>TARA_B110000467_G_scaffold154755_1_pt1 | contig 12774 bp, 12 predicted proteins | sample TARA_B110000467 | Tara Oceans TARA_B110000467 (sample SAMEA4398341) | marine metagenome | biome: Polar Biome; feature: [MES] marine water layer (ENVO:01000295) within the mesopelagic zone...; material: water (ENVO:00002006), including particulate matter (ENVO:01000060) such... | reverse complement strand
CCATTAAGACTGTTGCTGATTTATTCGCACCTATTTCTGGAGAAGTATTAGAAGTTAATCAAACCTTAGAGGGTTCCCCTGAAGTAATAAACACTGATCCATATAATCATGGATGGATTATAAAATTTAAAATTACAAATACTGAAGAATTGAAAAACCTTCTTGACCCTCAAAGCTATAAAGGAATCCTTACTTAATGCACTACATACCTTGTACTGACGATCAAGAAAAAGAATTATTAAGCGAAATTGGAATATCAAATTTTGAAGACTTAATTGAAATAATCCCTTCAAGTTTACGTGTTAAGAGTGGGATTGGCGTTGGCTTACCTTTATCTGAGCTTGAAGTTGAGCGGACAGCTAAATCTCTAACTTCCCAAAATATTACTGCATCTGAGAATCTATGTTTTTTAGGTGGAGGAGTGTACGATCACTTTGTACCTAAAGCCGTTGATGCTATAGCCGCACGTTCTGAATTTTATACCGCATACACACCATATCAAGCTGAAGTAAGTCAAGGTACATTGCAATATCTATACGAGTTTCAAACTATGATATGTGAGCTGAGTGGGATGGATATTTCAAATGCTTCATTGTACGATGGTGCCTCAGCTGTCGCTGAAGCATGCGCTTTAGCTCTCTCATCTACACGATATTCAAAAATTGCCATTTCAAAAACAGTTAATCCAAAATATTGTGCAGTTGTAGAAACCTACTTACAGAGTAGAGATGTTGAAATAATATATATTGATATAAAAAATGGATTAACCGACTTTTCTCAAATTGAAAATCATCTAGACGGATTAGCAGGATTAGTAGTGCAATCTCCTAATTACTATGGAGTATTAGAAGATTGGGTTAATGCAAAAGAAAAACTAGAGGACTCAAAGGCACTTTTGATTGCCGTCAGTGACCCTATGTCGTTATCGATAATCAAACCTCCAGGATCATGTGGTGCAGATATATATGCTGGAGAAGGCCAATCACTAGGTAACTATATGTCTTATGGTGGGCCATTCTTAGGTCTACTTGCAGTAAAAAGTAAATTGATAAGGAGAATGCCAGGTCGTATTGTTGGAAAGACATTAGATAAAGAGGGTAAGGAAGGTTTTGTTTTAACTCTACAAACTCGTGAACAACATATTAGGCGTGAAAGTGCTACCTCAAATATCTGCACAAATCAAGGACTTATGGCATTACGCGCTACTATTTATATGTCATTGATGGGTAAGTCTGGCCTACCGGCACTTGCTAAGATGTGCTATGAGAAGGTACATTATACAGTAAATAAACTAACCGAATTTAAGAATATATCATTTCCCTTTGGATCAGAGTCTATAAAAGAGTTTACTATAAAGATTGAAACCTCAGCAAAAGAGTTAAAAATTCTCGCTTTAAAAAAGTTGATTTTTATAAATACGATAGATGGTGATGAATCTGATTCACTAATACAAATTTGTGTAACGGAAAAGAGATCACTAAAAGAAATTGATATGTTAATTGAATTTTTAAAAGCTACATGAGTGCATATTCTCAATTAGAAAACTTACTTTCAAAGAAACGTTGTGGGGCATTTGCGTTAATTGATCCAGATATTAAAACTGATGCGGGATTAGCTGAAACTGTAGAAAAAATTAATAATAGTGGTTTTGATGCTATTTTAGTCGGCGGTAGCCTTATTCAGGATAATAATTTTGATACCCGCATTGATTATATAAAAAAGAATACTAAACTCCCCGTAATTATATTTCCAGGCTCATCAAAGCAATTATCAGGCAGAGCAGATGCTATCCTATTTTTATCCCTCTTAAGCGGCAGAAACCCACAATATCTTATTGGTGAGCACGTTGAATCTGCACCTGTAATACATAATTTAAACTTAGAGACAATACCTACAGGTTACATTCTTCTGGATGGTGGTAGTCGTACTTCAGTTGAAGTTATAAGCAATACATCTCCACTGCCAATGGATAAGGTAGATATTATTTTAGCTCATGCGCTTGCAGGGCAATATTTAGGGAATAAATTTATTTTTTTAGAATGTGGTAGCGGTTCATCAAATCACGCCTCAAAAGTAATCATAGAAACTCTCTCTAGTAAGTTGAAAATTCCTATCATTGTTGGTGGGGGTATCACTAACGCTGCATCTGCAAAAGAAATATCAAATGCTGGAGCAAGCTTTATTGTAGTTGGTACTCATATTGAAAGTGGTGCTTCGATAGAGGAATTACAGGAAATCACCTCATCAATCTAGCTATTATGGAAGGCTCTCAAATAGAAAACCACCCCTTAAAGCAGATTATTAGAGAGTATTTAATTCATTTACAATTTGAGAGAAGACTCTCTTCAAATACGATTGATGCTTATTGGTCAGACCTAAGTAAATATTCTGATTATCTCTATAAGGTTAATAGTTTAACATGTCCTCTACAGATTACTCTTAATCATGTTAGGGCATATATCAATCAATTTTCAGGTATAGTAAAGCCTAAAAGTTCTACATTAACAAGAATGTTATCTTCTTTGAGAGGATTTCATCAATACTTGCTAATAAAGGGTTTGTCTAAAAAAGATCCAACTGAGTTGCTAGAATCACCCAAATTGCAAAAAAATATCCCAGCCATATTAAGTGTATTAGAATTTGAGAGTATTTTAAATGCTATAGATATGGATAATATTCATGGGCAGAGAAATTATGCAATAATTTCAATGCTTTATTCTTCAGGGTTACGAGTATCAGAGTTATCGCAATTGAAATTGACAAGTATTCGGTGGGATGAAGGATTACTACGTATTGTAGGCAAAGGAAATAAGGAACGGATTGTTCCTCTTGGCAATAGGTTAGCAGCTAAATTGCATGCTTATCTTGATGAAGATAGACCAAAGTATGCAAATAAGGGTGACAGTAACGGTGTAGTTTATTTGAATAATAGGGGCACGAAATTAAGTCGCATGGCAATCTGGAAAATATTAGATAAGTATGTTACTATTGTTGGCTTTAAAAAGAAAGTTAGTCCCCATACATTGCGACATAGTTTCGCTACACATTTACTTGAAGGTGGAGCTGACTTACGGATCGTACAAGAATTATTAGGCCACTCAGATTTATCGACGACTCAAATATACACCCACTTAGACAAAACACATCTTAAAGAAATCTATAAAGAATTTCACCCGAGAGGCTAATGCTACTTAGATTATATCCAGACCACGTTGATGTTCTCCTTATTCTTATTCCAGTTCTAATGTTCGCACTATGCTTTCATGAATTTTCTCATGCATTTGTTGCATATATTTTAGGGGATGATACTGCACAGCGACAAGGAAGATTGACCCTGAATCCCCTTGCACACTTAGATCCAATAGGGTCGTTAATGATTCTATTAGTAGGGTTTGGCTGGGCCAAACCAGTTCCTGTGAATCCTCTAAAGTTAAATGATCGACATTCTGGAATGATCAAAATTGCCTTTGCAGGCCCAGCCTCCAATCTACTTTTGGCTTTTTTATGTGGATGCTTAGTTAGAGTAGTAAATGGTTTTAATATTGAGATTGACCAAACATTTTCAACTGTAATTTATTTTTTCCTATATATTAACATTGCATTGGCAGTCTTTAACTTAATTCCAGTTGCACCCTTAGATGGCTCACAAATATTCGGTGCCTTGATTGGACGAAAAAATCCAGATTTAGCATGGAAATTGCAAATAAACGGACCTAAGATTTTACTCGTTTTAATATTATTTGGAATGATTACTGGCTACTCAATTATTGGAGCTATTATATCTCCATTTATAAAGTTTTTCATGTATTTATTTGCTGGAATTTAATTATGGCTTTCAAAAAAATAATATCGCAGGGATGGCGTAAAAGATCAACTTCAGGCCAATTATTTAAAAATATTATTTTGCTAGTGCTTATTATCTATATTTTATTAGAACTAAAAGGGTCTTAAATGAAGATTATTGAATGTGTACCCAACTTTAGCGAGGGTATCAATTTAGAAAAGATTAAAGAAATAACCGATATAATTGAATCTGTTAGCCGTGTTAGCCTCCTAGATGTTGATCCTGGGGCTGATACAAATCGTACTGTAGTAACATTTGTAGGTCCACCAGGAGCAGTCGTAAATGCAGCTTTTTTAGCAATTAAGAAAGCTTCTGAGATCATTGATATGCAAAACCACAAAGGTGCGCATGCACGAATGGGTGCGACAGATGTATGCCCTTTAGTCCCTGTTAGTGGGGTTACAATGGAAGAATGTGTAGCACTGTCCATACAGTTAGCTGAGAGAGTAGGTAGTGAACTAAATATCCCAATTTTCTTATATGAGCATTCAGCTACAAATGCCATAAGAACTAATTTGGCAAATATTCGTTCGGGTGAATATGAAGGGATGGGTGAAAAGTTGAAGAATAAGGAGTGGATGCCTGATTTTGGTCCAGAAATTTTACACTTAACTGCAGGAGTAACTGCAATTGGTGCCCGTGAGTTTTTAATTGCGTATAATATTAATCTTAATTCTCACGAAAAAAAAATAGCTTCAGATATTGCATTGGATATACGTGAAGCTGGCAGAGGTAAGCGTAACAGCAAGGGTAAATTTTTAAGAGATGCTGATGGAACAATTGTAAATGTCCCTGGTTCATTAAAGTCAACAAAGGCAGTGGGTTGGTATATTGATGAATATAGGCAAGCCCAAGTGTCAATGAATTTAACAAATTTTAATATAGTATCTCCATATCAAGCATTTGATGAGGTATGTATGCAAGCCCATAAAAGGGGATTACGTGTTACAGGTAGTGAATTAGTTGGCCTTATTCCACTAAGCGCGCTCATTGATGCCGGCCTCCATTACCTAGAGAAACAAGGGCAATCTCAAGGTATACCTGAGAATGATATTATTCATATTGCTATAAAATCTCTTGGACTCGACGATTTATCCCCTTTTGACCCAAAAGAAAAAATAATCGAATATAGAGTTGCTGAAAAATACGGGGATTTAGCAAATTCTTCAATTTCAGATTTTGTGGATGAACTTTCATCAAATAGTCCAGCACCTGGAGGAGGGAGTGTTAGTGCTTTAGCTGGATCTCTTGCAGCTGGATTATCGGCAATGGTTGCGAATTTAACCATAGGGAAGAAGGGGTTCGAAAACCTAAGGCCAGAAATGAACAGATTGGCTATTGAAAGCCAAAATCTTAAAAGTAAGCTAGTTAAGTATATAGATGATGATACAAATTCATTTAATGGTGTAATTGACGCAATGAGAATGCAAAAAAAAACAGAAGATGAAATCAAAATTCGTCACTTAGCTATACAAGAAGCTACTAAAATTGCCACATATTCACCATTATCAATCCTTGAGGCATGTGCAGCTATAATGCCACTTGCAAAACTTGCGGCAAATAAAGGAAATCCTAATTCTATCTCAGATGCTGGTGTTGCAGCTGAAATGGCTCATGCGGGAGCTCAAGGTGGTGCTATGAATGTTCTTATTAATTTAGCTACCATTGAAGATGAGACTTTTTGTAAAGAAATGAAGCTTAAGGTAGAAAAAACACTTCTCAGTGTAAATAAGGACTTAATGGATATAAGAAAAACTGTGATTTCAGCACTATTATAAATGTCAAAAATAAAACTACTCTCATCTAATCTAATAAATCAAATTGCTGCTGGTGAAGTCATTGAGCGTCCCTTTTCTGTTATAAAGGAATTGGTGGAAAATTCAATTGATGCTGAATCTTCCCAAATTGATATATTTATTGAAGATGGAGGTCACAAGTTAATTCAGGTTTTTGATAACGGAATTGGTATGTCTAAGGCAGATTTGAAATTGGCCTTTCAGCGCCATGCCACGAGCAAAATAGAAACCCAAGAGGATCTGGAAAAAATCACTACACTGGGATTCAGAGGCGAAGCTCTACCAAGTATTGCTTCAGTTTCACAGCTAAGTGCAAAATCAATGGATAAAGATAGTGATACTGGATATGAATTAAGGATCTTTGGTGGTGAGGTTAAATCAATTGAGCCTACAGTAGGTCTACATGGAACGCAAATTTCTGTTAAAAATCTTTTTTATAATATTCCTGCTCGTCGAAAATTTTTAAAAAAATCTGACACAGAGCAGCGGAAAATAGTAGAACTAATAAGACAGCTAATGCTTTCTAATCCTCAAATCGCTTTTTCTCTGTCTGCAAATAACAAAGAAATATATAAAGTTGTACAAAGTAACCTAGAATTTAGAATTAAAGATATATTTGGTAAAAATTTTTCAAATGCAATTTTACCAGTTAACCTTGAGAAATCTCCCTATGCAATATCTGGATTTACAGGAAATTTAAGCACAACAAAAAAACGGCAAGGTGATCAATACTTATTCTTAAATGGTAGGTTTATTAAAGATAGATTGCTCAGTTCAGCCGTCTTTAGTGCATACAAATCTTTAATATCAAGAGGAGAGTTTCCATTCTTCGTTTTATTTCTACAGGTTCCAATGGATTCTGTAGATATAAATGTCCATCCTGCAAAACTTGAGGTTAGATTTCAGAACGAGTGGCATATATACCACGTAATTAAATCTGCTATTTCAAATGCATTAGGTGATATTCTTAAAGTTATTCCTGAATATGACCCTGCGCTAATTTACTATAATAAACCAAAAAAAACTGATGAAGGGACACAATTACTCTTTAGAGATACTACCTCAGATTCTCTAGCTGAAAATATTGCCCCCAGAAAGGAATTAGATGCACCTTCGGAGTTAGAATTTGGGGCACTACATACAAAAGATTCGACCGATACTTTTCTAATAGATCGCGCAAATGAACGAATTGTACAATCTGATCAAGATACCCTCCCTGAAAAATTATCATCAGAGATTATCTGGCAATTGCACAATAAATATCTAATTACTGAAATAAAATCTGGATTAGTGATTATTGATCAACATGTTGCTCATGAACGAGTACTTTATGAATCTGCTAGAGCAGCTATTGATGGAAATGGGATGGCGTCACAGACTGTACTGTTTCCACAGACACTGAGACTTCAGCCAGATGAATACTCAAATTTATTAAATATAATCCCATATTTAGAAAAAATCGGATTCAAGTTAAGAGATTTTGGAGAAAGTTCTATACTTATCGAAGGTGTCCCAATTAATGTAAACTGGGGGACCGAAAAAGAGGTTATTAGTGAAATTTTAGAAAAATTTATGCATAATAGTGAATTGGATGCATCTTTTATTGACTATATAGCAGCTACTTTTGCATGCAAATCGGCAGTAAAAGCTGGGGATCCACTAAACCCTGAGGAAAGAAAACATCTGATAGATAAACTCTTTGCGACGAGCCATCCTTATTATTGCCCTCATGGTCGGCCAATTATCATCAATTTAAGTCTTGATGACTTAGATAAAAGATTTGAACGTCACTAAAAGGTTAAGTAGTTTTAAGTATGAATAATAAATCGCATTTTAAACAATATATATTTACAGGCCTATTATCAATACTCCCTATTTATGCAACTTACTGGATAGTTAAACAACTATTTATGCTATTTTCTTCTCCTGGAACAAAACTTTACTACATAACATTTGGTAATAATACATTTAAATATTTACCCGAGATTACTGGCTTTATTCTTACTATCATTTCAATTTATTTAATAGGTCGCTTTGTAACAAATGTTTTGGGCAAGAGTATCCTTGCTCAATTAGAGAAATTAGTTGAACGGATTCCTATTGTTAACCTAGTTTATAAAACGGTAAAGCAGATTACTGAAAGTCTTGGCTCTCAAAACAATAATGCATTCAAGAAAGTAATACAATTAGAATATCCACGAAAAGGATTATGGACTCTTGCAATGGTTACGGGAGATTCTATCAATAAAGAGGGTGATGAATTTTATCACCTGTTCGTACCAACCACACCCAATCCAACTTCGGGGTATATGATATATGCATTAAAAAGCGATACCATTGAAACAGATTTGTTGGTAGAAGAGGCGCTAAAGATTATTATCTCTGGTGGGATGCTTGCCCCATCAATAAATGAGCTCTAATAGATTTATATGAAAAATAGCATATTTACGTCAGTATTTGAAAATTTAAGTTTGGGTATAGCTATTATTGATGACTCTAATCAAATAGTTCAATCAAACAATCTATTTACTGAATATTTTAACATAGAAACTGGTGAATTATCCATAAAATTTCATCAGCTTGACCCTATGTTTACAGATAAATCCATATCTGCATTTGAGAAACCAGTTAAAATTACTACCTCCAGTAAGAGAATTCTAACAGTGCGATCTAAACGATTTGAAAATAGATTTTGGTTGATAGAAGTTAATGATATCTCTTTACAAGAAAAGATAAATGAAGATATTTACTTTAGAGCAAACTATGATCAGTTAACCAGACTGCCGAATCGTGAACTATTTAATGATCGATGTAAGCAGGCACTATCTTCAGCACATCGTCACCAAGAAAACTTGGCTCTATTTTTTATTGATGTAGATGATTTCAAAACTATTAATGATACATACGGTCATGACATTGGTGACTTAATATTACTGGAAACTGCAAAAAGGTTAACCGCTTCGGTTCGTGAGAGCGATACGGTATCGCGATGGGCAGGAGATGAATTTTCTATATTGCTACCTAAAATTGGACAAAAAGAGAATATCAATCAACTGCTCACAAGGTTAATTGAAGATTTTATTATACCACAGCAAGTAAGGGAGCTCAATATTCCCGTTACATTAAGTATAGGTATTAGCTTGGCCCCTGAAATGGGTACAGATTTTGATGACCTAATGAGATTTGCTGATAAGGCTATGTATGAAGCAAAAAAAAATAATGGAATCTACTATAAATATTATTCTGAATAGCTGATTGCATACTCAGTCAATAGTTCATGAAGATGAGTCTCTATTTCATTAATATTTTCAGAGCGAACAAACTTAGACCTCCATTCTGCAGCTCCAGGAAAGCCTTTTAAATACCATGAGAAATGCTTTTTTGATAAATTAACACAAAGCTTTTCATGTTTGTCTTCCCTCAATAAATCAAAATGTATTTTACACATTTCAGCTCTATCCATTAGAGTAGGATGAGTGAAATTGTTACCTATCAGCTTAGCTTGTATTGATTTAAATATCCATGGATTCCCCAAAGCACCTCGACCAATCATCACCGCATCACAACCAGTTTCATCCTTCATTCGCATGAAATCATCTGCAGTGACCACATCCCCATTACCAATGATAGGTATACTTACCGCATCTTTTACATCTTTAATATATTTCCAGTTAGACCGACCAGAAAATTGCTGCTTTGTAGTCCGTGGATGTAAAGTAATTGCCTTAACACCAACTTTCTCTAAACGGATTGCAGCATCAGTGGCAATTATAGAATCATTGTCCCACCCAGCCCTCATTTTAACAGTAATAGGTTTTTGAGGTACTGCTTCTACTACTGCTTGGGTAATATCTTCCATTTTACATAAATCCTTCATTGCACCAGATCCTGCCCCACGCTTGGTAACTTTTGGGACGGGACATCCATAATTAATATCAATGATATCTGGGTCAAACTTTTCATTCAAAATCTTGGCCGAATGTCCAACGGTTTCAGGGTCATCTCCAAAAATCTGAATCCCTATTGGCCGTTCATCCGAAGTAAATCTCATTAAATCTAAAGTTTTTAAGTTTTCACGTACTATCCCATCTGAACTTACAAATTCAGTATAAACAACACCCGCACCCATTCGCCTTGAAAGCACACGGAAGGGATGATCTGTAATACCAGCCATCGGTGCAAGGAAAATAGGATTATCTATTGAAAGGTTTCCAATTTTAAGCATTTGGCTCTCGCACCTGTTCTGGGGGGATTTTATATTCTAAAAAATTACATTCTAGTTTTCCATTTCGTATAGGTATGGCAGAAACAGGTTGAGCCTCTATAAATTCTAAAAATGGAGACTCAGTGCAGATCATAAAAATAGAGAACCCTTTACAGAAGTTATTAAATCTTTCATTAATTGTGGTGTAGAGAAATTCCAGTTCTTCATCGCCACCACCAATTCGCTCACCATAAGGAGGATTCGAAATTATAAAACCACTTTTTTCTGTAAGAGGCCTAAAATGTTTTATATTGCATACTGAAAATTGAATATGCTTATCCACACCAGCCTTTATAGCTGCATCTTTACACATATCAATGTTTTCACTCAATTTATCTGACGCATATATTCTAATTTTATCAGAATTAGTCATCTTATTTTCAACATCAATTTTAACATCATCCCAGAGATATGAATCATAGTTTAACCATTTCATAAAGGAATATTCACGGCGACTTCCACGAGGAGGAATTTTCAATGCTATCATAGCGGCTTCGATTGCAAATGTACCGGAACCACACATTGGGTCAAATAATGGAGCAGGATGAGACCATTTAGTTAGCTTTACTAAACCTGCAGCAAGCGCCTCGTTTATTGCAGCCTTATGTATTTTCTCTCTATATCCTCGCTTGAATAATGCATCACCTGAAGTATTAAGATAGACATTGCAGGTTGTACCATCTAAAAATACATCAATAGGAACATCTGCAGATCTAATATCGATAGAGGGTCGTTTTCCTGAATATGCACGAATCTTATCCACCACTGCATCTTTTACTTTTAGGGCCGTAAATTGAGTGTTTGTAACCCAGCTTCTCCGTGCTCGAACATTTACAGAGATAGTCTGAATGTAAGAAATATATTTAGTCCAATTAATAGCATTAATTTCATTGTAGAGTGATTGCTCATCTTTGCAGTCAAGCTGAACAATTTTTAATAGTAAATGCATACCGAGTCGAGATAAATGGTTTACGGTATAGATTGTCCTTAAATCACCAGTGAGAAAAACACCACCGCTATCAACGATAATATTTTCACAACCCATCTCGACCAATTCATTAGCACATTCTGCTTCTAAGCCACGCGGGCATGTTAAATATAAATTATATTGCATAGGGAAATTTAAAACTCATTTATATATCTTTCACTTCAAAGAAATACAATTAAAAATGTAATTTATGATAGTTGTTTTTTAGCAATTCTTTTAAATTTATAATTTTTAAATACACTTATAGGAGCGTCAATGCAATTTGCAGCATATTTACCATTCATATTAATGTTTATAATATTTTATTTTATCATAATTAGACCACAAAGCAATGAGCGAAAAGCGCATGACAGCCAACTCGCAAATTTAAAACAAGGTGATAAAGTTTTAACTCGCGGTGGAATATATGGAACCATTAGCGGCTTTCAGGGAAAGAATAAGAATCGCGTTACTTTAGATGCTGGTTCAGGAACTAAGTTTAACATAGAACGTTCATATATTGTGGGTCTAGAAAAAAGTAATAACGAGGTTAAATAGTGGCTCTACTTCCAGTGGTAAAATATGGCGATTCCATACTGCGAAAAAAAGTTAATAAAGTTACAGATTTCTCCCAGTTAAACAACTTGATTGAAGATATGTTTGACACAATGTATTATGAGAGAGGTATTGGCTTAGCTGCAAATCAGGTTGGTGTCAATTTAGCCATTTTAGTCTTTGATATTGGAGATAATGAATTTGATGATGAAGAAATCGATGATGATAAACTTACATCGCACCCCCGAATTTTTATTAATCCTAAAATCATTGAAACACGAGGGGAGCGTTCTATGGAAGAGGGCTGTCTTAGCGTACCTGAAATCCGCGCTGAAGTTGTGCGTGCAGAAACTATCGTGCTGCAATATGATGACTTAAGCGCAGAGAGTTATTCTGAAACATTTACTGGATTATCAGCTAGAGTTATCTTACATGAAATAGATCACTTGAATGGAAAGTTTTTCACAGACTATCTCTCTAAATCTAAGCGTATGTTGATTCAAAAAAGATTGCAAGAAATCGCCTTAACTGGCACCCCATCAACGGGCATAATACTATCATAGTAGACTAATCAATCATGAATATTGCTTTCTTTGGTACACCTGATTTTGCAGTTTCATCTTTACGTGAAATTAATAACTCCAATCATGATATTATAGTAACAATTACTGGACTTGCAAAACCTTCCGGTCGTGGTCAAAAAATAAATAAGACCCCAATATATTTAGAATCTAAAAAACTTGGAATTCCTATCATTGAGGTAGATGATTTTTTAAATCCAGCTTTTATTAAAACAATGAAATCACTAGAGGTTGATATTTTTATTATTGTGGCATTTAGGATTTTACCGGAAGAAATATTTAGCATCCCCAAATATGGGACTGTAAATTTACATGCATCGCTATTACCAAAGTATAGAGGGTCAGCTCCAATTCATCATGCAATATTAAATGGAGAAACTAAAACAGGTGTTACAACTTTTCAGATAAACAATAGAGTTGATGCAGGCAGTATTTACTTACAAGAAGAATATATAATCACAAACAAAGCAACTACTGGAATGGTATGGGAGGATCTCTCTATTGCCGGCGCAGCACTTTTAGTTAATACATTGGATCAAATTCAGGATAACTCGATTTCACCTATTAAGCAAGACCTGCGAAATTCTTCTCCTGCACCCAAATTAAAGAGTGAAATGTTTCGTATTAATTGGAATAAAAGTTCAATTGATATACACAATCAGATTAGAGCTTTCTCTCCAAAGCCAGGCGCTTTTACAAAGTTAGATGCTTTGCGGATCAAGTTGTTTGACTCTGAAATTTCTAACTCTAATAAATTAAAACCAGGT
>TARA_B110000467_G_C18339326_1_pt1 | contig 12845 bp, 13 predicted proteins | sample TARA_B110000467 | Tara Oceans TARA_B110000467 (sample SAMEA4398341) | marine metagenome | biome: Polar Biome; feature: [MES] marine water layer (ENVO:01000295) within the mesopelagic zone...; material: water (ENVO:00002006), including particulate matter (ENVO:01000060) such as...... | reverse complement strand
GTATTATAAAATATTTATGAAGAGAATTATTGGAGCCATCCTTTTATGAGGGGATCCACACCATTGATGATAAATTGAACCGCCATCACCATGAGGATAAGTCCCATGATTCTTTGCATGATTCGTAGCCCTGTTTTGCCGAATCGTTCTGTTAATTTATCGGCAGTAATAAAGGTGAAATAGGTAATGAGCATTACCAAGGTTATGGCCAATAAAAGTACAACCTTATATAGAATATCAACGGCTTCAGTTGAAAGAATCATGACGGAGGTTATTGCTCCCGGGCCTGCAATGAGGGGGATACCAATGGGCGTATATCCAATATCTTCTTTATTTTCCGCTTCGGCTTCTTCAGCAGGAGTTGATCGTCTGCGAGAAATTTTAGCTTCTAACATATCCATGCCCACCTTAAAAAAAAGTATACCACCTGCTATTCTAAAAGCATGAACGGTGATTCCAAAAACAGAAAATATAACACGGCCCAATAACCAAAAAACAATCAGTACGACAAGAGCAGTGAGGGCTCCTTTTTTAGCCACCCTCTTTTTTTCATCACGAGTCATCCCATCAACAAGGGATAGATAGACAGGTGCAAAACCGATAGGGTCAACTAATGTGATGAGTGAGGTGAATGCAAATACAAAGAATGTGAATAGCTCAGTAGTCATTACATTCTTTCAGGTGCAGAAATGCCCATGATAGTGAGTCCATTTAAAAATACAATTCGGGTAGCCTCAACTAGTATTAACCGTGCAGCTGTTAATGCTTTATCATCAGTAACAACTTTTTCTTGAGCATAATAGCGGTGGAATAATATTGCCAATTCATTGAGATAATTCGCCACGGTTTGAGGCTCTAACGATGAATGGGCCCGTTCAATAATTTCAGGTAATTCTGATAATTTTTGGATGAGTTGATGTTCTATTTCTTTATCTAATAATGATAAATCACATTGAGGATTTAGAGGATGGTCAAAGGCTTCTCCCCGTTTAATAATATTGCACACCCGAGCATGGGCATATTGTAAGTAGAAAACAGGGTTTTCATCTGACTGATCTTTTGCCAAGTCTAAATCAAAATTAAGATGACTGTTCATTCCGCGCATGATAAAAAAGTAACGGACTACATCTGCGCCCACTTCGTTAATCAATTCATCAAGCGTTACAAAGTTTGCTTTACGTGTGGACATCTTTACAGGATTACCATCACGCATAATGGTAACAAATTGATGGATGAGGACTTTCACTTTTTCAGAATCAAAACCAAGATTATCAATGGCTGCCATCACATCAGGGTATGCATCCATGTGGTCTGCCCCAAAGACATCCACCATCAGATCATAACCTCGAGAAAATTTATCTTTATGATAGGCAATATCCGGGAGGCGATAAGTAGGTTCGCCTGTACTCTTAATCAGTACACGATCGACTTCACGACCAACTGTTGTGCCAGCAAACCATGTAGCTCCTTCTTTATCATAGGCCAATTTTTTTTCTCGAAGCGTCTCCACCACATTGGTAATTTCACCATTTTCATAGAGTGTATTTTCATTAAAGAAAGTATCAAAGACCAGCCCTAGACGAGAAAGTGTAGATTTGATATCTTCAAAAATATGAAATTCGGCAGCATTTTTAAAAATGGGGTCTTCTGAATTTTCTACAAGAGAATTATTATGTTCATCAATTACTTTTTGGGCAATATCATAAATGTACTTTCCTTCATAGCCACCTTCAGGGAGTTCAGCTTTTTCACCTAATAACTCTAAATATCGTGCATGAACCGATTGACCCAAAACACGCATTTGGCGACCGGCATTATTAAAATAATATTCTCGTTGAACATCATAACCATTCCATTCAAGAATATTAGAAACGGTATCGCCCAACATGGCACCTCTACCATGACCAACCGTGAGGGGGCCGGTGGGATTTGCAGATACGAATTCCACTAAAGCGCGTTTATTATTCCCAATTGAACTTTTACCGTAATTACTATCTTGCGAAAGTATGTTTAAAAGTAAATCTGATAGTACCGATTTTTTTAGTTTGAAATTAATAAATCCAGGTCCAGCAATATCAATGGATTCAAAGTTATCATTGAATGAATTTTGGAGTTCAGATTTAATTGCTTCAGCAATTTCACGGGGATTTTTACCCAAGGGTTTGGCTAGAATTAATGCAATGTTTGATGCAAAGTCACCATGCTCTGGACTCTTGGGACGTTGAATCCCCACCTCAATAGATGGGTATTCTAAATTAGCCAAGCATTGGCTAATATTTGATATGAGTTTTTCTTTCACTTATCGTCTGTATCTTTATCAATCACTTTGGTGATTTTGGCATCGCCCCATAATCGTTCAAAATCATAGTATTCTCGAGATTCACGACTAAATATTTGAGCTACGATATTTACAAAATCAACCAACACCCAATCTAATTTTTCAAATCCTTCTCTATGCCAAGGTTTAATGCCTTCTTTCAACATTTCATCTTCAAGATGATTGCAAATCGCCCGAGATTGAGGTTGAGATTCAGATGTACAAATAACAAAGAAATCAGTTAAAGTGGTGAGTCCGCGAACATCCAAAATTTGAATATCTAAAGCTTTTTTGTCCAGCATTAAGTCAGCTATTTGGCTTGCGGTTTGTTGAGAATTCTCAACGGGTTTTTTCTTTTTAGTCATTTTCCCTCAAAAATAAATGGATTAAAATGGTGCTTCGTAAATAACGGCATTTTGGTAAGAATTTAATTGTTGATAATCACTGCCCAAAATTAATGTTAAGTCATGTATTAAATATTGACTTTTCTCTTCAATAATAAGTGCTTCATCTATGGTCATGGTTTTGCCCAAAGAGAGTGCCCGCGCACGATCACCTTGATGATGCAAAATTTGAGTCTTTGCATAATCAAAACTATTGGCATTTCGTGAATCAATTACATCAAAACCTTCACTTCGTAAGAATTCAGTATATAAATTGGCCAGTTTAGCAATGCCACATCCATTATGAATTTCAACAGATATTTTATGACCCGTTTTTTCTTCGTATTTAGTTTTGGTAATTAGGGCGGCTAAATCAGGTCGATCATGAGTACGCCCTTCATCAAAAAAGAGATTATCAACCAAAGAAACAAAAAATCCAACCGATAGCAATAGGAGACTCCCCACTGCAATATTGGTTATGATATTTTTTATATGGAGAGTACTATTTAATTTTCTTTTTCGAGGGCTTCTTTTTGGCATTTAGAATCCGGACCTCAACATAGATGGAAGATTATTTTGGGGTCGCCCCAAATTTGAAAATTGAAAAAATATTCGTGAATTTTCAGAGAGTTTATATTCTAAACCCAATTCATATTTCACATCGAAATTTTGATTATTCGAATAAATAGTTTGATTAGAGTTCATAAGGTGAAAAGTAGATTTCACACTTAGTTTATCAGAAAAATTATACTTTACTTGATTAGAGTACACGCCCATAGTGGATGATCCAAAGGTACTGGAATTTGCCATGAGCGAGAATCCGTGATTCATGGTGATGTGGGGGGTATCTTGTGCCATTTCAGTGCTTGAGATTGGTGGCGTGATGGGAATAAGACTTCCCAATCCAGATTCGAATTCTTGACTGTAAACCACCGTTAATAAAATTATAATACTATATTTTTTGAAATTCTGCATCTAAATCCCTCAATTGTTGGATAGTATTTACCCCCTGAATTTCGGTAATATTATTGGTTTTTTCAATAGCAACTTTACCACCTCGTTCAAGAATTAATGATAGAACATCGGGCAAGTAATATTCACCTTGTGCATTATTGTTCCCAACTTGCGGGAGTAACTCAAATAAAGTTTTATAATCAAACATATAGATTCCTGCATTCATCTCATTCACATTTAATTCATCTTCATTTGCATCTTTATGCTCCACAATTCGATCTAAATTCCCTTGTGGATTTCGAATGACTCGACCATATCCAGTAGCATCTTCCACAATTGCAGAAAGGAGTGTGGCTTTAGTCGTGGATGCATTATGTGTTTCTAATAAATTTTGTAGTGTGCTGAATGAGATAAGGGGCACATCTCCTGAAAGTACCAGAACGTTACCATCAAATTCTGATAATTGAGATGCACATTGAAGCACTGCATGACCAGTTCCTAATTGTTCTAATTGAAGTGCAAATTCAGTAGGTTCGTCTGCAATTGTTTCTTTTACCAATTCGTGTTCATAGCCGATGATGGAGACAATTTTTTCTGCCCCCAATTCAACTGCACGTTGAATCACATGGCTCACCATGGGTTTCCCCCCAACTTCATGCAGAACTTTGGGAAGGTCAGACTCCATTCGGGTTCCTTTTCCAGCCGCAAGTATGACCACAGCCAAGGCATTTTTTTTATGTAGATTCACCTTTTTATTCACGTCCTAATTTATAGATATCACCGCTATAGTCAACGAAGTATAATTCACCATTTAAATCTTCCCCAAGAGAAGAAATATATGGCGTATGTTCTCCGTTAGCAAGGTTGATATTTTCAGTTAATTCTTTAAATTCTGTTAGCTCATCATTTTGGTATTTGAATGACCAAATTTTTCCGGTGCAATAATCACCAAAAATATAATGTCCAAATAGGCTGGGGACTGATTCGCCTCGATAAACATATCCACCCGTTACGGAACAACCGAAAGTATCATCTTCATCCCAACCCAATAAGGCTTTGAAAATATTGGCATCATTTGGATATACATAAATGGGCGGAATCGCATCCTGAATTTCTGAAAAATCTTCAAATGTACTCATCCCTTCCATGTGATTCCATCCATAATTTTCGCCACCTTTTGAATCTGCGGATTGAAAGTTGATTTCTTCCCATGTATGTTGGCCCACATCACCCATGTATAAATCTCCAGTCAATTTATCAAAAGAGAATCTCCATGGATTTCTAATGCCGTACGCCCAAATCTCATTCTTGGTATTTTCTGTATTTACAAATGGATTCGATGGAGGAATTAAATAGCCTTTCTCAACGTTCACATCTATTCTAAGAATTGAGCCAAATAGATTTTTAATGTTTTGAGCATTATTCTCAGGATCACCTGAACTCCCTCCATCCCCAACTGAAATATACAAATATCCGTCAGGGCCAAATGTCATCATACCGCCATTATGATTTGAATAGGGTTGATTAAATTGGATCAAGATTTCTTCATGATTTGTATATGTGTTAATACGTGAGATAACTGTGCTATGATTTTTATCTATATAATTTACATAAAGATTATGCTTTTGTTCAAAATCCAAGGGTATAGCCAAGCCCAATAATCCCCGTTCATCATAAGGAATGATGGGTTTATGGACTTCTTTCTTTAAATTGAGAAAAGGTTCTTTATTTTTTTTTTGATTTTTAATTTTCCAGATTAGCCCACCCTGTTCTACAACAAACATTATATTATTAATAGATGGGTGTGGGCAAATAAAAAGTGGTCTTTTAAAATTTGTGGCAAATAATGTTGAGCCAATAGTTTGCGTATAACATAGATTAAACAAAATATATATTGAGAATAGGTATATGTTAACTATTAACTTCAATTATACCTCCACCAATTAGTTTGTTACCTTCATAAAAAACTATGGATTGTCCCGGCGTTACGGCCAACTGAGGCTCATTGAAATCTATTCGATAATTGTCATCTTCCCTCACAATGGTAGCATTTGACCCTTTACTATTATACCGAATTTGTGCAAAGGTGGCCATATTTTCTGTAGGAGGTTCAACAAACCAATTTAACTGGGAGGAATAACAATGGTCCGCATACATGGCATCTTTTCTGGCGATTACAATACTGTTGTCCATGGGATTTATTTTTTTCACATAACGGGGCTCGGGGAATGCCACTCCAATCCCTTTTCGTTGTCCTATTGTATAATTGGTGAATCCCGTATGTTCGCCTACCACTTCACCCGCTTCATCCATAATATTGCCTGCCGTTACGGAAGTCATTTTCTCTGGCATTATTTCATTCAAAAATTTGGAGTAATCATCTCCGCTCACAAAACATAAATCCATACTTTCAGGGGTCTTTGCAGTTTCTAATCCACGTGCTTTTGCATAGTCACGAGTTTCTGATTTAGTTATTTCTCCCAAAGGCAGTAATGTTCTTTTGAGCGCCTCTGGATTTATTTGCCATAGCATATAAGATTGATCTTTCAATTCATCAGCACCTTTTAGCAAATAGGAGGCATTATCCTCATGTTGAACACGCGCATAATGGCCCGTAGCAATATAGTCGATTCCGAAGATGTCAGCTTGTTGGAGGAGGGTATCCCATTTTACAATGGAATTACATCTCACACATGGGTTTGGCGTACGCCCCGTAAGATATTCTTTTGAAAAATCATCCACTACATTCTTCTTGAAAATATCCATAAAGTCTAATGTATAATGATGAACCCCAAGGCGATCACAGACCATTTTGGCACCATTTATGGCCTCTACGGTATTGCAATTACTATTGCGAACTACGTTAGAAATGGGATCTTTATTCTCCCAAAGTTTCATGGTGACGCCAATACATTCATATCCCTCATCAATGAGAAGGGAGAGTGCAACGGAGCTATCCACACCGCCTGACATGGCCACTAATACTTTTTTCTTAGGCATTAATTTCAGCCGTAATTTTTAATCTTGTAATGAGCTCAATGATTTTTTGGATGGCATAATCCACATCATCTTTGGTATGTAGTTTCCCCAATGAGATTCTAACGGATTCTGATGCCAGTTTTTCAGAAACACCCATTTGTAATAGAACTTTGGATGCCTTCAATGTCCCCGATGCACATGCAGATCCTGCAGAAACAGCCACTCCCTCCATATCTAAATTCATAAGAAGGGGTTTAGATAGTACATCATGAAAACTAATATTCATCAATCCCGGAATATGTGACGTACAATGGCGAGTAAATTCAATGCTATTTTCAGTTAGCGCATTAAGGAATCGTTTCTCTAATTCTAAAATATTTTCAATATTTGTGGGTAGATTTTCGGTGGCTAATTCTGCGGCTAATCCAAAACCAGCAATCCCCGGAATATTTTCAGTTCCCGGTCGGAGGTCATTTTCTTGACCACCCCCATGAAGAATGGCCGGCAATTTATTACCTTGCCGAATGTACAATGCTCCCACGCCTTTTGGGCCATAAAGTTTGTGGGCAGACATACTCATAAAATTAATATGGATTTCTGACAAATCCATGGGGAGTTTGCCAAACATCTGAACTGCATCAGTATGGAATAAAATATTATTTTCAACAGAAATTTCACCCAATTTTGCAATAGGATTAATGGTACCCAATTCATTATTTACGGCCATTATGGAAATCAGTTTTGTATTGGGCTGAATAGCGTTAATAACGTCAAGACAGTCAATTACTCCATCTTTATTGGGATTCACTAATGTAGATTCTACCCCTTTAGTTTGAAGTGCTTCAATCACATTTAATATGGCAGGATGTTCGTAGGCAGAAGTAATAATATGATCGCCTGAATTCAGAATTCCTTGAAGTACAAGGTTGTTTGATTCTGAACCCCCTCCCGTAAAAATTATTTCTCCAGGCTCACAGCTTAATGCAGTGGCCAATTGTAAACGCGCACGCTCAATTACGGAGTGCGATTCTTGTCCAAATTTATGGATGCTGGAGGGGTTCCCAAATGTCTGCGTCATTACTTGCGACATGAGGGTGGCCACTTTAGGGTCAACCGGAGTGGTTGCTGCGATATCAAGATAGATTTTTTTCATAATAAAACTGAGGTGAAATTTAAGAAGGGTAGAGGCTGTGTTAAAACAGCTTAATATGAAGCCGGGATGTGTATTTCCATACCTTGTCGTGCGGCTAACGTATTTGGAAATTCACCCTGTGCATCTGCCTCAAGTTGAGACATGGCATCATCATTCCGAGAAGGATCATGATGGTAAAGGATGAGTTGTTTCACATTTCCAGCTTTTGCCACCCCCACCGCTTGTTGCCAACTACTATGCCCCCAACCTTTATGTGCAGGTAATTCTTCATCGGTATATTGTGCGTCGTGTATGAGCACATCGGCATCTTGAGCATTATCTACTACATGATGATTTAGATGTTCTGTTGGATGTTCGCAGTCTGTAGAATACACTATTACAGAGTTCCCAATTTCGATACGATAACTATTGGCACCGTTGGGATGTCCATGTAAAGTGAACTTAATTCGAATATCATCTGATATAACCAATTCGTCATTGGGGAAAGTGTGTAAATCAATTTTGGCATTTAGCATATCCATACTTACGGGCCAAAATGTAGGATTTTGAATATAGTCAATAATTTCTTCAGGGGTCATCTTGTCATCTTTCCCATAAATGTGGAAAGATCGCATTGGATCGAAAAATGGTGCAAATCCTAAAAATCCAAACAAATGATCCCAATGGAAATGACTCACTATAACATGTGCCTCAGATGGGGCATTAGTTTCACTCATGAGAGATGAACCTAAATCTAGAAAGCCCGTTCCCATATCCAGCACGATGAGTTCATTCTTTGCGGTACGAATTTCCACGCAGGAAGTATGTCCCCCAAAAATGACGGTATCTTTTCTGGGTGATGGAAAGGAGCCGCGAACGCCCCAAAATTTAATCTTATGTGTTAGATTTTCCATTTTTTCGGTCAGGGAATTTATTCTGACTAAGTATCTCTTACAAAACATAAAAGTTATGGTAAAATGAAATTCCTTTGGAGGTGTAGATTATCGCTTTGGGAAAAGGGTAATTTTTTTATGATGCGTAATTTCTTATATATGTTGATGATTGGAATATCTATTGTATTCTCGGGCCAAGTCGTTGATACAGACAAAGATGGGTATTCTGATCGAGATGAATTACATGCAGGTACAAATCCTAAAGATGCCTCTAGCTTTATTTATGAGGGTGGTTGGCCTTATAATAGTGAGAAGGATTCACTTTCATTCGATAGCTTTGGTGCAAACTGTCCGGGAGATATAACCTGTGACTGTATTCAAAATTCGGATTGTTCAAACAATAATTGTGTGCAATATCCTCGTGGAAACTATTGTAGTCCAAAAGAAGGCACGCATTTACCTCGTTTCAAAATGATGGATCAATTCGGTGAAATGGTTGATGTTTATGATTTTTCAGGACAAGGAAAGTATATTCTACTTGAACTATCTGCATCGTGGTGTACGCCTTGCAATCAATTATCTGCATGGATGACCTATGGTGACCCTGAGGTGACCTATCAGCCATGGTGGAAATCTGCATATCTCCAACTCAAGCCATGGGTTGAAATGGGTAAAGTTATATTAATAAATGTACAATATGCTGACGAATATCGAGATAATGCAAGTTTAGCCAGTATTCAGGATTGGTATAGTCAATATCCACATGATGGGGTACCGGTTTTTGCCGACTCAGAAAAATTATTACATACGTGGATAAAGCCAACAGGGATTCCCACTGTACTATTGTTAAACGAGAAAATGGAAATTGTTCAGCCCTCATCCAGAGGCTTAAATCTTGCCTTTGACAAACTTGTTCAAATATTGAATTCAGAAAAGAAATAAATGCGTAAAACTAAAATTATAGCCACATTAGGACCCTCCAGTTCAGATAAGAAAACTATCTGCAAATTAATGAATGCAGGGGTAAATATTGTTCGGATTAACATGTCACATGTTTCTAAGGATTCAGACGTTGAAGAATTGGTCTCACTGATTCGTGACTGTGAAGCCGAAACTGAAACACGAGTTGGAATTCTAATAGATTTATGTGGGCCTAAAATTCGAGTTGCGAAAGATATTCCCAAGAGCCTAAATATTGAAAAAAATAAATTATATTCATTGGGTGTAGGGGATGTTCAAATCCCTCTGGGCATAAAAATTAAATTTAATGAAGTCAATTCAGATTCATCCGTAAAAATTGATGATGGAAAAATAAGTTTTAAAGTGGAAGAGAAGAAAGATGATCATACATTAATTCTTAAAGCATTAAATGATGGCACTATCTTGCCGGTAAAAGGCGTGAATTTTCCAGGGGTGGAATTAGATCTTCCGCCTATCACCAAGAAAGATTTAAATGATTTAGAGTTGGGCATTAAATTGGATGTGGATTGGATTGCCCTTTCATTTGTTCGGCATGCAGAAGATCGAGATGTGGTAGATGCAATTTTCGCAGAATCAGGAAAGAATATCCCATTATTGGCCAAAATTGAAAAGCCAGAAGCCATTCAAAATTTGAGATCTATTGTGGATGCTTTTGATGGAATTTTAGTTGCTCGTGGAGATTTGGGGGTAGAAATGCCTTTAGAACAAGTTCCTATTTTGCAAAAACGTATTATTGCCATGTGCAATAAAAATGGGAAACCTGTAGTAACGGCAACTCAAATGTTAGAGTCTATGATTGAGAGTCCCACACCTACGCGTGCGGAAGTGGGGGATATTGCATCTGCAATATATGATGGCACAGACGCCATTATGTTGTCGGGTGAAACAGCGTCGGGAGCTTTCCCCGTTGAATCGGTGGAAACCATGGCATCCATTGCTATTAATGTTGAGCGTGAAATTTCTCGAACCAGTGAAAATTTTCAACGGCACATCCCTCAATTTAAAAAAGTAACGGTTGTTACGTCTATTTGCCATGCAGCCTTTGAAATTTCTGAGGATATTTCTACTCCTGTAATTGCAGTTATGACTGAATCTGGTAGTACTGCAAAACATTTATCAAATTTCAGACCCAATGCCAGTATTATTGCCATTAGTCCCAATAAAAAACTATGTGGCGAGTTGAGCCTTTATTGGGGGGTGAATACATTTTTCATTAATCAAAAATCAACCATCGATGAGATGCTGAAAAATGCAGAGGAGCTTTTGCTGTATGAAGGATTGGTGAGAAAAGGCCAAAAATTTATTTTCACGGCAGGAGTTCCAGTGGGCATTTCAGGCAGTACTAATTTATTAAAAGTACATCAAGTAGAGGGTATAGAATAGTGAAGAATGAATCAATGCATGAGACTGCTAATAAATTTTATATTCTTCTCTCGGGCATATTTATTGCATCTCTTATTGCATCAAATTTAATATTTCAGAAATTTTTTACATGGGATATTTGGCTTCCTCTTATTGGAAATTACACCTTTGAGCTTTCGGTGGGAATTCTACCCTACCCCATAACTTTTTTGATTACGGATTTAATTTCAGAGATTTATGGGCAAAAGAAAGCCAATCAAGTGGTTATTTCTGGATTTGTGTCAAGTATATTTATAATGGGTGTTGTCCTTATTGCCGATGCCGTAACGGCTACGGCATGGTCCCCCGTAGACGATTCTCTATTCACAAAGGTCTTTGGATTATTTGGCCCTGCAGTCTTTGCATCTATGACGGCATATTTAACCGCACAGTTTATTGATATACGCGTATTTCATTTTTGGAAAAAATTAACCAAAAACAAACATTTATGGCTTCGAAATAACGGTTCAACAATATTCTCTCAGGTGGTAGATACAAGTTCAGTGCTGTTTCTCCTTTGCTATTTTGGAGTGATTCCCTGGGAGAAATTCTCAATATTATTTATAAATGGGTTCCTATTTAAAATGCTCATCGCCCTCATTGATACCCCCCTTTTCTATCTTTTCAGTGGATTACTTCGTCGAAAGTTTAATTTGAAATTGGGTGAAGAGTTAGTTTAAGAATTTCCTCCTTTTATAATCCTTGTAACAATTTGTAACTTTCCTGTCCCGTATGGGAGTGCTAGGGTATATTTATATCCGTAACTTGAGAGAAGTTTTCTAACTCTGACGACTAGTTTCATGAGTGGGATTTATAAAAACTTCAGTCAATTAATATCAATTAAATCAATTTCCTGGAGGAGATTGGAAAGGAAGTAAATGAAACCATATAAATCTATTATAACCGTTATAGCTTCAACGCTACTACTTGTAGGTTCTGTATTTGCAGATTCCTATGAAAATAGTCGAAAAGCTGCTTTGGATGCTAAGCATGTATTGATTGCACCTAAGGGTTTAGATGAAACACAAATTAAACAAAACATACATGAGCCTTTAAGTGTCTCTAATGGGCAAACGAGGGAATGTGAATTTGATTGGACAGAGTATGGTAGTGCTAGCTGTGATACTGCATGGGATGAGTTCGGTATAAGCTGTGCTGATCTTACAGCTAATTATGGTTGGGATTGTGCTGGTTGTGATTGTCCTGGTGATCTTCCCCCTGCATGTGGTGACGGCTCCTGTAATGGTGATGAAACAGAATTAAGTTGTCCAGAGGATTGTGCACCAAGCGCTGAGTGTGATTCATGCGAACTTGATTGGTCAGCTTATGGAAGTGAATGCTGTGATACAGCTTGGACCGAATTTGGACTTACCTGTAATGAGCTTACTGCGAATTATGGCTGGGATTGCGCTGGTTGTGCATGTCCTGGTGATGCACCACCAGAATGTGGTGATGGATTTTGTAATGGTGATGAAACCTATGAAACATGTGCAGATGATTGTCTTGCGCCGGGTGAATGCGGTGATGATGAAATTATAGATTGTGCTGATGACGATTGCTGTCCATTATCGTGGATTGGCGATGGATTTGAAGATTGTGAAGATCAACAATATGGCTGTGATCTAACATGCTATGATAATGATGGTGGTGATTGTGCCCCAGCTGTTTCATGTGAAGATCAAGGCTTGGTTACATGTTTTGATGGTTCATGTGCTGCAACCGAAGCTGATTGTCCTGAGCCGGGTGATTGCGCGGAAGATTGTGCAGCCGGTACTTATTGGGATGGATTCAGTTGCTATGATTGT
>TARA_B110000467_G_scaffold163023_1_pt1 | contig 12912 bp, 8 predicted proteins | sample TARA_B110000467 | Tara Oceans TARA_B110000467 (sample SAMEA4398341) | marine metagenome | biome: Polar Biome; feature: [MES] marine water layer (ENVO:01000295) within the mesopelagic zone...; material: water (ENVO:00002006), including particulate matter (ENVO:01000060) such as...... | reverse complement strand
GCGGTGATAATTGGTTCGCAATTCCCTGTTCTCCCATTTTGGTAGGGGGGCTTCTTGTGATCTCCCTCTTTTAAAGATCTCTGTAATTAATATGAAACGTACTCTTTTGACCGTCGCCCTCTGCTCTCTAACTGGTTTTTCGTTAGGGGGTCTCACTCTTTCCGCTCAGCCTCCGAAGCCAACGATTTGGGAAAAGCGTGCAGAAGAACGTTTCAAACCGATCAGTCGCACGACGAAGATGGAGATCAGCCAGGCTCAACCATCGAGTTCGGGATTGAAGAAGAAAAAACTCAAAAAGCCCAAGCGCATATTGGCTTTTTGGCGTAGCGAAGGATTCATCCATACGTCGATCCCAACAGCTAATTTCGCATTGCAGGAAATGTCGCGCAAGACACATGCCTTTACGGTTGAGTTATCGGATGACTATAAGGTCTTCGATAAGAAGTACCTTAAGGGATTCGATGCGATTCTTTTTAATAGCACGACGCATTTGAAATTTCCCGAAGCCAGCCAGCGCGAAGCGATCCAGAAATTCGTCGAAGCTGGCGGAGGGTTGATCGGTATTCACGCGGCGAGCGACAATTTCTATGAATGGGATACCGGTGTCTCGTTGATGGGAGGACAGTTTAATGGTCATCCTTGGGGAGGCGGCGGAAATTGGGCGTTCAAGCTCGATGATTCCGAGCACGTATTGAACCGGGCTTTCGAAGGAAAGGGCTTTTGGCATTCGGACGAGATTTATCAGTACAAGCCGTCGAACTTTGAGGGTGAAGACAATCTTCGCATTCTCGTGAGTTTAGACATGAGCAAAGACGTGGTTAGCGATCGTTTGACGGATCCGAAGAACGTAGAGAAGTTCGGGAAAGTCTATGGATCTGGAAGTCGCGAAGTGCCCGTTTCTTGGATACGCGATATCGGAAAGGGTCGTTTGTTCTACACGAATTTAGGTCATCGCGAAGAAACTTATGAGAACCAGGCGATCATGCAGCATATGTACGACGGAATTCTCTATGCTCTCGGTTACGTTAAAACGGATGCGACTCCAACTGCGGAAGCGGGTTCGTTGAGAAGCGCTTTGGCGCCAGCTCCTGTAGTTGCGAAAGAGGCGAAATAGATTCTGTCGTTGGGAGAGTAGGCGTTGGTGTCTCCTTTGTAAACCACGCGAGTCCCTCACGTAGCTACGTCGCAGCGCGGCGTGGTATTCAGAGGTTGATACCAAGGAGCTGAGCTAACGCGAGCCCTGTAGAGTGTCTTCGAGCTACTCGTCCCCGTAGATTTCCAGATTGTTGATCATCCAGGCGGTCCAGCCGTTCTTTTCGGTCATGGTGATTCGAGCGAACTTTGCTCGAGTAACTTCGGGAAAGTGAATCTGAGTAAGAGGTTCACCTTGTCCGGAAGCGATCACGTCTCTCCACTCTTCGCCGTCGTTGGAAATCTGGGCTTCATAGGCGAGGGGAAATCCGTTTTTGGAGCCGGTGGCATCGAGGACGATTTTCTTGATCGCACTTTCCTTGGGAAGTTCGATTTGAAACCACATGCCGACGTAGGGATTGATGCTGGTGAAGTAGCCAGCGTCCGCGATGTCGTCGATAGCCAGAGCTGTCGTTTCGACGCCATGGCTAGCGGTGAGTTTCCACGAGCTGCGGTTGGCGAAGCGTTTGTTTGGAATGCCGATGACGGGGATTTCAGATTCGAGTTCTTCAATCGTCCAGGCCTGGGTTCGGCTAGCCTGACGAACGCGGGCGTCGGCAATGTCGTGGGCGAGAACGGCGTCGCTTCGATTGCCGAAGCTATTGCGTATATAAGTTAGAATGTCCGCCAGCTTTTCGTCGCTGTAGCTGGCCATGGTGATCATGGGAGCTCCATAATCCACGTCGTCGACCAATCCTTGCAGTCCGTGAAGAACGATGTTGATGCTGGCTTCTTTGGAACCGAGAACGCGGGGTGATTCGAAGAGTGGTGGTGCGAGTGTTTTTCCTTCGGCTGCTGGGGCGCCTTGTCCGTCTGGGCCGTGACATGCGAAGCAGAGGGAGTTGTAGAAATTCTTCCCTGAACGGTAGGATTTGAGTCCTTCGGTCCCGAGGAGGGTCATCAAGTAGGGATCTTCGTCGGATTCTTGCCAAAGCTGTTCGTTGATTGCGTAGACGCCTTTGGATTCGGTGGTTTCGGCAGTTTGCTTGGCGAGGTCTTTCGCATCTGGGGATTCGCCTTGTTTAAGCGAGAGCATCGCTTGGATGACTACTTGTGGGTTGGAGTCGCTGAGGAGAGAAGTGACTAATTTGTGAAGCTTGTTATCGCTGTCTTTCAAGTAGGGCTCGGCCAGGCGGAGTCCGGCTTGGCGGATTGAAGGAGTAGCGTCGTCGAGTCCGGATTGGATGAGGTCTTTATTCAGTACTCCAAGTCCTTCGAGCGTCCAAAGAGCGTGAGCTTTAGCGTGGGTTTTGTTGCTGGTTTTGAATAGGCGTTTCAAGGCGGGAGCGATTGAAGCGTCACCTTTGAGAATAAGCAGTTTTTGCGCAGTGTCGCGCCACCAGCCGTTCGGATGGGAAAGGTGTTTGACCCATTGAGTCGGCGACTCATTTAGCATGTTAGGTTGAGGGCCGGGCTTGAAATCGTCGTGAACGAGACGATAGATGCGGCCTTTTCCAATTTCGGTGGCGAGTCCTTGTTCGTCGATGATGCCGCGGAGGTAGGAGCCTTTCTTGGTCCAGTTGCCTTCTTGGATAATACCACGATACATATCGACGATGTAGAGCGTGCCGTCAGGGGCTGTAGTCATATTGACCGGACGGAAGAGCGGGTCTTTGGTGCGGAGGAATTCGGTTTGATCGTAGGCATTGCTGAGTTGAGTGATGCCGTCGTTAACGTTGATTTTCGTGCGTCGGATAAGCCGCCCGACTGGTTCAGCAAACAGCAGATCGCCACGAAGATCTTTGGGAAGGCGATCTCCGCGAAAGATGTCTTGGCCGTAAGTGGCAGTGAAGTGATTGAGAGTATTGTTATTGCGCAACTGAAACCGTCCGCCTTGCGTGTCGGGCACGTTGTCGATCGGCCAGACGATTCGGTAGTCTTCAGCTTCTTCGCCGTCGATGGAGAACGTTCCGTATGGTATGTGCTGTTGAAAGAAAATCGGTCCGCGTTCTCCGCCAGCATCGACGAACCAAACTTTTCCGTTGTCGTCTTGGGTTAGTCCCCACTGGCCGCCATTTGTCGGGATTTCTTCTTTTTCTACTGTCCCGTTGGTGAACCTAAGCCGGTATTCGTTGTATGTCGTGTACATCCAGTTGTCTTGAGCCCAGATCAGGCCATTGGGCTGGTGTTCCAGATTGCCCCCGCGCGGTCCGCCTTCGAACAAGAGGAGTTTTTCGTCGGAAACGCCGTCGCCATTTGTGTCACGGTATGAGTAGAGATCGAGGGTGTTGGTTTCGCCGATGATCACGCGATCGTCGAGAGGTAGAACGATGCGAGGCAAAAGAAGGTTGTCGGCGAAAATGGTGTGCCGATCGTATTGTCCGTCACCGTTCGTGTCTTCGTGCATCGAAACGCGACTGCTTGGTTCGAACTCGCCGGTCGAGTCGCCATCTTGCATGTAGGTCCGCATTTCGGCGACGTACATGCGGCCATTACCGTCGAAGACTGCCAGGACGGGTTCTTCGATGTGAGGTTCGGCCAGAACGAGCTCGAGGTGATAACCTTCAGGCAATTCCATCGCTTCGATAGCCTCTTGTGGGCTTTTGCTGATGCTTGTGCGGATCGGAGCGCTAGGTTCGCTTGGCTCGTCCTTGGTCGAAGCGCAAGAAACGAATAAGAGTGCAAGCGTCGTTAAAAGGGTGGTTTTGATGCGGAAAACGATTTTCATATCCTAAATTTGGAGACAGCGACGGAAGGGGCGCGTTTAGCCTGAAGTGAGGCGGAGCAATACGATGTGATTGAGCACGTCTTTGGCAAGCTGGAAGCAGAGAGGGTTTTTATGCAAAATCCTAATCGGCTTTGGCCGACCTATGTTCGCAAAGCGAACCCTGATAAATGATCTGCTTGAATGATTGTTCAAGGTCGTGAATCGCCACACAGGCACCGCTTCGCGTCGATAGGTTTCTCATCTTCTAAGAGGCGGTCGAATACGCCTGATAGTCTGCTTACGGATTAGGTCCTAAATCTAACTATGCGATTCGCTAGCGGAACTCGTAACTAGACGGGTTACGGTTTCGTTGCTTAGGGGCGCTTCGGTTGATTTAGCTGAACGGTAGGATGCGTAGGCAGTTTGAGAGTGTGGATCGATGGCGCTAATTCGAATCGATTCGGAGGATTGCTCGCCGATCGCTAGGCGAATACTCTGAACCGCATTTGTCGCGTTTGTCCCCAATATGGAAATCGAGGGATCTATGCCTAGCTCGAGAAAGGGAAGGGCCGCTTGAAGGAGTAAAGAAACTTCTTCTGCCTGGGATGCATCATTGATGATGAGGATATCCAATCCTCCAAAGGCTTCGATGGCTTTTGCCATTGCTTGATCTAGAGATTCCGCGTCGCCAATTTCGCATTCAAGATGCAAGCAAGCGGGCAAGTTGATTATGGATGCAATTTTCGAGTCGCTACTTAATGCGATGACAGCAGCACCTTGGGCGAGAAGGCTTTGGACGCAATTTGATCCGATCTCGTTTGTGGCGTCGGTTATCAAGGCGATTTTCCCTTGGAGAGGAGGAGAGGCTTTGTTCGATTTTAGTTTTGCCTGTTCGAGCTCCCAGTATTCAACTTCGAATACATCGCTTTCGTCTAGAGGCTTCCATCCGCCGAGGGCTTGGGCCATTTGGACGACTTGCGACGTGTGGTTGGCTATGTCGCTAATAACTGAAGCATTCTTCGCATTGAGGCCAAATGAGAGAATGCCGTGTCCTGGCCAGATTGCCCAACGTGGGGCTTGATCCAGGCACGTAAGATCTTCGCTAGCGTTGCGTTCGAAATAGGCAAGATAGTCGTTGGCGTAGGATTTGAGGGCAGTTGTGGGCGTGCCGCTGAGAATCGCGGGAATGCGTTTGGCGAAAATCGAATGGTCCGGGGTTAATGGGCCTTGTGTTGCGAACGTTTCGAGGTCCGGTAGATTGGAGTATCCGGCGGCTTTAGAGCTCCGATCGAATTTGGCTACTACGGGAAGTCCCCGAATATCGGATACGCGACGACGAATTGCAGCTAATTCAAGGTTGTTTGATTTCCCTTCGGCATTTGCTGTTTTGGTTGCGTTACGTTTTTCGAGGTATGTTTCGGCTTCGCCGACCAGATTGATCATTCGTTCGTACGATTCTCGGGCATCATCGGAGAAAGTGAATACGCCGTGATTCATGAGGATCATGCCTTTGTAAGCATTCCAGTCCACATCTTTGGTTAGTTGGTAGACGAGTTTGGCCAATGCAAAGCCTGGCATGACGTAGGGAATGACAATGACGCGGTCGCCGTAAAGGTCGCGGATGCGCTGCTCGCCATCTTCCGTGTTGCAGACGGCGATTGCCGCATTTGCATGGGTGTGGTCCACGTAGCGGAAAGGGATGAGGGCATGGAGTATGGCTTCTACTGAGGCGTTGGGAGCTTTCGAATCGAGCAATGCGATTCGTTGCTGCTCGACCATATCGGAATCGGAAAGCGAATCGAATTCCGCCAATCGATTTAGTACGTCCAAGCGTTCGGGAGCGAATCCTGCCTCTTCAATCGTTCCCAAATCCCAGCCACTGCCTTTGACGAACAAGGTTTCTACGGTGTCGCCAAAGAAATCGGTTGTCGTCATTTTGACGGAAGTGTTGCCGCCACCATGAAGCACGAGCTCCGGTTCTTGTCCCAGTAGTCTCGACGTGTAGACTCGCATGCCCTTTGGGTCGTTCGCGAATTGGGCGGCGTCGTTTTCGTTCCAACGGTTCTTCATCGGCGAGAATTCCTTGGCGGATCGGAAGGATTGGTCAATCTTGAAGCCTTGTATTATCTTCGCGATTCTTTGGAGGATTAAGATCTTTGGGTTTGGATTGTAGGGCCGGCGCTTGCCCCGTGCCGTGTTGATTGGAGATGGAGTTGCATGCGCGGCGCGGCCCCGGTCCTACGGTAAAGGGATCGCTCGGGTTATCTATACGGCTTACGATAAACTTCCAAAATGCATCGCATGAACTTCTTTTCTAACTAGGTTATCCGTTTCCACAGCCTGCATTGCATGTACGAAATCATTTTATGAGCGCTAGAATAATTTTTCCTGATTGTCCCACCGAGTTGAGCAAGGAGCAGCTTTCGACCTTTTGGAGCGAAGGCTTTTTGGCGTTTGAGAATGCGCTCAGTTCCGCCGAAGTGGAAGAAGCTCGCCAGGGTTTGATCGATATAACGCGGTCTTACGCTTTTAATGACGAAGTAGCGGAGTATCGACCTATGACGGATGGTGATTCGAATTACGGAGGCGCTTCATTTCGATCCAAAAAGAGTAAGTGTTTCGTTCAGTTGGAACCAGGATACGAACCGAGTCCGGATAAGTTGGACGAATTGGTACTGAAAGTTCGGAAGACGCAGGATTTTCAGGATGAGGCTCCCGTCTTCAATCGGATATACACCACGCATCCTCGCATACAAGGAGTCGTTAAGAGCATTCTTGGGCAAGCAATTGAGCGTTATCAAACGATGGCTTTAGTGAAGGCTGCAAGCGGTGGTGTTGAGAAACCGTGGCATCAGGATAACGCGTATTTTGCCGTCGAAAACCTGGACCAAGTTGTTGGTACATGGATTGCCTTGGACGATGCGACTGCCGAAAATGGATGCATGCGAGTTTTGGCTACGGCTCATGAGAAAGGACCGCTGAAACACTATCACACATTCGACTGCGAAATTGTATCGGGTCGAATCGATCCCGATTTGGCTATCCCCATTGAATTACAGGCCGGAGGGATGCTGGTTTTTCATGGTAATCTACCGCACCAGACTCCCGTAAATACGTCGCCAAATCGCAGGCGCGCTTTGCAGTATCACTTTCGCAGCTCTAGCAATGCCGTCGTTTCCAAGGAGGCGTATTATGATGTGTTCAAAGAAGCGGATGGTACCCCAGCATCTTGCGTCGCTGCATTGCCGGAGAATTTCTGAAGCAAGAGGAATCGTGCGGGATGCTGTTTGATGGATTGGTGTAGGAGCGGGTTTATCCCGCGATATTTCGGTTACTTATTGGACACCTACACAATCGCGGGATAAACCCGCTCCTACATTTTGAGCTAAGCTCACGATTAATCGTGCGTAGAGATAAGGTGATTGTGTCCTTCGGAACAGGCCTTCGATTGCGTTTCGAATTCCAAGGTTGAGTGGCCGATGTCGAAGCGCTCTTTAAAGAGGGTTTTCAATGCCGATTTAATGGTATCCATTTGTTGGACCTTTTTATCGAATATGACTATGTGGGACTCGAAGCGCGAAGACGGTTGCTCAGGGGTGGCAAACAAAGGGCGCAGATATTTACTACGTGCTCGATCGGTTGAACAAGAGCGGTTCAATCCAGTTTTCCGATCGCTTCGATTACTGAATCTTCGGCACCCGCCTCGATTCGGATGAATAATTCTTGGAGGCCTTTTGCCGATTGTGTCACCGCCTTGAGTCCGCCGGACTGTTTCCGTTGAATTTTAATAGCTCCGGTTCGACTCGTTTTCCCCAAGGATTTCCCTCCATAAGAGCGACCGATAATGACGCCGATAACACCCTTCATCGCTTCGATCTTTTTCATTGTTTGGAGGCATTCTTTGGATGTGCTTTGATGTCGTCCGCGGGATGGCATAAGGGAGCGATTTTTAGAAATGAGTATATGGTTGAAAGATCCTTGTGGATTTTCGAAGGAAAGATATGATTCGATTGGCGCTTGGGTTTTCTATCCGTAGAGGACTTGAGCGATGGCAACCCATAGGGGTATTGAAATGATGCATACGATGTAGCACATGACGATGATGGTGCCGACCCGTTCGGAATCGTCGCCGTAGCTTTCGCTTTGCAGGATAAGCGACGTTGCGGGAGCGGAGGCGGCTTGAAGGGTGAAGAGGAGAATTAGGATTGGGTCGGAGCGAAGCCAGGGAACGAAAGCCATTATCCCCAATATCGTAGCTGGGATGATAAAGAGTTTTTGGAGGATGACTAGGCTCCCGGGTTTTAAGTAGCGGTGAAAATTGAGTTTGAGACCACCGAGCGTTGCTCCAAGCGCGAACGTTGCGAGGGGGATGGCACCTTCGCCAAGGAAGGACGTTGTATCGGTGATGACGCTTGGGACGTAGTTGCGAAGACCGGTTATGACGAGTGTGAGGGCTGTGAGGTTGGCGTAAATTGGCGGACTGAGCAGCTTTTTAAAATTGAAAGGTTCGTCGGCTTCGCGGCGCCGGAGGTAGTGCTTACCGATGAGCCACAGCAAAGGATTGTTGGCGAGAATGATAAGGAAGCAATAGAGGGCGAATTGATCGAAGTCCTCTTCGAGGATTACCTTGCCTATCGGAAGAACGAGGTAGCCGGCGTTTTGAAGAAAAGCTAGAGGAATGAGTTCACGTCGCGCTTCACCTGCATTGCGGAAGAGAACTTGAGCGATGGACCAACCAATTAATAGAAGAAGCGAAGCTGAAAGGGGGAGGAGCCACCAGCCTGTCAATTCCGAAGGTTGAAAGCGTACGACGATGTTCGAGAAAATGAGACATGGGAGAAAAACTGTGATAACCGCGTCGGAGATGAGTTTCACCCCGGCGGGAGGGATTACTCCGCGTCGAACTAGCCAGCCTGCAAATAGGATGACGATGCCGATTTGGGCAACGGCTTCGAAAACGGTGACGAAATTGCTGAGTAAGGTATCCATGCTTGGAATTCCACGGATAGGTTGGGGAGCGAGTCAGGATTTTGCAAGCGCGGGGCTTTTTAGTGCGGGCCGGGTGGTTTCTTTCTGACGGTTGCTTTTCTGGGGCGACATTTGCTAGGGCTGCTTGTACCCAAGAAGCCGTGGAAGTCGCATTCAAACCTATACGTTGGCCTAGGGATAGGCAACCCTACCATGAGACAGAAGGAAACGCGCCTGTGGTGGGCTTATATCTTTGGTTTGAGCTGGACGGGGGGAGAGGCATGTATCAGTTGTTGCGGTTGAGCCATGAATGAACCGAGTTTCCATACAATTAACCTAACGCTTCCCCTTGAACAGTCGGATGACGAATCGCTTTGGCGGGAAGAAGCTGCGAAGCAGTTAGAGATCGATGTTGCCGATATTAGCGAGATTCGATTGAAAAAGCATTCCATCGACGCTCGCCGGGCGCGTATCAAGGTTCAGCTTCGACTGGATGTTTCGATTGGCGGTCCTTTGCCTCCGGAAAAGGAATATGCGCCGGACTATCCGAATGTGAGCAGCGAAGCCAAGCGGCTTGTGATCGTGGGAATGGGTCCGGCCGGCATGTTCGCAGCCTTGAAGGCGATCGAGTTAGGCTGGAAGCCGGTTTTGCTCGAACGTGGAAAAGACGCGATCGCTCGACGTTTCGATTTGGCTCCCATTTTGCAGGAAGGAAAGGTTGGCGAAGATTCTAACTATTGTTTCGGCGAAGGGGGAGCGGGTACGTTTTCAGATGGAAAGCTCTACACTCGCGCTACTAAGCGAGGACCGGTTCGCAAGGTCTATGAGGCATTTGTCGAACATGGAGCTCCGGCTCGGATATTGACTGATGCGCATCCGCATATCGGGTCGAATCTACTTCCCAATGTTGTGCGTTCGATGCGCGAGACGATTTTGAAGAGTGGTGGCGAGGTTCATTTCGAAGCTCGCGTAGAAGGTTTGATTCGCGATGCGCAAGGCAAGCGCTTGCGTGGCGTGACCACTCAGGATGGGCAAGAGTTCGTAGGTGATGCGGTAATCTTGGCGACGGGCCATAGCGCGAGAGATATTTATCGCTTACTCGTCAAAGAGGGCGTGCGACTCGAACAGAAGGCATTTGCTATGGGAGTGCGGATCGAACATCCACAAGCGCTTATCGATAGTATCCAGTATTCAATTAAGCGAGTAGCGACGCGTCATGCGATGCTTCCTGCGGCAAGCTATAGCTTGGCGACGAAGATTGACGATCGCGGAGTCCATTCGTTTTGCATGTGCCCTGGCGGGTTTATCGTGCCGTCGGCAACGGAGAACGATGAAGTCGTTGTCAATGGCATGTCCCTGGCTCGTCGTGACTCGCCATTCGCTAATAGCGGTTTCGTCGTGACGGTTGAACCAGAGGATACCGAGTTTTTTCAGGAGGAGCATGGCGTATTGGCGGGAATGGCTTACCAAAAGCAATTGGAGCAAATTGGCTCTCAAGCTGGTGGGGGTAAGCAAAAGGCTCCTGCTCAGCGGATGCGGGATTTCTTAAAGAATCGCGATTCGCAGGATTTGCCGGAATCGAGCTACGTACCTGGATTAACGCCTGCGCCGATACACGATCTTTTGCCGAGGGATATTGCTGTTCGAATTCAAGGAGGCTTTAGGGAATTCGGAAAACCGATGAATGGTTTTGTAACTCAGGATGCGATCTTGGTCGGCTTCGAAACGCGAACGAGTTCACCTGTCCGAGTGCCACGGGATCCCGATACCTTGGAGCATCCAGAATTGGAAGGCTTGTATCCATGTGGCGAGGGCGCTGGTTTCGCTGGCGGAATCGTATCGGCCGCTTTGGATGGGATGCGTTGCGCAGAAGCTGCTATTGGAACTCCGGATTAGGGAGAGCCAGGGGGGGTAGATAAACGCGTCGGGACGCCACGTTCCACCTTGATTGGCTTGTGCGGCATGGCGGGAGATGGTAGGGTTCGTTGTCCCAACGAACCGTGGAATTCACTTTGGTTGCGCGCGGCTGTTTAGGGACAAACAGCCCGACCAAATAGCCTCTTTCACGCGTGCGAGCGTTTGAAGACGGGTTGGTCTTCTTCGGAAAGCTTGGCGTCGAAGCGGTAGCGGTCGGCGTTGAATTCAGTGATTTGATCTGGGCTGTCGATTCGGTTTTGGATAACCCATCGAGTCATTGCTCCACGAGCGCGTTTGGCGTAGAAGCTAATGACCTTGTATGTCTTTCCGTCGTTTGAATCGAGGAAGCGCGGGGTGATGACAGTCGCTTTGAGCGCTTTGGGTTTGATGGATTTAAAGTACTCTCCGGAGGCGAGGTTGAGTAGCTTAGAGGTGTCGTGGCTTTTGAGCTCGCGATTTATGAAGCGTGTTTGAGTGTCGCCCCAGAATGCGTAGAGCGAACGACCCTGTTCGTTTTGGAGGGAGGTTCCCATCTCTAGGCGATGGGGAGCTATTAGGTCGAGCGGCTTGAGGATTCCGTAGAGTCCGGAAAGTATTCGGAGCTTGTCTTGAGCGAAGGTTATGTCGCTGGATTTCAATGACGCAAAATCGAGACCTTGATAGACGTCACCCATGAAGGCATAGACTGCTTGTCGAGCCGCGGTGCCGAGTTTGGCGGGAGCCTTCCATTTACGGTAGCGGTTGACGTTGAGTTCGGCCAATGCGTCACTGAGCGCCATTAGGGCCTTTATTTCTTCGTTTGTTTTCGTACCCAATATTTGAATCAGCTTTCGCGACTGCGATAGAAATTGTGGTCGGGTGAAATCGGAACAAGTGCTGGGAGAGTCGAAATCCAGCGTTTTGGCAGGGGAGATAACAGTGAGCATAATTTGATTTTAATAGCGTTGATCTAGCTGGATTGTTCAGTGGGAGAAAGGCGGACGGCGATGATGCAGACATCGTCTTCAAGCTCCTTTGCTCCGGCGACTTCTTTGAGCTCTTCGGCGATCGCTCGCAATTGTTCGGGGAGTTCGTCGCTTTCATGGTCTAGCACGGCTTCCTCGAGGTTTTCGACGCCCCATTCTTCGCCGCTTTTGGTTTTCTGCTCGATGATGCCGTCCGTGAAAAAGAGAAACTCGGTCATATCGGTGAGCGGGAACTGGTTACAGTTGAAGCTTTCTTCTGGAATGAGCCCGAGAGCCGGGCCTATTTTATCTACAGGGCAAAGTTCGAAGTGGGTGCCAGAGCTGTCTTGCACGCGCCAAATGGGGGCGGGGTGACCAGCGTTGGCAATATGGACTTCGCCTTTATCGAGATCTATGACGGTGTAGAGAGCAGTGACGAATCGCGGAAAATCTTCGTCTTCCGCTAGGGCGGTTAGGGCTTCGTTGAGGTGTTGAAGGACTTTGCCCGGTTCGCTGAGCAGGACGTGTGTTTCGAGCATGAGGCCGCGAATGAGCATGGTGACGAGAGCGGCTTTGATGCCGTGGCCCATCACATCGCAAACGAGAATGCCGAGTTGGTTTTCGGAGATCGGAATGAGGTAAAAGAAATCGCCCGCTAAGTGATGGCTGGGAGTGTAGAGGTAGCTAGCCTCGAGGTTCCAGTGACTGCCATTTCGGGTGTACATAGGGCGTTCGTCGAAACCTATGGACATGAGTTGCTCTTGAAGCTGACGAGCGACGAATAGTTCGGTCTCGAATTGTTGATTCTTTTTAGCGAGCGCTTCACCTGTAGCATGGGCTCGTTCTTCGGCTAGTTTTTGCTCAGTGATATCGTGAGTCATCCCAACGATGCCTTCTGGCGTGCCATCGGGACCGATAAGGGGGACTTTCGAATTGAGTACCCAGCGCTGCTTCCCGAGAAGGCTTTGATTAAACTCGAGTTCGTTTATTACGGGCTCGCCGGTCCTGATTATCTCCGCGTCCATGGCTTCGATACGACGAGCCTGATCGTTGTCGCGAATGTCAGAAATTTTCTTGCCTACGACTTCTTCGCGCGTTTTTAGGTCGAATGCTTTGCGATACTCTTCGTTAATCATGACGAAGCGGTCATCGGCGTCGCGCACGAATATACGACAAGGCATTATCTTGATGATTGCATCCAGGAGGTGGTGTTGCCGGTCGAGTTCGAGTTCGGCTCGCTTTTGA
>TARA_B110000467_G_scaffold162940_1_pt1 | contig 13107 bp, 11 predicted proteins | sample TARA_B110000467 | Tara Oceans TARA_B110000467 (sample SAMEA4398341) | marine metagenome | biome: Polar Biome; feature: [MES] marine water layer (ENVO:01000295) within the mesopelagic zone...; material: water (ENVO:00002006), including particulate matter (ENVO:01000060) such... | reverse complement strand
AAAATGGAACTGATTATTGTGATTTAGCTGGTGAAACACAATGGATAAGAAAAATGATTGATACACATCAAGTCAGGGCTGAACAGACCGGCGCACGTATCGTTCATGCCTGTGGTTTTGATTCTATCCCATCTGATATGGGTGTCTTTTTTATGCAAGAAGAAGCAAGAAAAAAATACCAAAAACCTTTAAAAGAAATTAAGCTATTCGTTAAAGCAATGAAAGGTGGTGCCAGTGGTGGAACCATAGCAAGTATTCTTAATGTTATTACTGAAGGCATTGCTGACCGAGATATAGCGAGAACTGTCTCGCATCCTTATGGACTTAATCCTAGCGACAAAAAAATAGGGCCTGACAAACGTGACCAAGTAAAGATTATTTATAATAAGGATTTAGATTGCTGGACTGCTCCATTTTTTATGGCGAGTATAAACACCAGGATAGTGAGAAGAAGTAATGCGTTAATGAACTTTACTTATGGTCAGGATTTCTCATACTCAGAGAGTACAATTTGCGGAAAAAAACTAACTGGAAGGCTAAAAGCAATATTTCTTACTGTGACTCTAGGTTTATTTTTTCTGGGTAGTGCAAACTCAATAACAAGAAAATATATTATCGAAAAGCTACTTCCAAGCCCAGGTCAAGGACCTAATAAAGAGCAACGTCAAAATGGTTTCTTTAAATTAATTTTACTGGGCAATACAAAAGATAATGAAGTTTTATCTATTCAGGTCACTGGTGACCGTGATCCAGGTTATGGCTCAACTAGTAAAATACTCAGCGAAACAGCTATTTGTTTGGCTTGTGATGAAATAGAAATAAAAGGTGGTATTTGGACACCCGCTTCTGCATTAGGAAATAAATTATTAGCTAGACTAAAAACTAATGCTGGTATGACCTTCAAAATATTATAGAATAGACTTCTTTCCCCTCTTTCCATTAATGCACTAATTTCAGATAGTGACAATAAATCATGCCAATAATTAATAATATAAGAAATATTGCAATCATAGCGCATGTTGATCACGGTAAGACAACGCTCGTAGATCAACTACTAAAATATTCCAATAGCTATGACCCTCGCACCAATTCCCCTGATAGAGTAATGGACTCAAATGATCTTGAAAGAGAGCGAGGTATTACTATTTTAGCTAAGAATACAGCAATAGATTGGAATGAATTTCGTATCAATATTGTGGATACACCAGGACATGCTGATTTTGGAGGTGAAGTTGAGCGAATTCTCTCCATGGTTGATAGTGTTTTACTTCTTGTAGATGCGGTTGAGGGACCCATGCCTCAAACTCGATTTGTCACCCAAAAAGCCTTTGCAAAAGGCTTAAAACCTATCGTAGTTATTAATAAAATTGATCGAGATGGGGCAAGGCCAGACTGGGTCTTAGATCAAACATTTGATCTCTTTGATAAACTTGGTGCGACTGACGATCAATTAGATTTTGCTGTAGTTTATGCATCTGCTTTAACTGGGTATTCTAGCCTAAATTCAAAAGATAGAGATGGTGATATGGCTCCACTATTAAAAACTATCAGTACAGATGTATCGCCACCTGATGTCGATCTTAACGGTACATTTCAAATGCAAATTTCTAGTTTAGGTTTTGACCCTTACCTTGGTGTTCTGGGAACAGGTCGAATTCAACGTGGAGAAATTAAAACCAATACACCTGTTGCAGTTGCCTCAGAAAATAATAAAACCAGAAACGCAAGAATCTTAGAATTATTTGGTTTTGATGGCTTGGAGAGAAAAAAAATAGATACCGCCCATGCTGGGGATATTATAATAATTTCAGGTATTGAAAATCTCTCTATATCAGATACATTATGTGATCGAGAGCATATCGAATGCCTCCCTCCGCTCACTGTTGATGAACCAACTATTAGCATGACTTTTCAAGTTAATAAGTCGCCCTTTTCTGGCAAGGAGGGTAAATTTTTAACTAGTCGACAGATACACGAAAGATTGAAGCAAGAATTAATGCATAATGTTGCCCTCAGGGTTGAGAATACTGAAGATCCAGATAAGTTTCGAGTTTCTGGAAGAGGCGAGCTACATCTTTCGATACTAATTGAAACGATGCGTAGAGAAGGATTTGAGTTAGCGGTATCAAGACCTGAAGTTATATATCGAGAGATAGATGGACAAAAACAAGAACCTTGGGAGCAGCTTACTGTCGATTTTGAGGAAGACTATCAAGGCTCCATTATGACTAAACTGGCTGAACGTAAAGGAAAATTACTAGAAATGACGCCAGATGGAAATGGTCGAGTTAGGCTGGATTATCGTATCCCAACTCGGGGATTAATAGGCTTTAGAACCGAATATCTATCAGCCACATCTGGCACAGGGCTTCTTTATCATGTCTTTGATGATTATGATATCAGTGTTGAATCTTCATTGGGTCAACGAAATAATGGAGTCTTAATCTCAATGGTTACTGGAAAAGCGTTGGCTTACGCTCTTTATAATCTTCAGGAAAGAGGGAAACTCATGGCAAAGCATGCTGATGAGGTCTATGAAGGCATGGTAATTGGCATCAACAGTCGAATAGACGATCTCAATGTCAACCCTACAAAAGCTAAACAATTAAATAATATGCGCGCGTCAGGAAATGATGAAAATATCGTACTTACAACTCCTATCAATTTCTCACTAGAACAAGCACTAGAATTTATTAATGACGATGAATTAGTAGAAGTCACACCGAAAAATATCAGAATTAGAAAGAAATTACTTACCGAAGTTGAACGAAAGAGAGCCTCAAGATAAGTAAAAATAAAGAATCATAAAAATGCTATTCTGTGTAAGTGAGAAATGATCAAAAAATTGAGTCTGACTATTCAAATCTCAATCCACATGAGATTTTAGCGGCACTTAATACACTAAAATATAAAGATAATGGCCAAATACTTGCCTTAAATAGTTATGAAAATCGCGTTTATCGGGTTGGATTAGAATCTGGGGAAAATATAGTAGTCAAATTCTATCGCCCCAATAGATGGAGCGATTCAACCATTAATGAAGAGCATGAATTTACAAAAGAACTGCTCAACCTCGGAATACCTGTCATTGCGCCAATGACAATTAATAGAAAAACACTACATCATTTTAAGTCACATCGATTTTCAGTATGGGAGTGTTTTGGTGGAAGGGCTCCAAATCTTGATAATAAGGACACATTAAAACGAATTGGCAGATTGGTGGGACGAATGCATCTACATGGAGAAATAAAGAAATTCGACTTTAGACCAGATTTAAATGTTGAAACATATGGCCATGAATCAGAAAAATTTCTGCTTGATAATATGTTCATCCCTATCGACCTAGAAGATACCTACATTAGTATCATCGATCAATTATTAGATAATATTAAAATTTGTTTTGATTATTGTGGTAACTATCAAAATATAAGACTTCATGCAGACCTTCATCCTAGTAATATTTTAACTCAAGGTGAAAATATTAAAATTGTTGATCTTGATGATGCAAGGAATGGTCCGGCAATTCAGGATTTATGGATGTTTATTTCAGGGGAAAAATCTGACCAGCAATTACAATTTACTTCATTACTTGAAGGTTATGAAGAATTTCGTAATCTTAATCTAAAAGAACTTCATCTTATTGAGGCATTAAGAACACTCAGAATAATGCATTACACTGCCTGGATAGCAAAAAGATGGAATGACCCAGCTTTCAAAATAGCTTTTCCATGGTTTAATACACCACGATTTTGGGATGAACATATTCTCTCATTACGGGAACAAACTTCGCTAATGCAAGAAGCACCTATAGATATATCATTGTAACCAATCGTATACTGGCAATGGAGATTGTTGCACTAACAGGGAACTCAGTCTAGAGTCTATGTCATGAATTTAAAGTATATTTCAATCATTCCTGTTTTGGTCTTTTTTTATGGCTGCTCGTCACAAGTAAAAATTGATAATCCAAACATACCAAAATTACTTGTAACTCAAGCACCCTTCTCTATTGCTATAAAATACCCTGATAATTTCAATAATTTTATTCACGAAGAAAAAGTCATAGGGAGAAAAACTTGGCAAGTTGATTTTTCCCACTCTAACAAACTTCTTTTCAATGAAATATTTCAATCCTTTTTTGAGAAAGTTACAGTTATTGAATATTCAAAAGACAATATATATCAAAATTTTAATTTCACTATCATGCCTAGTATAGATGCAATTGAATTCTCAGTTCCCGAGCAAAGCCAAGATGAAACATTTTCAGTATGGATAAGATATCGAATTAAAATTTTTGACTCTACCGGTAACGAGATCATTAATTGGCCCATTAGCTCCTATGGAAAAACTTCAACTACAACTTTTTCAGATGATGATGATCTTGCCAATGCAGCAATATTGGCGATGAGGGATGCAGCTGCCTTGATAGTACTTCAATTAGAAAAAACTAATAAATTATCTACATCCATTCAATAAGTAAATTTGAAATAAAAATAAATATGAAAAATATAACAAAAAATAAAGAAAATAATCTATATCACTATAAATTGACAACGTGTATTGCTTTACTTGCTTTCAGTTTGAGCGCATGCGTAACAGCTAGAATAGAAGATAATAGAGTTGGTAATACCGGTCTAGAGGAAGGTGAAGGGGTCGTTATTTTAGCCAAAAGCTACCATCTTGGTAATGATACCGAAACTGATTTTATTAAATGTGTTAGCTCAAATATAAGTAAAGGAGGAGCAGCGATAAGAGTCGTTCCTACTAATAAATTCACAGATCTACTTTTTCCATGGTTTGAGCCTAGAACAGCGCCTTCAGACACAAAGAGTCTAACCAAATTAATGGCAAGAAGTAAAGTAAGCGATGTCTTTCAAAATCAAAACTTACGTTACATTATCTGGCTAGATGGTAACACTGACAGCTCGGGTGGAGGTGGAAGCATGTCTTGTGCTGTAGGGCCTACTGGTGGGGGCTGCTTTGGATTTGCTTGGTGGCAAAATGACTCTAATTACGAAGCAACCGTATGGGATGTCCGAGATATAAAGAATGAGGGTAATATCAGTGCGGAATTCAGCGGAACTTCTTTCATGCCAGCCATTGTCATCCCAATTCCCTTATTCGCTAGAACCCAAGCAAAAGCCTGTAAAGGTCTATCCAATCAACTTAAAATTTTTATAGCTGGATAATTAATGTACTCGAAACAATAAAGTTTTTATAATCAACAAACCATCATCATTCAATTCAACAAATATACGATATCAACCATGAAAAAAATTATCTTATTCGTTCTCTTTTTTCTCATTGGTCTTTTGGTTTTACCATTTTTATTTTTTGCCGTGAATGACTTTGTGTTTGGAAAATATGGTGGCGAAGGTTTTATTGGATTTTACAATGAACATTTCTTGATGATGAAAAGTGGTAACCCAGCTTCTTGGTTTATTACATTAAGCCCATATTTAATGTATCTATGTGTGAAAATAACAATACTAATATGCCATAAGCTCAAGCAATAGGATTACAAAAATTGAAACAAAAAACCCTTACTACTAGTTACTATTTATTTTTTCTACTTATAGGATTCACATTCTCAAATGCAGAAGAAATAAAAAACGAAAATTTGCTTATAAACGCAGAATTAAGACATGAAAAAGTTAGTGCTTTAATCGAAAGATTGATAGAACGATCTCATTACAATCATACTAAAGTTGATAATGAATTATCATCTCAAATTCTTGATAATTATATAGAAAATTTAGATGGCAACCGATCATATTTCATAGCTTCAGATATTCAAGAATTTGAATCCTATCGTTTTAAAATTGACGATATGCTTGGGTCTGACTCTCTTCAACCAGCTTTTGAGATTTTTGATATATACCGTTCTAAAGCAATCGATAGAATGGAGTTCGCTCTATCATCACTTGAGAACCAACCTGATTTCTCTCTCAATGAGGATTATCAGTTTGATCGGTCAGAAGAGACTTGGGTGACATCAATTAACGATCTTGATGAATTATGGAGAAGACGTGTAAAAAATGATGCACTAAATCTAATTCTTAATGAAAAAAAATGGCCTGAAACTAAGGAATTACTCACAAAGCGCTATGAAAGATTTCTTAAGCAACTCAAACAATTGAATAATGATGATATCTTTGAGACTTTTATGAACTCAGTGGTTCACTCATTAGATCCTCACTCAAGTTATTTTTCACCAAGAAATTCAGAAGAATATCAGATACAGATGAGCCTCTCTTATTTTGGGATAGGTGCTTCTCTTTCTATAGAGGATGATTATATTTCAATTGTTAATATTATCCCAGGTGGACCTGCGAGTATCGATGGTAATTTAAAACCTAAGGACCGAATATCTGCAATTGCACAAGGTGTCGATGGAGCATTGATTGATGTAATTGGATGGCGTTTAGATGATGTGGTTCAGTTGATAAGAGGACCAGCAGATACAATTGTTCGCTTACAAATTCTTCCGGATGGCTCAGTTCCAGGTGAAATTGAAAATATTATCAATCTAACTAGAGACCAGGTAAAACTCGAAGAATCTGCAGCAAAAAGTGAAATAATAAAAACCAAAAAAAATGATAAGGATTACTCTATTGGAGTTATAGATGTTCCAAGTTTTTATAGGGATTATAAGGCTTTGAATAATGGAGATGAAGAATTCACAAGTACAACCTCTGATGTAAAACGTCTAATATCGGAGTTAAAGGAAGAAGACATTGATGCCCTTATTATTGATTTAAGAAACAATGGAGGTGGTCATCTAACTGAAGCCACAGCCCTTTCTGGCTTATTTGTTGATAATGGTCCAATTGTTCAATTACAAAATGCCCGTGGCAGGATCAGTCGGTTAGATGATCCAGATCCAGTGCCACGATCTATTTACAAGGGTCCGCTCATTGTCCTAGTGAATCGATACAGCGCCTCAGCATCAGAAATCTTTGCAGCAGCCATCCAAGATTATGGTAGAGGCATCATCGTTGGACAACAAACTTTTGGAAAAGGTACTGTTCAAAATCTTTATCCACTTGATCAGTATGTCCGAAAAAGTGATGATAAAGGTCTAGGTCAACTCACGCTGACTATTGGAAAATACTATCGAGTAACTGGTGAAAGCACTCAAAATAAAGGAGTATCACCAGATATAGAGCTTCCATCGTATATAGATATTTCCTCGACTGGGGAAAGTGCTCGTAAAACTGCTCTTCCATGGGACACTATTCGCTCATCTAGTTTCAAAAAAATTAAATCCATGGAAAATACTATTGATGCATTATTAATTGATCATGAAATTAGAAAAACAGTAGATCCATATTTAGTGTTTCTAGTTGAGGATATAGCGGCGGCAAATATCAATCGAAACAAAAAATTAGTTTCTCTTAATACAAACAAGAGGACAGAAGATCGGGAAAGAAATCTTGATGAGCGAAAAAAACGTGAAGAAAAAAGAGATTTATCTCTAAACCCGAATGAAAATAGAAATCCTAAATTAGGTGACAGAAGTATTGATGAAGAGGTGGATCAGGATAAGGATGAGGATGTTGATATTCATCTAAATGAGGCTGCAGCGATTGCCACTGACTATTTAACTCTAAATTACAAATAAACTCACTTAATTAATTAGACTTTTAAAAAATAATATTTTTTGTCATCTATATGATCTAACCATTTGTTAAATATCATATTATTTCTCCATAATAAATTAATAATGTCGCTATGAGAATGGGCAATTTTATTAAATACGCTATTATTTTTATCTTCATTTATACTGCTAACTTGTGCGAGTTTTCCATCTAAATAAACACTAACTTTCATGTTGGGCTCAAATTCAATACCAAGACTATCCTTAAATATATAGGATATTGAAAATGCAATCGTATGTTTTGTTTTTTCATTTATAGTAAGTAATATATCATTCTCATTCAATGTGCTTGCGATAGAAGCCCCATCAAGATTTGTAAAATTGGGAATTAAATTAAATAATTTTAAGTAATTACTCTCATACAGAGTCATCAAACCTATAAAAGAATTTGGCCTTACGATCGCTTGAGGATTTATTTGATGATCATACATAAATAATGCTACTCATTTATTAACTTACCCAAAGACGCTTTATGGCCTAAAGCGCCTTTGAACGCCAGTTTGTTCTATGATTTTTCCAGATATTTCCTCAATAGAAAGCTCAGTAGTGTCTATAAAATTAATGCCATTTTTTATATAGAGCTTTTCGGCTTCACGAATTTCATAGCTCACTTGTTTGATTGATGCATAACTCCCAATTGCACGGCGCTCTTTTCTTATTTGACGCAATCTTTCAGGTGCAATAGTTAGCCCAAATAATTTATTCTTATAAGGTCTGAGCGTATCAGGTATCTGGCTATTCTCAAGATCATCCTCTGTTAAAGGGAAGTTTGCTGCATAAATTCCATATTGTAATGCCATATATAAACAGGTTGGAGTCTTACCCGATCTAGAAATACCCACTATTATTATATCTGCCTTATCATAATGACGAGTTACCCCCCCATCATCATTTGAAAGAGCATAATTCGTTGCTTCAATTCTCTTCATATAAGTATTAGCGTTACTCATGCCATGCGCTAAGCCACTTTTATTAGTTGGTTTTTGCTTCAATTCATCCTCTAAAGGTTTTAGAAAGACATCAAATATATCTAAATGCAGACCATTTACTTCTTTAACAATATCCCTTAACTCAGCACTTATAAATGTAGAAAAAATAATTGGTTTTAAAGAATTATTTTTAATTGAGGAATTAATCCTCAAAACAGCCTCTTTAGCCTTGTCTTCGTTATCTATAAATGGCAAAGTCACTTGTTGAAAGTCATGACCATCAAATTGAGTAATTAAACTATGTCCGAGCGTCTCAGCGGTTACACCAGTTTGGTCAGAGAGGAAATATACAAATCGCACGTTATGATTTTACCTTTATATTTGTTATCAATTGATCGTTATTGTCTAATTACTAAACTATTAACTCAAGAAAAATATGCAAAATCCATACGTTAAAAAACTTAATGAACTGAATATACAAGATATAGACTTAGTTGGTGGAAAGAATGCCTCTTTGGGTGAAATGATAAGCAACTTATCTAAATTAGATGTCAATGTTCCCGGAGGATTTGCCACCACCTCACATGCCTATAGGGACTTTCTCAAGCATAAAAATCTTGGTGACCGAATAAATGAAGCACTAGATAATCTTGATATAGATAATATCTCAGAATTAACAAAAACTGGAAAACAAATTAGATCATGGGTCCTTGAGACAGAACTTCCTGAAAAATTAATGTCAGAAATTGAACGTGAATGGCATGAGATGTCAGATGGTAGAGATATTGCGGTTGCTGTTCGTTCTTCTGCTACTGCTGAAGACCTCCCCGATGCTTCTTTTGCGGGCCAGCAAGAAACATACCTTAATATCCGAGGCCTAGAAAATCTAATTGTAGCTTTACATCATGTATATGCCTCATTATTTACAGATAGAGCAATAGCATACCGAGTGCATCAAGGGTTTGATCACTCTCTCGTCGCGTTATCCGTTGGCTTTCAGTATATGGTAAGAAGTGATATAGGTGCTGCTGGCGTGATGTTCACTCTCGATACAGAATCTGGGTTCAGAGACGCTGTATTTATCACTTCCTCTTATGGCCTGGGTGAGACTGTTGTCCAAGGGTCGGTAAACCCTGATGAATTTTATGTCTATAAGGAAGCACTAAAAAATAAAAAATACCCTATTCTTAGAAAAACTTTAGGGGATAAAGCCACTAAAATGATTCTAGGTGAAAGCAAGTCTTTTGGTAAAACTGTTCAAATTATTGATGTCCCAAAGAAAGAATCCTTAAAATTCTCACTAAGTGATAAAGATATAATTGAGTTAGCGGAATCGGCCTTGGTGATCGAAAAACACTATAAAAGACCAATGGATATTGAATGGGGCAAGGATGGTTCTGATGGTCAATTATATATACTTCAAGCAAGGCCTGAAACGGTTCAAAGTAGGAGCGGTAAAACTATTAATCGCTTTACACTTAAATCCCAATCTTCAGTTTTGTCGGTAGGAAGAAGTATTGGACAAAAAATTGGCGCAGGTACAGCAAAAATAATCAATGATGTATCTGAGATGCACCGAATTCAGGAAGGTGATGTACTGATTTCAGATATGACAGACCCTGATTGGGAGCCTGTTATGAAAAAAGCTTCAGCAATAGTCACAAATCGTGGTGGAAGAACATGCCACGCTGCCATTATTGCAAGAGAGCTAGGTATTCCTGCTGTAGTAGGCTGCAATAATGCGACTAAATCTATCCTTAACGGTCAATCTGTTACAGTTAGCTGTGCTGAGGGCGATGAGGGATTTATATATGATGGTATTCTAGAATTTGAAGAACAGCATATCGAAGTCGATTCACTTCCTGAGATACCTGTTAAAATCATGATGAATGTTGGCAACCCAGATAGAGCATTTAGTTTTGCCTCTATTCCAAATCATGGTGTAGGTCTAGCAAGACTAGAATTTATAATAAATCGTATGATAGGGGTCCACCCTAAGGCATTATTAAATTACGAACAGATGGATAAAAATACTCAATCTTTAATCAATGAGCAAATGGCTGGATATGAAGGCCCGATAGAATTTTTCGTTTCAAAGTTAGCTGAGGGTATTAGTACAATAGCAGCCGCATTTTCACCTAAACCAGTGATAGTAAGAATGTCAGACTTCAAGTCTAATGAGTACGCTAATCTTATCGGTGGTAAATTTTTTGAGCCTGATGAGGAAAATCCAATGCTAGGTTTCAGGGGGGCTAGTCGCTATGTATCAAAAGAATTTCAGGATTGCTTCGAACTTGAATGTCGCGCCATTAAAAAAGTTAGATCGGATATGGGGCTAGAGAATGTCCAGCTAATGATTCCTTTCATTAGAACTGTAGCTCAGGCAAGCCAAGTAATCGATCTACTTGCGGAAAATAATCTAGTGAGAGGTCAGGATGGATTAAAAATTATTATGATGTCTGAGTTACCCTCAAACTCTCTTCTAGCGGATCAATTCCTTGAATATTTCGATGGAATGTCTATCGGCTCCAATGATATGACTCAATTGACATTGGGTTTAGATAGAGATTCAAGTTTAATAGCTGATATCTTTGATGAAAGAGATGATGCCGTTAAAATGATGCTATCAATGTCAATTGATGCATGCCTAAAACAAAATAAATATATTGGTATATGTGGTCAAGGCCCATCTGATCACCCAGATCTGGCAGCATGGTTACTTGAGAAAAAAATTGAAAGTATGTCTTTAAATCCAGACACAGTGATTGAGACTTGGATGGCTCTGGCTGGGAAAAAAGTTCAATAATAATCACTATGACTCAGCTTACTATTGCTTATTGGTGTGTCTTGATAGCAATAATTATGCCAATTATTTGGATTGGTATTGCCAAAGCTGGTACAAAAAATTATATTGATAGGCATAACTCAGCCCCAAGAGAGCTCCTAAGCACGCTTAAGGGTTTCAGGAAAAGAGCTGTTTGGGCGCAAAAAAATGCATTCGAGGCACTGCCTGGATTTATGGCCGGCACTATCATTGCCCATCTTATGGAAGCGCCGCAATTTGAATTAAATATAACAGCAATCATTTTTATAATTGCACGTTTAGCACATGGCATATTCTATCTGATTAACTGGCCTTCCTGGAGAAGCTTAGCATGGATAATTGGTTTTGGAGCTACAATCAATATGTTTATTATATCTATCTGATATCAGCTATTTTGATAATAATTAAATAAATTTATCTTTTCGCCAGACAGATAAATAATTATTAGAGGGCATTTCATGAAAGTCATATTTACTCATGCCCACTTTCTTGGCAAGAATATCTAATTTCCCTATATCTCTTAGACCCATCAAGGAATCTTGATTCTTTAACATACTGTCAAATTCTTGATTACTTTTACTGGTAAATTGATCATTTATATTAAAAGGCCCATAAAGATAAAATTTTCCACCTAATGGCAGCAATCGACCAGTCATAGAAAACATTCTTTTTACGGCCTCATAGCTCATTATATGAGAGGTATTTGATGAAAATATATGATCGAACTTTTCATTAAAACTGTGATCATTTACCCCCATTTCGAGATTAATGGGTAGCCTTACATTGGACCCATGATAAGCCTCAAGCCATAACCTTATTCCTGCATGATTACCCTCCAAATCACTCGTAAACCAAGTAATCAGTGGTAATTTTTCTGCGAAGAAAATTGCATGCTGCCCTGTTCCAGAGCCAATCTCTAGAATATTTGCATTTTCTATCAGCTCTTTACTCAAAATATCGAGTATTGGCCATTTGTTTCTTTGCGTTGGAGGTGCCTCAGGTCTTTCAGTCATTTTCATCTAATCACTCATCCAAATCAAAGAAAGAAGATCGATAGTATGATAATTCATTTATAGAGTCCTTGATATCGTCAAGTGCTCTATGTTTTGACTGTTTATTGATATTTTTTGCAACCCCTGGTTTCCAAATCTGAGCAAGTATCTTAATTGTGCTCACATCTAAGTTACGATAATGGAAGAATTTTTCTAAATCGCACATTTGACGAGCTAAAAATCGTCTGTCTTGGCATATCCCATTGCCGCATAAAGGAGACGCTCCTGCTGCAACATATTTACTCAGAAAATCCAAGGTTTCTTGTTCAGCTTCCTGCATTGTGATTGAGCTATTGAGTACCTTTTCAATTAAACCTGAGTTTCCATGGTGCTTGGTATTCCAATGATCCATAGCGCTCATTATTTCTTGAGACTGATGTATAGCTATAACAGGGCCCTCAGCTACAACACTCAAATCATAATCAGTAACAATTGAAGCGATCTCAATGATATTGTCACGTTGAGTATCTAACCCAGTCATTTCAAGATCAATCCAGATTAATTTGTTTTTATCATTAGAATTTTTCATAATATTTTAAAATTGAATAATTAATATAATTAAAAATTGAGTTTATATTACATGAATAGATAATTGACTATAAATATCCATCAGAGCGCTATAACATAGAACTAAATGAATAC
>TARA_B110000467_G_scaffold164602_1_pt1 | contig 13189 bp, 11 predicted proteins | sample TARA_B110000467 | Tara Oceans TARA_B110000467 (sample SAMEA4398341) | marine metagenome | biome: Polar Biome; feature: [MES] marine water layer (ENVO:01000295) within the mesopelagic zone...; material: water (ENVO:00002006), including particulate matter (ENVO:01000060) such... | reverse complement strand
GCACCGTCGGGCTTCCTTGAATACAATCGCCAACGCGCGCACAAAAGGTTCGCCCAACAAAATACACCGCTCATCACGATCAATCCGAGAAGTAGCGATAGAGCAGCGAAGAGAATATTATTTTCCGTATTATACGCTGCCAATCCCAAGCAAAGACCAACTAAATAAGTATCATCCCCGACCCGGTTGGCAGCACCTTCTCCCCTTTTGGCGGAATGAAAAGGTAGCGAAATTTGACCACTAGCGATTTCGGGCGCCTATCGGACGCAGGTCCGCCCCAGTCGAATTGATCCTTTGCAGGAGAAGCAGACATGGCTTCGATATAAATCTAATTTGGCTGCGGCACCGCTGCGAGAATCCTCGTAACGATTCCCTCGGCCAATCGACGCTCTTCGAGAGCATCGGACGAAGGTCGCCGTAAATTCAAACGGTGACTAAGCACAGCCGAACAAATCGAGCTGACATCGCCCGGAATCACGAAGTCTCGGCCGAAATACAAAGCCCGTGCTTGCGATGCTCTCTTCAGGGCCAAACTCCCGCGGACACTTATACCAGCCTTGAATTCGCTCTCGGTACGGGTAGCAGTGATAATATCCAGAATATATTCCAAAATCGATTGCTCGACGTAGACTTTGCATACCGTCTCCTGAATGGTCACTATGTCTTCCTGCGATACCGGATTCTCAAATTCAAGATCGTTATAGTTCGAACTTTCAGCCGAAAGGCTTTCAAGCTCACTAGCCACGCTCGGGTAACCCATTTGCAAACGCATCAGAAAACGGTCCATTTGACTCTCCGGCAAAGGAAAGGTCCCTTCGTAATCTACCGGATTTTGAGTCGCCAGCACGATAAACGGAGCGCCAACGCTGTAAGTTTCGCCATCGATCGACACACGGCCATGATCCATAACCTCCAACAAACTGGACTGAGTCTTAGGTGTCGCTCGATTGATTTCATCAGCCAAAACAATGTTGGAAAAATAGAGCCCTTTTTGAAAACGAACTGCTTTTCGCGTTCATCATAAATCGAAACGCCCGTCACATCGGTCGGCAACAAATCACTCGTAAATTGAATTCGCTTAAAATCCGAGCGCATCGATTTCGCCAAACAATAAGCTAAGGTCGTTTTACCCACTCCCGGCAAATCCTCAATCAATACATGTCCACCAGCTGCTAGACAAATGAGGATATTGTCGATGGACTCGCCCTTCCCCTTGATGCGGCTTTCGATCAAGGACTTCATGCGCCGAAAAACCTCTCGCGAGACATTCATTGTTTTTGTGGGGAGAAATTCACTCATAATACGATCCAATGCGGCATTGCCAGCTAAGGGCAGACAACCTGACTACACCATCGGCTATATTAGGTAGGAATTTACCGTTCGCAGCCCAAATAATCCCATGTTTTACGGAAAACACGAATTACTTCCAAATCGAGCAACAAAAGCCGCTAAAAGTCCGTCAATTTTTGCCTGGTTTTCCCCTACCGACACATTAAAACCGCCCATCGTAAGCTTCTCTTCCCCAATCCCATGCGCAAAATTATCAACCATGCATAGCGAAGTAACCGAGACACCGCTCTCCAAGAGCAAATCCGCTTCATTGCCAAAGGTCATTCCAACCACATCGCAGCCCATGGCCTGCAAGATCCGAACTTCCGCCCTCGTTTCGAAGCGCGGACCGCGCGTTTGGGCATAAATTTTGTCATCAGCAATCTTCTCAGGACTCAGCTCTATCAACGCCTTCAAGAGAGAATTGTCCAATTGAGGAGCAAACCCACTCGGCCTATCGTCAATCATCGTAGCCGGGGCGAAACTCACATAGTCGCTGCACGACACCAAAGTCCCTGGCAGCAGATCTTCTCGCAACGAACCAACTGAGCTCACGGCCAAGGCAGCCTCCACTCCCAACGTCTTTAAGGCTGACACGTATCCACGATAATTGCTCGTGTGAGGAGGCATCGGATTCGAAAAACCATGACGATTGACCACAACAAGTTCCCCCTTTCGCTTAACCTCTACAACCCCGAAAGAAGTATCGAATCGCTCGAGCTTCCAATCCGCAAACACATCCGAACGATTTATACTCGTTCCGCTAATAATCGCCAACTTCATCTTCCAACTATCAATACCCATCAATCCAATTCTATCAATCCTTCCGCGATACAATTTCCAAGTAGGCTCAAATCAATGAGATACGCGCCGATGTAGGGACACAATCTATCCATCATGAACCGTTCAATTCCCGAAACTATATCCGCAAATCAACAGAACGAAAAGCAGTGCAGAAAATTTCTCGCCGGCAATCGTTCGTGTTTCTATCGCGGGTTCTGGAAAAACGCTCCCTACAAGGAAGCTGAACAATCAGAAGAACCCAAACCTAAAAGCACAACGAAGCACAGCAAAAACTAGATGAGCTCTAGCTTTTCATTTTTAGCCATAGTCGCTCTCCACGGATAAGGCATTCAGGCCTTATCACGAGGATTTTGTAGCAACATCCGACCCCCTCTTTAGCGCTCATCCCGCTTTCAGTGATTGGCTACTTCTATTGTAATCCGCTTAATGCCGATTGATAGACCTTAGACACTGAAAGCCCCGCTTCTTGAGCGATCTTCAGGCAGGAAGCATATTCCGGTGTAATCCGTATCTCGCCACTCGGTAATACGACTTCCTTCGCAGCCACTCGACCCCACTCCGTATCCATAACCGTGGAACTCCTTTCTAACTCTCGACGAGTCACCGGCAAATAGCGCAAACCGATCGTACTGGTATTTTCCAAGATGACCACTGAGACCTTGTCCTTTTCGCTTTGCGCGCACAACGCCTCTAACTTAAAAGCAGGCCGTCCTCGTTTCATGACAATTGAGCCAATCCAGGCGTCCTTAGCGCCCGCCTCAAGCAACATATCCAATAAATCGCTACCAAGCAGTTCGCCCGACATATCGTCGATATTCGTTTGAATCAGCAATAGCTCGCCAGTCCGATCCATCGATTCGCATAGCGATAATCTTAATACATTCGGGTGCGCAAAATCCTTGGTGGCCCCCGCAACAGCGGTAGAAAGAATACGCAATTGAGGCACGGAAAACGATGGCTTCAAATGCCGGAGAATCGCCGCCCCAGTCGGAGTGGTCAGTTCCGCAGTCTCCAATCCTGGTTCCACCACCATTCCTTGAAGCAGTTTTTGAGTCGCGGGAGCGGGAATCGGATATCGACCGTGAGCCATCGCAACAAAACCTTTTCCCGTAACGACGGGATCGCAGATCGCCGAGGTCACATCCAAACGATCCAATAGCAAAGCAGTAGCGACAATATCCAAAATCGAATCCACTGCGCCCACTTCATGGAAATGCACTTTTCCCAGTGAAATACCATGCACGTCCGCCTCCGCTTCCGCTAAGGTTTGAAATATATCCAATGCTCTATCTTTAGCGCTTTCGGGGATATCGGCATTCTTTATCAACACTTGAATATCCGAAAGATGACGGTGCGCCCCATGACCTGATTTTGGCGACGCCTCGGGCCTTTCGACAAATGAGACTTTGCGGCACGACACGCCACACTTGTTCACCGTTTTCCAAATCGTCTCCACTCCATCCAATCCTAAACACATGGGTAATTCGCTAACTAGCGATTCCCCGTCCGCTAGTTGAGCAAGGGCCCCCGCGAAAAGATCTCCACTGACACCAGAAAATGGTTCGATTCTTAAAATACTCATAACGTAGGCAAAGGAAGGATACGCGCAGCAGCCATCGCAGCGCCACAGCCATTATCAATATTGGTTACTAAAAGTCCGTTGGCGCAACTCGATAGCATAGCATTCAAGGCTGCCTGCCCACCCGCCGCGACGCCATAACCGACACTAGTGGGGACTCCAATCACTGGAGCCGATACTTGCCCTGCCACCACCGAAGCCAAGGCACCCTCGAAACCCGCAAACACGATAACTACTCTAGCCTTCCGAATAGCGTCCAAGCTTTCCATCAATCGCTGAATTCCCGCCACCCCCACATCGGCATACACACGACTATCGAAACCCAAAAAACGGGCCGTGCACTCAGCCTCTCGGAGAATAGGAATATCCGAAGTTCCGCCGCAGACTAAAGCCAGCTCGCCTCGACCCGTCGCTGGCGCGGCAACTTGCAAAGTCAAACAACGCCCTACTTTATCGTAACTAATACTCGGATACAGGGAAAGCACAGCATCCGCTTGAGCAGGCGACACTCTCGTAAACAATCCATTGAGCTCAGCCCGCTGCAGCTGTTCGACTATTTCAATCAGTTGCTCGTTCGACTTCGATTCACCGTAAATAATTTCCGGCTGACCGATTCGTCGCTCACGGTCGAGGTCCAAGTTAATCTCCTCACTCATTTATCATTCGGTTCAATTTTCCAGTCACAAACCCCTCGGAATCCACAACTGCTTCAGTGAATCCCAAACGTATCATCTCTGCTTGGATAGTATGCAAAGGCGGCAATTCACCTATTCTTTCCTGAGGCACCTCGACGTAAGCGACATCCTCCACGTGGCGAACGCGACAAATCGAAAAACCCATTTTCCCCAGCCAGGCTTCTGCACCTTCAATTCTACGAAGTTTCTCCTCCGTAACGTGCTGTCCATACGGAATCCGAGAACTCAAACACGGACTCGCTGGTTTATCCCAACACTCCAATTCAAATGAACGCGCCATTTTTCGAACCATCGCCTTGCCAAGCTCGCATTCCACCAAAGGACTGCGAACTCGATGCTCGTTTGCAGCTTCCAAACCAGGACGATAATCACCCAAATCATCCAAATTCGTTCCATTGAGAATCCAACTTTTTGAAAATTCGCTCAATAGAGGATCCAATTTCTCGTACAAAGTGGATTTGCAGAAATAGCAGCGATTACTCGGATTGCTGAAGTAGTCGGGATTCAATAATTCTTCTGTGCTAATCACGCGCAACGGCAGATCATTGTTTAAGCAAAAGGCCTTGCCCGCATCCAAGTCCGACAACTTCAAACTAGCCGATGCCGATATCACTGCCAAAACTCCGTCTTTACCCAAAAATCGCCGACCCAGGAAAGCAACCAAAGAACTGTCAACTCCCCCGCTGAAGGCAACAACTGCGCCCGAACAATCAGCGAACCACTTTTCGAGTCGAGCGTATGCAGCTTCCAGATCACTCGGATCTGACATTCGACTATCAATTACTTTCATTGGCGGCGACCGATCATTGCTACATAATGATGACGCCAGCTCGATAAGGCGCAATCCGGAAAATCAGACAACTCCACTAAAGCATGCGCATTTTGTCGAACGCGACTACTCATCTAGAGCACTCAGAAAAGCGATTACATCCCGCAATTCTCGCTTCGTCAGGATAAGGCCGCATCCGAGATGCTCATGGAATGCTCGAAAAACTTCGACGCTACATCCTCGTAATCCAGATCATGAGCTGCGAGCTCCAGAGCAATCGCAAGCATCGGCGACATTCCCAATCGCAAAATCCCAATAATCCATCCTCGCCCCAACGATACGCTCGAACCCCAGACTCTTCAAATAGTAAGCGATCCCACGCCTCGCCATCCGCCGAATAGTCTTCCCGAACTGTCCCCCACTGTCGCTCAGACAGATAAGGTCCCCAACGTTTCGACGATTTCGGCGAACCATTGCTTGCGCATCTTCGAATCGGCTTTGCGGTCGGTTACAACTTCAATCAATCGCACGCCAGCCTCAGGAACTCTTTCGATCAGAGCAGTAAACTCACTCCAACTTTCAGGCCGTTTGTATTCAATTCCATAGGTCACCGCCCAATTAGAAAAATCGATTTGCTGATCCGTCACGAAAAATTGCTCGAACTCTTCGCCTAACGACGCAACGGGTAACATCTCGAAAATCCCGCCTCCACTGTTATTCACGAGAACGATCGTCAAGGAGCCTTTGAGAACGCTCGAAATCAGGGCGCCATTACTATCATGCAACAACGCTAAATCGCCCGTCAGTAAAAAGCTCGGCTTCCCACCATGAGCCACACCCATAGCAGTGGATAGGATCCCGTCGATGCCATTGGCTCCTCTCGAACAATGAACGTTTACGCCCCGATTATTCAAGCCCCAAAAGAACTCCATATCTCGCGGAGGCATGCTATTCGAAACGAAAAGCGAGCTTTGCGAGGGCAAATGCCAAGAAAGAACCGAAGCGACTTTCCCTTCGAAAAACCCACCCAAAGCTTCCAAACGAATTCGCGCATGATCCTGAACCTGTCGATCTGCCTTCAGCCAATTTTCGGCAAAGGCCCTATTCGAACGATCCCGAACTTCAGGCAACCCGCAATTGAAATCGAAATACAAATTTTTACTGCGGCCGTGAGTCGAATCGAAATTGCCTCCAAGAGCGTTTAGAAAAACCATCTCGATATCATTTCGCTCCAACCAAGAACGAAGCATTTTACTGATCGGTAAGTCTCCAACGACAATCGCCTTCTCTGGCGCCAGATTTCCGTCCGCAATCGACGAGCGACAAATTACGTCATATCCGGATACGCAATTCGGGAATCGGTCGGAGTGATTGCGAATCGGGTTCAATGCATCAGTCAACACTGGCCATTTTAAAGCGGCACTCAAAGAGGCGACATTCTTGACCCAACAATCGCCATAAGGAGCAAGCGTCGCTCCGACGATAACTACCCCCCGGTCCGTATCTGCGAATGAACTCAAATCAAGTTCGACCGGAGATCGAGTTTCCTTGGCAGTTCCCAGTCCATCAAAATAATTTTTCCACGAATCATCGGGAAACGGGTTCCTAAAAGACTCGTCTTTCAACGGAGGTAAAGGATCGCGAAAGGGAACGTTCACGTGAACCGGTCCGCTGCGCGGCGCAAACGTACGATCGCAAAGAACCGAGACCGTCTCGCGCAAGTCGCCTAGTTTCTCTAAACTCGCTTCGGGTAGAGCCAACTCGATCTGATCTACAGGGTAAGCACCGTAAAGTCCTACTTGATCGATCGTCTGTCCCGCACGGCATCCACGCAATTCATGAGGACGATCCGCAGTCAGGGCGAACAAAGGCACCCCACTCTCGGAGGCTTCAATTATAGCCGGGAAAAAATTCGCTGCCGCCGTACCGGAAGTACACACAAGCGCTGTCGCAACTCCCTCGCGTTTTGCCAGTCCGAGAGCAAAAAACGCGGCAGAGCGCTCATCTAAAACCGATATCGCTTCGATTCCTTTCGTTCTAGCAAACGCGAACGCCAAAGGTGAACTACGTGATCCCGGACAAATTACCGCGTATCGCACTCCCTTCGCTCGCAACGTCTCCGCGATCGTTCTCGACCAGAGCTCGTTCAAGTTTGCGAATTGGCAGGACACTTAAAGTAGATTCTCCAGCAACGCCTTAAATTTCAAGTCCGTTTCCTGAATCTCTTTTTCAGGGACCGAGCCATCCACAATTCCTACGCCCGCGTATAAACGCGCTAAATCGCCATCAACCAAGGCCGAACGAATGGATACGAAGAACTCGCCTTCCGCTCGACTATTCACCCAACCAATCGGCCCTGCATACAATCCACGATCAAAGCGTTCCAGATCCGGAATTCGCTTACAAGCAGCCTCCCTCGGCGAACCGCCAACAGCTGGCGACGGATGTAAACATTCCACGAAATCCAACAATCGAACTCCATCTGGAACATCTCCTTTGATTTCGTTATACAAATGCTGAACATTGCTTAGCCGTTTCAACTTCGGATAATCGCTCGTACTAGCCTCTACACCAATATCTTCCAGGCGACGTATCATGGAATCTAAGACAACCTTTTGCTCACGTCGATCTTTCTCGCTACGGAGCAATGAACTTCCAAATCGAGCGTCTTCTGCCGCGGAAGTTCCACGAGGGGCCGACCCAGCCAATGCATCCGTGGAAATCGTTCCACCTTCCACCTGAACCAATCGCTCGGGACTCGCCCCAATAAAGCTTTGTCCATTCCCATTGGCGAAGGAAAAGGAATAGCAATCCGGAAATCGATCGCGCAGGGCATTGAGAATTTCAAGCGGATGAAAGGCCTGATTCGCTCGCAAGTCCTGAGCTCTCGCCAAAACGATTTTATCAAAGGCGCCACTGCCAATTTCACTAAGCGCTGCCGAAACTGCCTGGCCAAAGCCTTCCGTTCCCCCTTCTTCATTGGTCGTTTCAACCCGCCACTTTTCGCGGTCACGTTCTTCGACCTTGGATTCGACCGAGGCATAATCGAAGGACTTGAATTTCGTATTGGCATTCCATATACGCGACGCAATAGAGTCCGTATCGCTATCAACCCCAACCAACGCATTGGCCGTGGCCACGCAACGACCGTCCTTCACGCTCACCTGCCAACTCGGCACGAAAACCGAAGCAGCGGAAAACGGTTCGTTCTCTGCAACTTCATCGAAGAAAGTGAACCCGCAAAAAAAGTGTGGCCCGAAAAACGGCAAACTCTCGTCGCCAATCGCAATAGCGTTCTCAAGCGTAGATTCAATAAATGCATTTGCGCCCTGAAACCGTGGCTCGCCATCCGGCTTATAACGCACAGCCACTTCCGCGCCCGCCAAAGCAACGCCCTCCAATGGACGCTCGACATAGAAATGCGGTTCCGTTGGTTCGTAAATCGACTCGAGCACCGCCAAGGGATCAAGCAGCTCCGACTCGACTGATATACTAATCAATTGAGCATGGTCCTTCTCGACTGCCCGCAATTTGCATCCCTCGAGAAATGCTTCCAAGGCTTCTCGGCTCGGCGATTGCGACAGATCTAAAGGTAGCGTATCCAAAAGCAGTTGGCTTAAGCTTCTACGGGCGGCTTCGGAAAAAGAATCGTCTTCGCTCCAACCGTGGAGCCAGCCAATTTTTCGTTTCTAACCAAACGCGCCTTCCATTCGGAATCCGGAGTATACCCAATAAGCGAATACACTTTTTCCGTAGTCTCTGGCATCACAGGTTCCAACAAACCCACAGCGAGTCGCACCGACTCTGACATGGCAAATAGGGTCGTATCCAATCGCTGCTTATCAAGCGGGTCTTCGGATTTAGCCAATTTCCAAGGAGCTCGCTGCTCCGCATAGCGATTGATTGAACTCACGAATGCGAATATGCGCTCCAATCCGGTGTGAAATTGAAATTCCTCGAATAGCTCAAGTACCTTGGTATGCGTCTCGTCCCAACCTTTCCATAACGCTTCTTCAAGAGTTTCTTCCAATTGTGGAGCAGGAATCACTCCTTCGAAACCACGCGCCAACATCGTCAGAACACGACTGAGAAGATTACCCAAGTCATTCGCCAAATCCGAGTTGTAGCGAGCCAAGTAGCGCTCTAAAGAAAACTCGCTATCCTGACCTACGTTCATTTCACGCGTAACGAAATAACGAAACGCATCTGAACCGAACTGTTCAATCAAATCGAGCGGATCGACAACCGTGCCCGTGCTTTTAGACATTTTCTCGCCGGACTTCAGCCACCAGCCGTGAACCAACAAACTCTTTGGCAGCTCGATCTCCGCAGCCTTTAGCATGATCGGCCAATAAACCGCATGAGGCGGTACCAAAATATCCTTACCGATCACATGAAAGTCGGCAGGCCAACGTTTCTCGAATTCGTCCGTACCAAATCCAGCCGCAGTCACGTAATTAAACAGCGCATCAAACCAAACATAGGTCACGTAATCCGCATCGAATGGAAGCGGAATCCCCCACTCCAATCGTTCCTTGGGGCGCGAGATGCACAAATCGTTTATCGGCTCCTTTAGGAACTCCAAGACCTGCTTCGCGCGAAAACGTGGAAAGATGAACGACTCGTTAGTCTTGATATGATCATTCAACCAATCTTGGTGGCGGCTGAGTTTGAAGAAATAATTGCTCTCCGCGATTTCTTCGACTTCGCCGAAAATTTCCGGCCATTCGCCATCTTCGTTCTTATCTTTCTCCTGTAGAAACTGTTCCGCGCGGCGACTATAATAGCCAGTATACTCAGCCTTGTAGATGTCGCCCTGGTCAAAAAGCTTCTGCAAAATCGTCGAAACTACTGACTTATGCCGATCCTCCGTTGTGCGAATGAAGTCGTCATTCGTGATATTCAAACTCTTACAGAGCCCTTGAAACGAATCCGCAGCTTCGTCGCACAATTCGATCGGCTCGATTCCTCGGGCCTTAGCCGATTGCTGAACCTTTTGGCCATGCTCGTCTAGTCCTGTGACGAAATACACGTCATCGCCCATCAAGCGACGAAAACGGGCGACCACATCGGTCAAAACCTTCTCGTAAGCATGACCGAGGTGAGGCTTTCCATTGGCGTAATCAATCGCGGTTGTAATGTAGAATGACTTCATGAAATTAATGCGGCGCATAGCCATACGCGCCCATTTTACAATCGCAACTCAAAATCTGGAGAATCGCCGCTAACTAAAACGGACGTTCGCAAGCAACAACGCGCACCGCCTTTATTGACTGTGGCTTCCGTCGCAAAACGGAGCATTTCCCGTACTTTTGCAGGAGCACAGAAAACGCGCTCCATCCTTATCAGTTTTGAATATCTGAGGACGAAATTCACTCCCTCGGTGAGCGCCGTCGCAGAACGGTTGGTTCGACGATTGCCCGCAGGTACAATAGGCGTACGTTTCGCCCGCTTTAAGTTCTACTTTAATAGGTCCGTCTCCGGCTCGTTTTGCGTCGCTCATGGTAATTTATCAAGGTTGAGGGTGAATGAAAAAAAGGCGAAATCGTTTTATCCGAATTCGCATTCAGCCTAAGGATCGCTCCCTAAGCAAGCCTGCTTCCTCATTCCTAAAGAGCCTTCATCGAATCGATTTCGACAAAAGCCCCGGGATCGCTCGAGAAATCCACGCGTAACGTCTTAACCAATCCAGACTTCGGGAGCTGAAACTTTAAGGTCTCGAATTCGCCACTCGCGCTCAAAGCTACAGGACCAGGCAATTTGCGCGTAACACCGTCACCACTATTAAATGACAGCCAAACTAAAGCCGACTCCGAAACACGCATATCGATCGAGAACACACCGCCTTGCTTCGCCAAATCTGCATTCAGCCCACTCTTAACAATTGAACCCTCTCCGTTTGGAAGCTCGAAATCGAGAAACCCTTGGTAACCGGCAATATTCGGTAGCCCTGGATTACCTTCCCAGCCTTCCGTCTGCCAACCTCCGCAGTCGAAAGTGAATAGCAATTTTCCGTCGTTCGGATCGCGGTCATTGTAACCTTCCCAATCATCAGACAAACCATCGCCATCGCTATCTTCACGAACGACTTCGTACTCAGGATTTACAACTCTCCACTTCGCAGGCCCCTTAGTTTGAAATAGCATTTCGGCATCCGATTCCTCGACTGCACCCATATCGCCTTTCGAAACCCAGTCCTCAAGTAATAACCGATGCTCTTCAAGAACCTTGGAGAACTTCGAGTTTCCTACGAGATTGTCCAATTGATGCGGATCGCTATCCAAATCGTAAAGCTCTTCCGCCGAGCGTTCTCCAAAATAGATATCCTTAAGCTTCTGCGGCAATTCGCCATTTGCATAAAGTTCTCTTAGGTTCTTCGTATACTCCTGGGTATCGCGATACTGCGGCTGCAAGAAAACCCGATCTAATTTATAGTTGCGCGTATAACGGAAGCGGTCCGTCCTAAGGGTCCGCACGCGATCAATCGTAAAGTCCAAACGATCTTTCGCGCTCGCTACGTAATCGCGCTCTTCGAATCCCTCTCCAAACAAATCCTGCCCTTCGTACCAATCCGGTTTATCCAATCCAGCCCAAGCTAAGGTCGTTGCAGACAAATCGAGGACGTTTACCAAATCATCGCGTATTTGCGATTTGGGCACTATTCCTTCCGGAGCTCTCACGATAAAGGGCACATGTAATCCACCCTCAGTCGGCATTTGCTTGTGACGCGCAAGATTATTGGCTCCGTGGTCCGAGACGTAGACCACGATCGTATTCTCCCAAAGCCCGGATTCCTTCAAGCCAGCCAGTATTTCACCAATAAAATCATCGTCCTTGCGGATAGAATCATAGTGCTCCGCTACAACCTCGCGATAAAGCTGATTCTGCGGATAGTCTGGCGGCACAGTTACCGAAGCCGGATCCGTTTTACGCTCCGCCGGAAAATTCTTAACATTCTGTTTTCCACCCGCCGTCTGTATCTGCCCGTAAAACGGCTGATTTTCCTTTATCAAATCCCAAGGAAGGGGGCTTCTCGCTTTTTGCTGCAGCGAATAGGTAGCCTCTTTATCCCAAACGAAATTGTAATCATCCTTGCCCAAATTAAATGTGTAATACCCGCCTTCCTTCATAATCTGCGGAAGCAACTTCATTGCTTTCGGCAGATAATTTTTGCTAGGTCCTCGGGAAGAGCGATGCTCATGCGCTCCAAATCGGATTTGGTTTTGCCCACCCATCAGAGATGAACGGCAAGCCGAACAAACCGGTGCTGGCACGTATGCACGGGAAAACAAAGTCCCCTGGTCCGCCAGCGAGTCAATATGTGGCGTATGGCCTGCATTAACAGAATCGCCGTAGCAGCCCATCCAAGGAGAGGTATCTTCAGCGAAGATCCAGAGAATATTTGGTTTATCTTCCGCTTGAGCCAAAGCGGATAGGATTGAGCCAACGAGCAAAACGAGAACAGAACGAGAAAGGAGCATGGTTAGAATTCCAGTTAAACCCGCCCTGTAGGACAATAATTTAACTCACTAGTGTCCAGTTAAGGGTCTTTTTGAGATTGGTAAGTTAATGATTATAATGGAGAAGAAGAGATTTATTGATGTTACGCATTTGAATTGGGTTTCATTGAATTCAGGCTTTATTGAGACTGGCGATTATGAATGCTGGCCGTCCTGTTTTCTCTCAAATTGTCGATGTGATCTATCGGGCACAGTTCGATCGTTGCGTATCCAATTATCCTATGCCCAGGAAAAGCAAGAGCTTTACCGCAAGGGATCAGTTCCTTTGCATGGCCTTCGCCCAGCTCACTTTCAGGGAAAGTCTGCGCGATATCGAAGCGTGCCTCCGATCCCAGGCCAATTTGCTCTACGCCATGGGCATTCGCGGGTTGGTGACCCGAACCAACCTCGCCTACGCCAACGAGTCTCGGGACTGGCGCGTCTATTTCGAACTCGCGCAGGTTCTCATTCGCAAGGCTCGCAAACTGTACGCAGCGGATCGATACATCGCAGA
>TARA_B110000467_G_scaffold34422_1_pt1 | contig 13249 bp, 8 predicted proteins | sample TARA_B110000467 | Tara Oceans TARA_B110000467 (sample SAMEA4398341) | marine metagenome | biome: Polar Biome; feature: [MES] marine water layer (ENVO:01000295) within the mesopelagic zone...; material: water (ENVO:00002006), including particulate matter (ENVO:01000060) such as...... | reverse complement strand
GATTGACCTCATACCCATCTGATACACCTTATGAGAATCCCATGATTATTCAAGTGGATGCCACTCACAATGAAGAGCCTAAATCTTCAATTCCTAATAGAAAACCTGGAGAATTGTTAGGATTAAAATCTGATGCATTAATTATTTCTCCTATTCCAAATTCAACAGTTTCATCAGATGAGTTAATAGCCGTGGTATCATTTTTCACCATGAAGAATGTTGATGTTAGTAGCATTGAAGTATTTTTTGATGAAGTTAATATCAGTGAATATGTTCAACGTAAAACTTCTCATATCACATGCAATTTTCCATTTTCAAAGAAAGGGAGACATCGATTTAGAATTGAGATGGAAAATAATTTGGGGCAACCATTTGAATCACTTTTTTGGGATTTCAATATTGTAGCCCCTGATAAGAAGGATTGGTTTTCTCAATTGGTTAAACATCGGGGGAAAATTTGGTCAGCCTATTCAAGTACAAATATTGATGGGCTTAATAATGATAGAAGTGATCTAAACCTAAGGTATTCAGCTGATTTAGATTGGATGAAAATAACTATGTCGGGGTTAAACTCATCATTAGAAAGCCCCTATCAACAAACTCGAAATAGATATGCTATTAATTTTAAAAATAATAATGTAAAAATTTATTTGGGTGATTTTTTCCCACAAATCAATAAATTCTCATTAAACGGAAATAAAATTAGAGGTTTCGGAGCTGAGATAGATTATAAATATTCGAATCTATATTTGGTAAAAGGTCAAATGAGTCATGAGATTCAAGGTAATATTTCAGATGGGGCTATGGTCATTTCAAAATTTCAAACTCCACTAGATACACTCAATGGGTTTATTGAAATTAGCCGTGACAATTATACATTTAAGCGTGATGTTACTGCTCTCAAATTTGGTATAGGGATTCCAAAACGAATGTATTTTAACATTGATATGGTGAAGGTTAAGGATAATACGCTCTCTGTTTATAATTATATGCCAGGTTCATCTATTAAATTTTCAGGTATTATAAGTGAATCCTGTGATTGTCCAGATTATTTATTCCAAATGGATGAGAGTAATTTTATTCTTTATGAAGACTTAAAAGCCAACTTAGTTAGTATGTTTGGAATTGATTATGATTTAGTATTGATGGATGAGGATTGGGAAGGGAATAAACCAAAGGATAATATTATGATAGGTTCAGACTTCCTTTTTAGCTTTGATAAAAAGAGAGTAACCATTAAAGCTGGCTTCACATTTAGCTTATTAAATCAAAATATTTGGGAATCTATAACAAGTATTACAGAGTTAGATACATTAGGTGGCGATCCCGAAGATGGGAAATTTATGGGTCTGTATGAAATTACAGATGATTTTTTATCTTATAGTGATTTTTTTGAATTTGGTGTAAATCAAGTCCCGCTAATTCCTATTAGTACAGCTGAAGACATATCAGCATTTTCAAAAGTATTTAATCTACCATCAGTCGTTTATAGTTTTGAAACGAAGATGAATTATTCAGGACATAATCTAAGATACAAATATTTACAAGTCGGACCAGAGTTTAATTCGTTAGTAAATCCTTATATACAAACTAATATTCGTGAAAAAACAATTTCTGATCGAGTTAGTCTATTGGGTAATAGGATGATTTTGAGTACGAAGTGGATTCGGAAAGAAAATGGAATTGACGCAAAAGATGAAAACACTATTTCCACAAATAGATATGATACAAATATGGGATTATATCCTGGTGCAGGACTCCCTACTTTTAGCATAGGTTTTACATCAATTCATCGTAAAAGCGAAAAAAAACGTATAGATGAAGTTATTATTCAAGGATTTGAAGGAGCTGTAAATGATACTTTAATAACTGATAATCGACTCGAGACACTTTCTAAACAAATAAATTTAGGCTTAACTAATACATTTGAAATATTTGGTAAACAGCAGATGAGTTTAAATATATTCCAATCTGATAAAATGGATTTAGCTTACGATAAGAAGCTGAAAATTAATCCTGATTATTATTCACCTCAGACGATTTCAATGAATACAAATATGAATATATATTCAAAACATTCAGATTTATGGGAGTCAAATATTATATTTAGTTTGAGTACTTATAAGACAGGGATTGCAACAGAGATACACCCTGAATATTTTCAAGAGCAAAAAGTAAAAAGATGGAGTACTAAAATAATTAGGAATAGGTGGCCATATTCCAGGAATCTAAGCTTTAATTTTTCATATACAAAAGGCGATGGTATTGTCAATTTTGAAGAGGTAGGTTATTCGATTTCTGGTTTACATAAATTGTACAATGTGATTAATTTAAATTGGAATTATGGTTTTAATCGCAAGACAGTTTCAGATTCAGATTTGAATTTAAATACGTCTTTTAAAGCAAAAATATTATACACAATTTAGGATACACATGGAAAAAATTATTAATCAATTAAAAGAGTTATTACCCTCAATTGCCATAGGTTTATCATCCATAATATTAGTTTTTGGCTTCCATTATAGTGGCCAATTAGATGCGTTTGAATTAAAACTAATTGACTTAAAATTTAAGTTAAGGGGGCCACTTTCAGGTGATGATGCTAAAAATGCATGGCCAGCTAAAGAGGCATTTGATGATATAAATGGAAATGGTATCTTTGATGCCGATATTGATGCAATCTCAAGTGAGGGTGTAGGATGTTGGTCAGAGGAGAAATGTACTAATAATATTTATGATTTAGGAGAAGAATTTATAGATAAGGGGAATGGCAATTGGGACGCCAAAGAACCTTTTACTGATAAAAATAGCGATGGCTTTTGGAATGAAGGAGAACCTTTTAGAGATGATAATGAAAACGGACAGTACGAGGAAGAAGAACCATATCATGATGTAAATGAAAATGATCAATGGGATGCGGCTGAACTGTATGAAGACTTAAATACTGATGGGAAACTGAGTTTAGCTGAAGAGTTCATAGATCTAAATCACGATGGAGTCTGGAATAAAAATGAAGAATTTACTGATGTAGGAAATGGTTATTGGAATGATGGTGAAAAATTTACAGATGCATGTGAATGTGAGAGAAGGGGTGAAGTTTGCTATGAGGGGCAATGTGTTGAATATGTGGAATGTCAAGATATTAACCAAAATGGTACATGGGATAATGGTCTTGATGTAGTATTGGTCGAATTGGATGATGAGACGTTTAGGTTAATCAATGAACCAATGCCGTATAGTCGTGGGACTATTTGGGCTAGAACTGTAAGAAATTTGGCCGATGCAGGAGCAAAAATAGTTGTGCTCGATTTCATGTTTGATAAACCTGATCATCAAACAGCTAATTTAAAAAATTATATTGAAAATAATAACATTAAAAATTTTGAAGTGAATGATGGTGATAAATTGTTTATGGATGCCATTGAATATGCAAAATCTAGCGGGACGCATGTTATTCTCTCGTCAGCTAGAAAAGTCGAACCGACCCGTATTCCACCTGATTACTTGTTAAATCCAACATCTGCACTGATGGAAACGGAATTAGATCAATATACGGGCTTAGTAAATATCAATACAGATACCGACGGATTCTATAGACAGTATGGGATGTTTTACACTATTTCTGGTGATACCACATTCCACTACACATTGGGGATTGAATCAGTTCTGAAATATTACGGTGTTTACAATTCTCCATCCCCAGTATTAGATTCTAAAAACCGTCAGATAACTATTGGACCTCTTGTGATTCCAACTTATGGATTTGGTAATACATTTATTACAAACTACTTTGGGCCAGTTTCGGGAGAATTCAATACATTTTTACGATACCCCTTATCAAATATTATTGATACAAAAGGCTATCTTATTGGTGAACCTACCTATGATCCAATGTTTGATATGTATGAGTATTTAGAAGATACAAATTGGATGGATATGTATATAGACTCTGAAAGTCCATTATACATATTTTTCAAAGATAAGAATCCATTCAAAGATAAAATTGTGATTATTGGAACTTCTTTAGCCGAAGATCAAGATATTAAACCAATTCCATATCTTACTTATAATGGTATTGATTATTTGATGCCGGGAGTTGAAATTCATGCCAATGCAATACAGCAAATGCTACATGAAAATTATATTCATACTCCCACAGGCACACTCGAATATGATTACCGTTATATAAAATCTCATTTATTAATTATTTCTTTATTCTGCTTTTTCACACTTCTCTTTATAACTAAATCTGAACCGATAGTTTCCCTTGGAATTATACTTGTGGAATTAGTGGCTTGGTTTTCTTATTCGATTGGTGGTTTTGTGGGTGATTACTTTTGGATATTCAAAACTTTAGGTAATCTCTTCACACAAAATCAGTTTGCTATAAATATCCCAGGGGCAAGTGAATCGATAATGATTCCTGTACTATTCCCTGCATTATCAATCATTTTACCGTATGGACTAAACCTGTCATACAAATTATTTACAGAGGGCAAAGATAAGGCCTTTTTGAAAGCATCATTTGGGAACTATATCTCACCCGAACTTATTGATCAAATGTACGAATCAAAATCGGCACCATCTCTTGGTGGTGAAGTTGGGTACAATACCGCATTCTTCTCTGATATTGCTAGTTTTTCATCATTTTCAGAAAAATTAACACCAGCTGATTTGGTTGAGTTATTAAATGAATATTTAAATGAAATGACCAATATTTTATTAGAGAATAATGGTACTTTAGATAAATATATTGGTGATGCTATTATTGCATTCTATGGAGCCCCTGTACACATAGAAGACCACGAGTATTTAGCCTGTCTAACCTGTTGCCAGATGAATGATAAATTAGAAGAATTACGACAAAAATGGAAAAGTGAGGGAGATAGATGGCCAGAAGTTGTACACAATATGCGACATAGGATTGGTGTAAATTGTGGTGAATTGGTTACGGGCAATATGGGTTCAGATATGAGAATGAATTATACTATGATGGGAGATACCGTTAATCTCACAGCACGATTAGAATCCGGAGCTAAGCAATATGGTATCGAAACTCAAGTAGGCAGTAAGATTCATGAAATTACCAAAGATAGATTTACCTATAGAATGTTAGATTATGCCGTAGTGAAAGGGCGAACTGAGCCTGAAAGAACATTTGAGCTGATTAGTGAAAAGGGTAAGGAGCCAGAAGTATATAAAAAATTAATTCCACTTTGGGATAAGGCAATTGATTTATATACTAACCAAAAGTGGGATGACGCAATTAAAGTATTCGAAGAATGTGATGAATTGGAAGAGGAGTACATTGGTCGTCCAACCACTCCATGTAAGGTATATATTCTCCGTTGCGAATCATTCAAGGAAGACTCTCCAGGGGAAGATTGGAATGGCGCATTTAAATTGACTTCAAAATAATGAACTCTAAAGGTAAAATATTATGGGTTGATGATGAGATTGATTTACTCAAACCCCATATCATTTACCTCGAGGATAAAGGTTATGTTGTTGTTCCCGTTAACTCAGGTGAGGATGCTATTCATTTAACTCAAGAGGACTCATTCGATTTAGTTTTATTGGACGAAATGATGACGGGTTTAGATGGATTAGCTACGCTAAAATATATAAAAGAAATTGATCCCAATCTTCCCATAATCATGATTACTAAAAATGAGGAAGAGTCCTTAATGGAAGAGGCAATTGCTTCTCATATTACTAACTACCTTACCAAGCCTGTAAACCCAAGCCAGATACTTATTGCCTGTAAAAATGTTCTTGAAACAAAGAAAATTCAGAGTGATTCTGCAGCACAGGGATATCTAAAAGATTTTCAAGAAATTAGTGAGAAAATTTCATCAGCCAAGAGGCTAGACGATTGGTATGAAATTAACCATCGACTAACAGATTGGATGGTCCGGTTTGATTCTCTTGCGGACCAAGGATTAGGTGAAATCTTAGATGAGCAACATAGTGAAGCCAACAGACAGTTTTCAACTTTTATTCAGAACGAATATATAAATTTAATTGGGAAAAATTCTGAAGCAGTCACATCGCCCAAAATATTAGATACACATGTATTACCACTTTTAAAGGATAATAGAGATGTGGTATTGATTGTCATTGATTGTTTGCGCGTAGATCAATGGAAATCTCTTGAAAAAGTACTATATGGTTCATTTAATATTAAAACAAATTTTCATTTATCACTTTTACCAACAGCTACACCTTTTTCAAGGAATGCTATTTTTAGTGGATTATACCCCGATGAGTTCCCTGAAAAGTTCCCTTACGAATGGGGGAAAATGATTAGGGATGAAACCAGTATGAATCGCTATGAGGGTGAATTCTTAGAAGCCTATTTGAAGCGGAATAATAAATCTCAAATTTCAATGAATTATACCAAAGTCATTACACCTGAAGATGGACAAAAATTTGCAAATCATATTAATGAATACAAGAATACGAATCTTTTAGCATTGGTTGTTAATTTCGTGGATATGTTAGGCCATTCACGATCTGAATCTAATGTACTCAAAGAGATGATACCAGATGAATCTGCATACCGAACAGCCATTTGTTCCTGGATGGAAAAATCATGGCTGAAAGATGTGTTTGAGCAAATTAGTGAATGGGATAAGACCGTAATTCTAACTAGTGACCATGGAAGCATCAGAGTAAAAAAACCAGTACAAGTCAAAGGGGATAGAGAAACGTCTGAGGGTATTCGATATAAATATGGTAAAAACTTACATGTTTCAAGAAAAGTTGCTATGAAAATCAGTTCTCCATCTGATTACAGATTACCTGTGATAGATGGTGCTACCGATTATATTTTATCAAAAGAGGAGTATTATTTTTTGTACCCCAATAATTATAATAGATTTGCAAGGCGTTATGAAAACAGTTTCCAGCATGGGGGTATTTCTATGGACGAAATGATTATACCTGTTGGTACTTTGACCGGAAGAGCTAAGTGAAATTGGGTTGGAAAGGTGGGTTTACCTCATCAGCTGAGGAAACGATAAGCTTGGGAAAGTCTCTAGCTGAATTTATTGAACCTGGTGATATAATTACTTTAGAAGGTGATTTAGCTGCGGGTAAAACAACTTTTGTTAAGGGCATTCTGCTAGGACTAAACTTCAAACATATGGTTACATCACCAACATTCACACTTATAAATGAATATGAAGCCAATCAGAGAGTTATTCATATGGACTGCTATCGTGAAAGTGATTTACAGCGTTGGATAAATTTAGGAATTCAAGATTACTTTTATTCTAATGATATAAAAATTATTGAATGGCCTGAAATTATTTCACGGTTAATTCCGGAAGGTCATATTTCGATTATATTAACATCAGTTTCAGAATTTGAGCGAAAAATTTATATAAAATGAAAAATATCTTAGCTATTGAAACGGCCACAAATATTTGTAGTATTTCCCTTTTTCTTAATGGTGAGCTTATAGATACAAAAGATTCATCTGAACCACGATCACATGGAGCTAAGCTCCCAGTATTTGCAGATGAGCTACTCAAGGAGAATAAATGTATAATTTCTGATTTAGAGGGCATTGCGATTTCTTCTGGACCAGGTTCATATACTGGACTACGAATTGGAATGAGCTTAGCAAAGGGATTGGCTCTATCTTGTGATATACCTTTATTTCCTGTTAAAACTTTATTCGCTTTGGATATGGATATTAATGAAAAATCCCCTCATTGGGTATGTGTTCACTCCCATAGAACTATGGTTTTTGCACAGAAATTCAATAATCATAAACCCGTGAACGACCCCATTTGCATTTCAGTTGAAGATTTAGACTCATCACCAGTTTTTTGTACTACATTACTAAATAGTAAAATTGATTATACTAAAATTATTCCATTATCTCAGAATATTGGAAACTTTGCACTGAAAAATATGGATGAGTTGGCGGAAAGAGATTATCAAAAAGTATCACCACTTTATTTAACTCAATTGAATATTAGTAAGTAATATGATTGTATTAGCATCCCATGAATATCTTAAACAGATTTTAATCATAGAGCGAGACTCATTTACAAAGCCATGGAGTGAATATCATTTTATAAAGGATCTTGAGAATAGAATTTCTATAAATTGGGTTTTTCTAAATAATGATAAGGTGGCTGGATACTTGTTCGGTTGGCATGTAATGGATGAATACCATTTAAATAATATTGCAGTTGCAAAAGGTTGTAGAGGCAAAGGGATTGGGGTTCACCTCCTGAAAAATATGTGTTTATACCTAAATCAAATTGAAGTTAAATCCGTATTTTTAGAGGTAAGCGCTACTAATTTACCAGCTAGAAAATTGTATGAAAAAATGGGTTTTGTGACTCAAGGTGAACGTAAAGATTACTACTCCAAAGGGGATGATGCAGTTTTATATACATTGGAATTTTAATGACTGAATGGTTTAGAAGAAAATCTGAAAAAATTAAGACCTTAGATAGGCGAGAAATCGCTGAAGGCATGTGGCTGAAGTGTCCTGGTTGTAGCGAAGTTGTTTATCGAAAAGCCTTGCTTGAGCAGAACTACGTATGCATTGGATGCTCACATCACTTCCGAATTACTAGTGGCGATTATATTAACTTATTGGTTGATGATAATCAATTCGAAGAATTTTGTACCAATATAGTATCGGTAGATCCCCTTGAATTTGTGGGCATAAAAAAATATTCAGATCAATTGGTTGCTGCAAAAGAGAAAACAGGCAGTAAGGATGCAGTAAAAACCCTTTTTGGTAAAATTGGCGGTATTCAGACCGTTTTAGCCATCATGGATTTTTCATTTATTGGTGGTAGTATGGGTTCAGTTGTTGGTGAAAAGATTACACGAGCCATAGATAAGGCAAGAGAGTTGAAATGTCCAATTTTTATTATTACCGCATCAGGTGGTGCTCGTATGCAAGAGGGTGCGTACAGTCTAATGCAAATGGCAAAAATTAGCGCTAAACTTGCCCAGTTCTCCGATGAAGGAGGATTATATGTCACATTACTCACAGACCCCACAACAGGAGGAACAACGGCCAGCTTTGCAATGTTAGGTGATATAATATTGGCTGAGCCCAATGCACTAATCGGTTTTGCAGGGGCAAGAGTAATTAAGCAAACAATCGGCGAAGACCTGCCCGAAGGATTTCAGCGCGCAGAGTTTTTGCTTGAAAAGGGATTTATAGATAACATTGTTGACCGAAGTAATTTAAAATCTACTCTTATTAAAATTTTCACTTTTTTTGGATTTGGGGACACCCCTTAAATGGTACATGCTCAATCGATAGCAGTAATAGATTTTGGGTCGCAATATACGCAATTAATTGCACGACGAATTCGTGAGCTAAATGTTTTTTCAGAAATATTACCCTTTAGTATTTCTTTGGATGAATTAAAAGCAAAGCATGTTAAGGCAATCATTCTTTCTGGAGGCCCATCTAGCGTATATCATAAAAATGCACCAAAGATTTCTGAAGATATACTTAATTCAGATATTCCTATCTTAGGGATTTGTTATGGTTTACAACTTCTTATGCAACATTCTGGAGGGAATGTACATTCTACGGGAAAAGGTGAATATGGTTTCGCTCAAATAGTACCAAATGCATCTAATCCCCTTTTTAAAAACTTTCCATCAGAATCTCAGGTTTGGATGAGTCATGGCGATGAAGTTGAAAATCTCCCTATAGGTTGGGAGGTACTATCTAAATCTACAAATGATGTTGTGGCTGCTGTACAGAAAAAAAATCATTCTATATATGGTGTACAATTCCACCCTGAGGTAGTCCATTCTCTAAATGGAAAAGAGTTACTCTCCAATTTTCTATTTGATATTTCTGGTTGTGAGCCAAATTGGACGCCTGCAAATTTTGTTGTTGATGCAATACAGTCTATTAAGGATAAGGTGGGTGATAAAAAAATAATTTGTGGATTAAGTGGAGGAGTAGATTCATCTGTTGTAGCCACACTCTTACATCGAGCTATTGGTGAACAATCTCAATGTGTGTTTATTGACCATGGTTTACTTAGAAAGAATGAAGCAGAAGAAGTGATGACTACATTGAAAGAGGGATTAGGCTTAAACATTAATAAATTTGAACATAGTGAAAAGTTTTTATTTAAACTTAAAGGCATAAAAGATCCTGAGCATAAGCGAAAAATTATTGGAGAACAATTTATACGTTCTTTCGAACAGGCCACTACAACTTTGGGGGAATCTCAATTTTTAGCACAAGGTACATTGTATCCTGATGTGATTGAATCCGGTGGAAGTGAGTTAGGGCCAGCTGTAACTATAAAATCTCATCATAATGTGGGTGGTCTACCGGATGATATGGACTTTGAATTGATAGAGCCTATTCGTGAACTATTTAAGGATGAGGTTAGAAAAGTAGGTAAAGAATTAGGTCTACCCGATTTTGTAGTAAACCGCCATCCATTTCCAGGCCCTGGACTTGCCGTACGGATTTTAGGTGAAATTACTCAAGAGCGAATTGAAGTTTTACAAAATGCCGATGATATATTTATCAAAATTCTACGTGAACGAGGAGAGTATGATAAGATTTGGCAAGCCTTTGCAGTATTGATCCCAACTAAGACAGTTGGAGTAATGGGGGATGCACGGACTTATGAAAATTTATTAGGATTGCGTGCAGTTACAAGTATGGATGGTATGACTGCAGATTGGTACAATATGCCTTATGATATATTAAATGAATGCTCTAGTAGAATAGTGAATGAGGTAAAGGGTATAAATAGGGTTGTTTATGATATTACAGCAAAACCTCCAGGCACAATTGAGTGGGAATAAACTAGAATTATTATGGAGAATTAATGTTATTTACTTGGTTTAAAGATAGTTTGAAGATACCTAGGCATAAATATACTAAGCGTGAAAAAACTGTTGTTAAAATCCTTAAAAAAAACTTTAAAGGTATTAATTCATATCTTAATGTGGGCTTTCATGATTGGGATGATGAAAGAAAGCATTGGTGGATTAATATTTGTAAAAAGAACAATATAAAATGGAAAATTCTAGAAATCTTTCAACCGAATATTAAGAATGCAATTGATGCAGGATGTCCAAAAGAAAATATTTTTCTTGGTAATATTCTTGATATATCGACTTATGAAAATTTTGATTGTATAATGTTTTGGCATGGTCCTGAGCATATTGAAAAAGGTTTATTCCTTGAAAAATTAGGCCAGATAGAAAAGAAAGCAAATAAGTTAATTATTTTTGGGATGCCACATGGTGAAGAAATTCAAGAAGCTGTATACGGAAATAAATATGAGGAACATATTTCTGCTTGGCACGAAGATGACTGGCATAGATTAGGCTATAAAACTATGATTGTAAACGATAGAAACCCTGGGCATATAACAGCATTTAAATGTATAGAAGATTAAATATATAAGGATTGGAAGATTATGTGTGGAATAGTTGGTTATCTAGGACATCGTGACCCGTCTGAAGTAATTATAAAAGGACTGAAGCGACTTGAATATCGTGGCTATGATTCTGCGGGAATTACCCTGCATTCAGATTCAGGCATGGTTACTAAAAAATGTGCAGGTAAAGTTAAAGAGCTTGAAAAATTACTTACTGAGGCATCTAAGAATAGTGGTCAGTTAGGCATTGGCCATACTCGCTGGGCTACTCATGGTGTGCCCAATACGATTAATGCACATCCCCATAGTGATACTTCAGGAAAGATTACATTAGTCCATAATGGAATCATTGAAAATTATGGAACTTTAAAGAAACACCTTAAAGATAATGGTATTGAATGTGTGTCTGATACCGATACAGAAGTATTAGTTCAATTTATTGGATATATTTATGAAAAAGAAAAATTATCATTTTCAGATACGGTTCGTTTAGCACTTAAAGAAGTGGTTGGTGCATATGGTATTGCGGTTCTGTGCGAAGATGAACCTGATACTATGATCGCTGCCCGATTGGGTAGCCCACTCGTTTTGGGTATCGGTGAAGGTGAATGGTTCATAGGTTCGGATACCTCACCTATTATTGAGTACACGCGTAATATTGTTTTTCTGGATGAGGGTGAAATGGCAACTATTACTCAATCGGGTTTTCAGGTAATTAATATTAATGAAAACCAAATTGTTAACAAAGATATTGAAGAAATTAAATATTCATTGGATGAGATAGAAAAGGGTGGATTTGATTTCTTTATGTTGAAAGAAATTTTCGAGCAACCCAAGTCAATCAAAGAGTCAATTCGGGGTAGGATCTCCCTTGAGAATTATCAGGTAAAATTGGGTGGTATCCAAGATTATCTCCAGCGAATTCTTGATGCAAAAAATATTTATATTACAGCCTGTGGTACGTCCTGGCATGCTGCGTTAATTGGTAGTTTCCTTCTTGAGGAAATTATCCAAAAGCCGGTTAAAGTAGAATATGCATCTGAGCTTCGATATAGACCATCAGCAATAAACTCAGATACGGTTTTATTCTCAATTAGTCAATCCGGTGAAACGGCTGATACATTGGCAGCTATTAAAAAAGCAAAAGAGTTAGGTGCTTTTACCGTAGGAATCGTAAATGCTGTAGGTAGTTCTATTGCGCGGGAAACTGATTGTGGAGTATATATTCATGCTGGCCCTGAAATTGGTGTAGCGTCGACAAAGGCGTTTACCTCTCAAGTTTCAGTTTTAAGTATGGTGGCCATTTTACTTGCCCAGCGATTGGGTAAAGATACAGAATATATCCATGCACTTATTGAAGAGATGATAAAATTACCAGCGATGGTACAAAGTATTTTAGATGATGCTGATAAAATAGAAGCTATTGCAGGCCATTTTGTAAATTCTGAACATTTTCTATATTTGGGGCGAGGCTATCAATTCCCTGTAGCCTTAGAAGGTGCACTTAAATTGAAAGAAATTTCATATATTCATGCAGAGGGTTATCCTGCTGCTGAAATGAAGCATGGTCCTATTGCCTTAATCGATGAGAATATGCCTGTCGTATTTATTGTAACTAATAAAGGGTATGAAAAGATTGTTTCAAATATTCAAGAGGTTAAAGCTCGAGGTGGTCGTGTAATTATTGTTACTTCTGAGGATACAGAAGACCTTTCGCACTATTCAGATCACATTATAAAAATCCCTAGTACCCAAAATGCCCTCATGCCGATTATTACTACCATCCCACTACAGCTATTGGCCTATTATATTGCTGTTTTAAAAGGTTGTGATGTTGATCA
>TARA_B110000467_G_scaffold64386_1_pt1 | contig 13486 bp, 12 predicted proteins | sample TARA_B110000467 | Tara Oceans TARA_B110000467 (sample SAMEA4398341) | marine metagenome | biome: Polar Biome; feature: [MES] marine water layer (ENVO:01000295) within the mesopelagic zone...; material: water (ENVO:00002006), including particulate matter (ENVO:01000060) such as...... | reverse complement strand
TCAAAATTTTCAAATATTAATTTCAGATAATGGATCTAATGATTTAACATCAAAAATTTGTGAGGATTATCAGAAGAAGGAGAATAAAATAAAATATTATAGACAACAAAAAAATTTAGGATTTGTTAAAAATTTTAATTATTTACTTAAAAATACACAGACAAAATATTTTGTTATGGCAGCAGTAGATGATTTATGGGAACCCACTTTTTTAGAGGAAAACATAAAAATTCTTGAATTAAATAAAAAAATTGTTGGGAGCATAGGAAATATAAAATATTTTGGTTATTCTGGTACCCCACCCAAAACTTCAAAATTAAATTTAAGATTAAAAAAAATAATTCGAAAACAAGATGTGGATGTATTAGAAAAACATGTTATGAATTCTAAAGGAGATTATAATAAAAAAGTTAATGAATATTTAAGATTCAATCAAGGATCATTTGTTCACGGTGTATTTCATACAAATGCTGTACAAAAAAATATTATTGATGAAGTATCAGTATGGGATCTTGTATTTATTCTAAATATTTTAAAATTTGGGGATTTACATGTAATAGATAAAATTCTCCTCCATAAATTTTCAGGAGGATTGTCATCAAAAGGAATTATTCACAAATATAAAAAAAGGGAGATAACTTTTTTTGAAATGTTCTTCCCAATTTCGTTTTATAATTGGTGTAAAAAAAACATAGGTTTAAAATTTTTAGTAAAAAATTTGGATTGGTTTTTGTTTCTAGGTATTTTTAATATAATTCAAGTTATTAAAGAAATTAAGTGCAAAAAATATTGAGTTTATAATTTTGAGATTGATATAAATTTTCCAAACCATCTATTAATCAATTTATGCCACATACAAAAAAACTTGAAAATGGAAAGAGATTGTAAATAATCGATGTAATGTGATTACCACGGAAAATAATTAGAATAAATTTATAAAAATATTTTATTTTAAAGTTAATATTGAAAAAATACCAGTATTTACGCCCATAATTGATTCAGAAATGAAAAAATATTTGAACAATCTATTACATGTAGGATGGATAGAAATACTAATAAATTTTAAAAACAAATTAAAAAATTAATTATTTAAAAAATTATCAATGGTAAGTTTAAGTCCTTTTTGAAAACTTGTTTTTGGTTTAAAGTGTAAAAATTTTTTTGATTTAAAATTATTAGCATAGTTGCAAAATTCATCAGGTTTTGAAATAGAAGTTTTGAAATTTAAAGTTAAATCAGTTTTTTCGATTTCTCTTATGATATCTTTAATTGAATATTTAATACCAGTTGAAATATTAAAAATTTGAAATCCAGGTTTAAAATATTTTATTGATTGAATTATTCCATCAGCTGCATCATCAACAAAAAGAAAGTCACGAATTTGATCACCATTATGATTTAACGAAATAGGATTTTTAGAATTTGTAGATTTTAATAAATTAGTGATTATACCATCTTTTTTATTAGGTCCATATAGATTTGAAATTCGTAAAATTGTAATATCCAAATTATTTTCTTTAGAAAATTTTTCACATAATTGTTCTGTAAGAAATTTTGTCATCCCATAAATTGAATGAGGTTTTGGTTCATCACTCTCTATAAACGATTTAGGATTATCTCCATAAACAGCAGTAGTAGAAATTAAAATTAGTTTAATATTTTTTTTATTTTTTAAAATATTTAATAAATTTAAATTTCCATTCAGATTTATCTGAAAAAAAGATTTTAAATTTGAAGAAAATTGTCCAGTTAAATTAATAACAAAATCACCATCTTGAATGAGATTATTTAGCACTGATTTTGATAAAATAGAACCAGATGTTGGATTAAATTTGAAAGGGATTTTTTGTTTATGTGATAATGTCTTTATTGTGAATTTTTTTGTATCCAATTTTTTCAAAATTGAAGTACCTAAAAATCCACTTGAGCCTAAAAGAACAATATTTTTCATTATCAATACATCAATTTTTTCTGAATTGGAATTTCTTTTAAATTTATTTTTTCAAGAATTTTAACAATTTTTTCGGATGTATGGCCATTTCCATATGGTGTATGTTGTAACCTAATTTTGTTTAAAAATTGTTTATTATTTACCGATTTATCTATTGCTTTTTTGATTTGATTTTTATCATAACCAACATCTATGATACTTTTTTGACGTAATCTACCTGTTTGTCTTGTCCCGATATTTATTGAAGGAATCTTAAGAAATGGAGCTTCCATTATGCCGCTACTTGAATTGCCGAGTAGAACTGAAGAATGTCTTAAAAGATTAATGTAAGTTTCAAATGATAGGGCATTGAATTGTTTTATGTTATAATTTTTAATAATTTTTGTAATTCTTTTTCCTCCGGCATCAGCATTTCCATGAATAATAATTGCTTGCATATTTGATTCCATTACAGCATTGAGTGTTTCCTTGATAAATTGTTCAACCGAATCAATTTCAGAAGTAACCGTATGTTGTAAAATTACCATGTATGGTTTTTTTGGATCCAATTTAAATTGTTGAGAAATTTTTTCTCGTGAAATTTTTTGTAATTTAATAATTTCATCTAATGAAGAATTTCCTACATTAAAAATAAAATTAGGGTTTTCTCCCATTTTGATAAGTCTTGATTGTGCTGTTTTGTTAGTAGTAAAATGCAAGTGAGAAAATTTTGTAATTGAGTGTCTAATTGGCTCATCAATAGTTCCGGTTACTTCTCCACCTTCAATATGTGCAACGGGGATATTCATATGGGCACCAATCATTGAAGCAGCAAAATTTGCACCTATATCAAAACCAGATAAAATAATGTCAGGTTTAAGCTTTTCAATAATAGGAGTAAGTTTTTGAATAGCTCTAGAAAGTGATAATACCATTTCAGCACCTGAATCATTATTATTTTTTCGATACATAAAAAATTTTGATTTTATTTTAAATCCATCTTTCTTTATTTCATTAATTGTTTTACCATGTTCTTTTAAAAGATGGCTTCCAGTAACGATAAGATAATAATCTAATTTTTTAGATTCTTGGATCTTTTTAATTACAGGTCGAAATTTTGAATAATCCGCTCTTCTTTCTGTAACAATTAAAATTTTTTTTTTCATTTTATATCAGATCTAGATAGTTGAATATTATTTGAAATATTATGTTTTGCCTTTTTTCCAATTAAATTGTAGTAGTTTTTTGCGGGAATTTGACCAGTAGCAGGTCTTTTTGTGCCAATATTTTTTTCTGAAAAAATTTCATTTTTTTTAATGTTAGCAATTGTAACTATGGATTCTCTAGCAAATTGTAAAATAGGTTTTTCGTCATTTAGAATTTTTTTAGTAGAACCTAATGCCATCTTTACAGCTTTACATCCTTTAACTAATTCTTCTAATTCTTTTGGTTCTAATGAGAGTTTTTGATCTGGTCCGGGCATTTTTTTATCTAAAGTAATATGTTTTTCAATAATACATGCACCCTTTGCAACAGCTCCTAATGCAGTATAGAACCCCAATGAATGATCAGAAATACCTACAGGAATTTTAAAAAGTTTTGAATATTTTTCTATCATTCCTAAATTAATATCAGAATATTTTGATGGATAAACAGATGTTGTTTGTAGTATGGCTAAAGGTGTCTTTCTTGATTTAAAAAAAGACACAGTAGATTTTATCTCATTCATTTCAGACATTCCGGTAGACAGTATTACTGGTTTTCCAGTTTTTGCAATTTTTTCTAGAAATGGAATGTTAGTTAATTCTCCTGAACCAATCTTATATGCAGGCATTTTAATTTTTTCTAATCTATCTACTGCTTCAATAGAAAAAGGAGTAGAAAGAAATAGAATTTTTTGTTCTTTACAAAATCTACTTAATTTTAATTCTTCTTTTTCACTTAATTCACAATTTTTAATGATACTCCAAAGTGTTTTTTTTGAAATATTTCCTGGTCGAATATTGGTTTTAATCATTTCTTTTTCAGTAATATGAGTCTGAAATTTAATACAATTTGCACCAGCGTTTTTTGCCATCTTGACTAGTTTTTTTGCAATAGAAAAAGAACCGTTATGATTAATTCCAGCCTCAGCTATAACAAAAACAGGATGTTTGGGACCAATAAAGACTCGATTAATTTTTAAATCTTTCAAGTATTGTAAAACTAATTTTTTAGGATATAGTTCTTACTAATACAAAAAATTTAACTGGGTGTATATTACATTTTTTGTATGAAATGTATAATATGTCATAATTCAGATTTTGAAATTATTTCAAATAAATTACGACACGACATAAAACGAAGAGTAATTAAATGTAAAAAATGTAAAATTGTTTCATTAGAGAATCCTCAAGAAGATAAAATTGATTATACGAAATCAGGGTATAGGCAAAAATATACTGCAATTGTGAATCAAGAAAGTTCTCCAAAAGAATTTTTTAATTTACAAATTAATTTTCAAAGGGATAGAATTGAGCGTGTAAAAGATTTGATAAATAAAGAATCAAAAGTTTTAGAAATAGGCTCATCAACTGGACACTTTTTAGAATCTATAAAAAATGATGTTGCTAAAGTAACTGGAATAGAGCTTGATCCTAATCATGCAAAATTTGCTAGAGAAAATTGTAATTTAGAAATATTTGAACAACCACTTGAAAAAATAGATTTTGGAGATGAAAAATTTGATGTAATTTTTATGTTTCAAGTCTTTGAACATATTCAAAATCCAATAGAATTCTTAGAAAATTGCAAAAAAATTATGAATCCTAATGCAGAAATTTATGTTGAAGTTCCAAATATAGATGATGTATTACTTTCAGTGTATCAATCAAATTCATTTAAAAAAAGATATTATCGGTTACCTCATGTTTATTACTATTCTAAAAATACTCTTGAAAAAATGTTTGACAAAGCAGGATTTTTGGGTAAATCAAAAACTATTCAAGAATATAGTTTATTTAATCACATTAATTGGGTTTTAACAGATAAGCCTCAAAATAGTCAAATTGATGGTTATCGCTCATTAAATTGGAAACATGATGCTAATTTTGAAATTGAAAATAATTTATTAAAAAAATGGTTTGAAGAAAAAAATAATGAATATAAACAAATACTGGAGAAAAATTCTATTGCAGAACATGTAAGTTTTAGAGGAAACATTAAAGGAATAGAAAAATATAATTTATGAATTAATTAAAATTTGTTGTAATAATATGAAACCAATATGTTTTATCGCTGCACGTGGAGGCTCAAAAGGAGTTAAAAGGAAAAATATTAGAAATTTTGCTGGAAAACCACTAATTGCTCATACAATAGAATCAGCAAAAAAATCTAAAATATTTAGCCACATTATTGTCTCTACAGAAGATAATGATATTGCAAAAATTGCAAAAAAATTTGGTGCAGAAGTTCCATTCAAAAGACCAAAAGAGTTAGCATCAGATCATGCTGCAATGAGAGATGTATTGAATCATGGAATTGAAACTCTTTATTCAATAGGATACAAATTTAATGAATTTGTAAGTAGAGATTGTACTGCTCCATTTATCAGACATAAAGATATTTTGGGCTCATTGAGATTATTACGTAAAAATCAATGTAATGCAGTATTTGGAGTTTACAAACAGCATTACAATCCTTACTTTAACATGATGGAAATAGGAAAAAATGGATTTTTAAAAATGAGTAAGAATTTAGGATTGAGACCAGTCAGTAGACAATTAGCACCAATTGTTTTACAATTAAATGGATTTTTTACCTATGATGCTAAAAAATTTTTAAAATTAAATGATCCAATAAAAATTCCTAAAGCATTACCATATATTATTCCAGAAGAAACAGGATGGATGATAGATACTGAAATTCAATTCAAAGTTGCAGAAGCGATGTTGAAAAAAGGTATTGTTAAAATTTCATAAATTTACCAAGCAGTCCAACCACCATCTAACACTAAATTTGCACCTGTCATATATGATGAAGCGTCTGAACATAAGAAAAGAATAGCACCATTATACTCATTTTTGTTTGCCATCCTTCCTAAGATAGTTTTTTTAGAATAATTTTTTATAAATTGTTTTGACATATAGGATGTATCAATTACTCCGCCTAATGTAAGAGAATTTACTCTAATATTTTTCCCTTGCCAATAAGCTGCCAAATATTTTGTTAAATTAATTATAGCACCTTTAGTTGCAGCATAAGAAACAGGCGAGTTTAAACCACTAGAGCCATAGATTCTTTGATCAGCTCCCACCATACCATAAATTGAAGAAATATTAGCTATCACTCCTTTTTTACGCTTAGCCATAATTTTTCCAATTTCTTGAGAACAAAGAAAAACACCTGTAAGATTCACAGATAATACCTCATTCCATAAATCAAGTGGAAACTGTTCAAATGGTACTGATGATGATTTTGATTGACTGGGATTATAAAATGCATTATTTATTAATACATCAATTTTTTTAAATTTTTTGATTATTAGGGTAACCATATCCTTAACTTCATTTGAATTTGAAATATCTGTAGATATTGTTAGAGGATTTGAATGGTATTGATTTTTCAACGAGTTAGCTAATTTTTCATTTTGTTTAGAATTTTTATCAATTAAAACTAATTGAGCTCCAGATTGACTCAGGATATGGGAATATTCTGTTCCAAGTCTACCAGAACTACCAGTTAAAACTACTACTTTGTTATTCATATCAAATAATTTTGGAATAGGTTTAGTTTTATTCAAGGGATATCACCTTATTATTGTTAGAGGATTTTAGTATAGCTAATGCGATTTCCAATGTTTTAATCCCTTGAGAAATATCATTAATGGTATTTTTTTTATCTTTAACACAAGTAATAAAATGTAAAATTTCATCTACATACATATCATTTCTAGTATAAGAAATATCTTGAAATTTTATTTTCCATTCCTTTGTTTCAATATTAAAAATTTTAACAGTGTTTGAATCAGAATCCCAATGTATAATTCCATTAGTTCCAATAATCTTACAACTTCTATAATCAGGTCTTTGAAAATAATCTAAATGTAATTCAGTAGAAACATCATTTTTAAACTGAATCAAACTGGTAGACAAATCCTCTACATCAATTTCAAGTTCACTTATTTTTTTATTTTTTGAAAAAAGTTCTCTAACAGAACCAAAAAACCAATACAAATAATCTATTTCATGGATACAGCTTAAAACAACACCTCCACCTAATTCTCTTTTAGCAGCATAAGATTGTCTATAGTCTTCATTTGGATGCCAATCTGGAAGATAAGAGCTACATTCGGATCTAGATGATAAAATTTTCCCAATTTCATGACTATCTAAAATTTCTTTTATTTTTTGGATGCATTTATGAAATCGAAGATTACATCCAATAAAGGTTATTAAATTATTTTTTGTGACAATTGAATTTAATTCATCAATTTGTTCCATAGAATTTGAAAGTGGTTTTTCAATGAAAAGATCTAAGCCATTTTTTGCTAGTTCTATAGCAGTATCAATATGATGAGATGTAATATTACAAATTATAGCAAAATCAGGTTTTTCCTCAAGGCTTTTTTGTATAGAATCAAAAACTTTACAATTTTTAAGGATATTGTTTTCAATATCGGTTTTCTTAGAACAAATAACTATCTCTACATCAGTATATTTCATTAAATTATTTACGTGTCTTTTTCCAATAGAACCAAAACCTATTACTAATGCTTTCAATAATAATTTCAATAAATTAGAAGGTTATTAGTTTTTAATTTTGAATTCAATAACCAAAAATCTTTTCAGTTGTTTTAATAATTTTAATTGCATCATTTACTTTCAATAATTTTAAAGAAGATTTTTTTTGTGGTTCAAACATTGAAACAATTTCTTCTATTAATCCTTCTTTAATTTTTTTATTGTATTTTTTCAAAGGAATTTTTTTCCAATCAGCAAAATTTTTTGAATATATGAAAAGTTCTTCTAATGGTTGTAATTTATAACAATTTTTTTTGGTTACAACTTCAATGCCCCATCTACCAGATGAATTCCAATCAGCAAAATATGAAAATGGTATTTTTTGGTTAGAAATTCCAGATCCTACAAAAATTGAACCTGAATTATGCCACGATAGTTTACCATTTTGATAACAAGAAATTTCCTTGGGAAAACCAATTAAATTAAAAACCATAGATAAAACATGAATTGAATTTGCAACTCCCCATTTTTCAAGAACATGTTTTGAATATTTTTTAAAATTAATTTTTTCAATCCATTCAGTAATTGTAAAACTACATGAATTTATCCCACCATCTTTAATGACACATGTTTTTAATTTTTCCAAACTTGAATAAAATAGTCTATTATATCCAATTCGAACATTTTGAGTTTTTATCTTTTTATTCAAATTTTGTAATGGTTTAATAAAAAGAGAACCGGGTTTTTCAAGTAGTAAGTTTTCTTGTCCTGATTTAAGACATAATTCTGCAGCATCGACAATTAATGGAATAGGTAGAGAAATTATAACTAAATCTTTTTTATCTATTTTTGATAAATTTTTTTTATATCCATTAAACAAACAAGAGTATCCATATTTTTTTGCCAAGTTTTGGGTTTTTTTAATAGAATTACCTAGAATGGTGACATTTTTAATTTTAAGCTCAGAAAGTGCTTTAGCATATTCCTCAGCCATTACCCCAGCACCTATAATTAAAACAGATTTTTTTTGTAAATTCATCTATTTTTAACTCCTAAATGGAATAATTATGTGATTGGGCATAGATTTGGTGTTTCTTTTGTGATCTTTTTTATATGAAAATTGAATGCCTGAAATAACCCAATATGATGACTATACGAATCAATAATTGATGGAAGATGACACTCATCATTATGTAAAATATCTTTAGAAATTAAGGCAGTAGAATCACTTACATGAATATAATCAAACTTGAATTTAGAAAGTTTTTTTGGATAATTGAATAAAATATTTCCATTAACTTCATCAATAATTATTCGAAATTTTGAATTAGAAATGTCAATCAATAGAGGCGAATTACTATTATGAAATGAGGATATTGAAAGAACAGAATTTTTATATTTACCAAGAATAGTACCTGAAAATTCTTTAAAGAGAGCGCCACGCTTGTTAGGAAGAATTTTTGGATGCAGATATTTTGTTGTTAATTCTATTTTGGATGTTTTTAAAATCCAAGAAAATAGATCAATAAAATGAATAGAATTTGTTGTAAGACCAAAATCACCTCCTGTAACAGATAATATAATTGGTTCTTGGGTTTGAAAAAATGGAAGAATTTTTTGATAAAAAGGAAAATAATGTCTTGGGAAATTTATCCATCCTTTAGCTTTATTTTTTTTAAATTTCTTTAATAAAAGATCATACTCTTTTTTCGATTGACAAACAACCTTTTCAATTAAAAATCTATCATGTCCTTTATCAATTAATTTAGAAATTAATTGTGCTCTGTTAATTGATGATGTAGAAATTATGGTAAGATCAGTGACTAAACTAATTTCATCAATATTTCGATACCAAAAATAATTATGACGAGAAATGTCAGACAATTCGTTTAATCTAGAATTAGCTATTTTTTTTGACTTTAAATCAGGTTCAACAACATGAATGTTAAGAGGTTCTTTGAGTTTAGAAATTGCTTGTAAATGTCTACTGCCAATATTTCCACATCCAATAATAGATATTGATTTAGTCAAAATATATGATAACAATATTTTGTTAAAGTATAAACATTCCTTAAGAAATACACTAACAAAAATTAAATGAATTAATAAGCAAGATTATTATCAGTCTAATTAAGGAAGAAAAAATGGTCAAGACGAATTTTTCAAATAGTAAAATTTCTAAATTATTAAAAAATAAAATTATTTTAATTACAGGTGGTGCTGGAAGCGTAGGTAGTGCTTTAGCTAAAAAAATGTTAGATTTTGATGTGAAACAAGTTAGAATTATAGATATTAATGAACATGCACTTTTTCAAGTAAAAAGAAAATTAAACGATCCAAGATTAAGAGTTTTGTTTGGGAATATTACAGACAGTCAAAGGTTAGAAATTGCAGGAAAAAATGTGGATATAATTATTCATGCTGCAGCGTTAAAAAATATAGAAATTACAGAATTTAATGCAATGGACACAATCAATATCAATGTTAATGGAACAGTCAACATGATAAATATGGCAATAAAAAATGAACCTAAAATGTTTTTGAATATTAGCACAGATAAAGCTGCGGATTCGTCAACAATTTATGGGACAACTAAAGATCTTGGTGAAAAGATTACTACATGGGCAAGAATACATTTTCAAGATACAAAATTTGCATCAGTAAGATTTGGAAATGTAATTGAAACCAGAGGAAATGTTTTTGAAGTGTGGCAAAAAGAAAATGATGCAGGTAAACCGCTATCAATAACTGATCCAAATATGAAAAGATATTTCTTCCATATTGACGAAGCAGTTAATTTTGTTTTAGAATGTTTAACTAAAATCAAATGTGGGACTATATTTATTCCTAAAATGAAGTCTTATAAAATTAAAGAATTAGCAGAAAAAATCTCAAAGAAACATAAAGTGATAGGATTACGACCAGGTGAAAAAATGGAAGAGGTGTTAATTACAGATGAAGAGAAGAAAAATGCTTCTGAAGAAAAAAGTATGTGGATAATTAAATAATAAGGATATTATTTTAGAATTTATCAACCAAGTTTGCTAATTTTTTTGATGCATTTCCCTGATTAGAAAAAAAGTCATCTAAAAAATTTCTTGCATTTTTTAATAATTCCTCCCGAAATTTTTCATCATTGAATAATATTTCAATAGATTTTTTTATATCTTCTTTATGTGAAACAGATAAAACGGCATTATATTTTACAACATTTTCAGTTAATGCTAATGATTCAGTTTGGAGTGAAATTACAGGTTTGTTTAACATCATAGCTTCAAGAGCAATAGTAGAATTATTAGTTGTAATTAAAAATTCACAATTTTGAAGTAATTTTAAAACATTTGAATCATAAGTTAAAGATATGCTTGAGTCTATTTTTTTAGCAATTTTTACAATATCTAGAGTATTTGCAGGTGTAGGATGAGGTTTTAGAATTAAATTTTTTTGTGGAAGATTTGAAAAAATAGTACAGGTTTCAGCAATAAAACTCAAAAAATTTGAAATTGAATCAGTTGTTAAGGTTTTTGAAAATAATGGATTTGGTTTTGTAGTTGCAAATAAAACATATTTTTTTTGAGAAGGATTATTATCATTAAAAAATTTATCATGGCGAGGACTACCTGTTGCAAAAATATTTTTTGCCAAATTATATTTAAGTCCATATTTTTTTGCAGGTTCCCCCCAAACTGCCAATTTATCACAATGTGAATCATGAGCCAAATGTGAGACCAAATTACCTTGAGGTTTAATTGCATCTTCCATTGCGGCCATAGCATGTTGTAAATATACAATATTGATTTTTTTAGATTTTGCAAGTCCAATTAATGCTTGTTCTTCTTGTCCTGGTTCAGACCACAATAGAATTGTAGAAATGTTAGTTCTTGTCAAAAATTCTTTAAATAACAAAATTTGAGAAATAGATTCTGAAAATCTCCCATTACAAATACGGGTAAAGGAATTTTCCAGATCTGGCCAAAATGTTAAAGAATTAAATGAAAACAATTCATTTAACAATAATTTTGAATTCCATAATTTTTCAAGTTTATTTTCTAATTTTTCTGATTCAATTGATATTTTAGGGTAAACAAATTGTTGAAAATTTTGTAAATTCATTATAGAATATTTTTTGTTAGACATAATTTTGAAAGTTTTAAAATTCCAAATTGTGGGCCTTCTTGTATTTAAAAATAAGATATTTTTATTTAAATGAGAAAATGAATTAAAAAGATCTTCATAATTTTCTGTATTAAATTCAAAAATCAATATAGATTTTTTACTATTATCAAAATTCTTTTCGTTCTTTAATTTTAAAATAATTTTTTCTAAAATACTTTTTATTTTTAGGTAATTTTTTTTAGAAAGTTTTATAGATAAAGGAATATTGAAAATATTAAATTTTAATTTATAAGTATCTAGAGATAATTGAATAGAATTTTTAGATTGGATAAATCTAAAAGAAACATTATTTTTATTGCAAAGTTCTGAAATAAAATGATTAATTTTTGTAAAAGCAATTACATTATCATATGTTCTATTTTCTAAAATTTTTGTAACTTGAACAATCTGAGATACAAAATCTAAAAAGTATTGATAAAATTCAGGTTGTATTAAACTGCCTAAATTTATTGATTCAAATTTTAATTTATCTTGAATGTTATTGTTTAAGAACCAATTTTTAGTTAGATTATTACTAAAACTATCAATCATAGAAAAATCAGAATCGGATAAAAGTTGATCTCCTATTTCATGATCAATATTTTGTTTTTGTAACATTTCATGAGATAAATAATCTAATGAAAAAATTTTTGCTTGAGGAAATTTTAAAAATTGATCTTTTACATCATCAAAAATATGTTCTCCCACCAAAATTATATTTTTAGTTACCATAATTTAATTAATTTATAAATAATAGTTATTTATTCTTCCATTTTAATAAATTATAATTTTTAAAAATATCATTTTTCATTTCATCATCATTAGGTTTCCATGCTAAATCAGCTAAAGCAACTACTCTAGATAATGTATCTGACAAATTAATATGAGCAGAAGAGGTATTTTTTGGAATGTATACTAGTACAGGTTTTTCTTCACTAGAAATAATTTCTCTGTATGATCCATCATTGTTTTTGATAATAAATACAACTTTTCCATGTATACAAGCAAAGTAACTATTTCGTTTTGTATGAATATGAGGACCTTTAATTTCTCCTTTATTTATTGAACTTATGTATATCATTTTTAGATCATGATTAATGATTTTATCCCAATCTCTCCAAATTACGGTTAATGAACCATTTACATGATTATCTATTACATCCTTAGTTTCATGAGTTTCTAAATCAATCTCATCAACAGCATCATCGTTCATAGGCATACTCCATAGATAATTAATAAAAAGCTTCAATAATTAAGTAAAAGTATTCAACATTACAAATTTTTTACATCTAAAAAGTTATTTTACTGTAAATTTAGGCTCATATATTGAAACTACTGATAACTGGAGGATTAGGTTTTATTGGAAGTAATTTTATTTTACAAGTTTTAAAAAATAATCCAAATCTTAAGGTAACAAATGTAGATGCAGAATTGCATGGTTCAAATAAAATGAATTTATCAAGCATATTAAATAATAAAAATTATAAATTTGTTAAAGGCAATATTACGGATAAAAAACTAATGGAGAAATTAATTTTAGAAAATGAGATAATAGTAAATTTTGCAGCTGAGTCATTTGTGGATAGAAGTATATCAGATGCAAAACCATTTTTAGATTCCAATGTAAATGGTGTCTTTACAATTTTAGAAGTTATAAAAAAATTAAAAAAGAAATTAATTC
>TARA_B110000467_G_scaffold91103_1_pt1 | contig 13506 bp, 13 predicted proteins | sample TARA_B110000467 | Tara Oceans TARA_B110000467 (sample SAMEA4398341) | marine metagenome | biome: Polar Biome; feature: [MES] marine water layer (ENVO:01000295) within the mesopelagic zone...; material: water (ENVO:00002006), including particulate matter (ENVO:01000060) such as...... | reverse complement strand
GCCACTGGGGTCTTGATGTGGCTTTCCCTGCCATCGGCCAGTCGGCGAGGCATGATGCCAACGGTGCCGCAGTACACGAGGGGTTTTCCGATGTAGCGGTCGTCAAACACGATCGCCCCGTTCACCGTAGGGATGCCTGATTCATTGCCGCCGACGCGGACGCCCGCGTGGACGCCGCGCAAAACACGAGATGGGTGGAATAGGTTGTCTGGAAGATTGCCCTCCCAGTCTGGTGGTCCGAAGCAAAACACGTCTGTGTTTGCAATGGGGCGTGCGCCAAGGCCCGTGCCAAGAATGTCGCGGTTCACGCCGACGATGCCTGTCATGGCTCCACCATAGGGGTCGAGTGCTGAGGGGGAATTGTGGGTTTCGGCCTTCATACAGATGCTCCATTCGTCATCCCATGCAATGACGCCGGAGTTGTCATGGAACACTGAAAGCAACCAGTCAACTTCTTTTTGCATGTCGTGGGTTGGTTTCATAATATGCGTCTTGAAGATTGAGTCGATGACAGCTTCTTCACCGGTCACGGTGTCGATGTGATGGATTTTCGAAGCGAAAATCTTGTGCTTGCAGTGCTCACTCCATGTTTGCGCTAAGCATTCAAGTTCGACATCAGTTGGAGCATCAGCCACAATACCGGCGGCTGTGCGAGCAGCTCGCACATCTGCATCGCGATAGTGGCCTTGGATGGTTTGCATTTCTTCGAGGTTTAGGGCCAGAAGGCCCGTTTCCGAGAGGTGGATGAGGGCTTCATCGGGGATTTCCATGTCGACATGGAGCGGGGCCTCGAAGTCCTGGGCTGGTTTTTCGGTGTACTCGATTGCTGGCCATTCTTCTGCAGCGCACGCTGCTTGGTCGGCGGTTAGGGCGCGTTCGATCAGGTTGTTATGCAGGGTTTTTGCAAGCCAATGAGCGTCCACTTCTTCTGAAAGCCCATAGAAAGCGTAAGTGATGTATGTGGAAATAGAAGCGATTCCTGCATTTGGGAAAATCGTCCTGAATCCGTCGAGGGCTGCAGTCCCTGGGTTGTCTGTAACGCCTGCTTTGAAGCCGACCGTGACAACGGTTGAGGGGGTGGAGGGGAATTGCTCTTTGTTGGTAAGGAGCAAGGTGTTGGTTGCGCCGTCTTCGATGATCGGGTCTGCAAAGAGGTCGTCAACGCGTGCCGAAATAGCGTCGCCATCGATGTCCGACTTGATCAAAAAGCCGACAATGCTCCGAACTTCGGTGACAGAAATGTTGTGATCTGCGGCCAGTTGTCTACGAACAACGTCACCGCGAACATCGCGCATACCGGGTCCTTGTTTTGGCGTCACTTCGACACGGGTTATGGCCATGGGGTTCACCGCCCCCTACGGGGGCGCACTGACTGCCGTTGCCTGCGACCTTTGAACAATACGGAAGCATTCAAGGAAGCATTTGGGCCAAAAATTGTCCTGTAAAACTTTCTTCACAGGCTGCAATGTCTTCCGGTGTGCCTTCTACCAAGATCATTCCGCCGCGTTCGCCGCCTTCGGGGCCAAGGTCAATCACCCAGTCCGAAGACTTCACCACATCGAGGTGATGTTCGATAACAATGACGGTATGACCTTTGGTTCTGAGTTCAAGCAAGACCTCGATGAGCAATTGAACATCCGAGAAGGAAAGCCCGGTTGTTGGCTCGTCGAGGATGTACACTGTGTGCTTGGTCGGGGGCCTTCTCAATTCGCTTGCCAGTTTCACTCGTTGCGCCTCTCCACCTGACAGGGTGGTTGCAGGCTGGCCGAGCCGCACATAGGAAAGCCCGACCGAGCGAAGGGTGTCGAGGGTGCGGAAAATTTTCCTGTGATTCGAAAAGAATTCAACGGCTTCTCCGATTGGCATTTGGAGGATTTCGTGGATGTTCTTGCCTTTCCATGTGACCTCCAGGCACTCTCGAGTGTAGCGTTTCCCATTGCAAATATCACAAGTGATCCAAACATCTGGAAGGAAGTTCATTTCGAGTTTAATGGAACCCGCGCCCTTGCATGACTCACAACGACCACCTTTGACGTTGAAGCTGAACGTCCCTGGAGTGTAGCCTCGTTCTTTGGCGAGGGTTGTTTTCGAGAACAAACTGCGGATTTCGTCGAACACTTTGGTGTAAGTTGCAGGGTTAGAACGAGGGGTTCTCCCAATTGGAGACTGGTCGATGATGATGGCTTTGTCCGTGTATTCAAGCCCCTTCAATTCCCGGTGCTTGCCTGGGACGGTGTCTGCATTGTGGAGGTGGCGCTGCAGCACTGGGGCGAGAATGCCCGAGACGAGTGAGGATTTACCCGAACCGGAAACACCTGTAACGGCGGTCATGCAGCCGATTGGAAACGAAGCTGTGATGTTTTGCAAGTTGTTGTGGGTCGCACCTTTGACAACCAGTCGCTTGCGACTGGCTTTCGTTCGCTTTTCTGGAATTGGGATGCTGCGCCTTCCGCTCAGGTATGCGCCAGTGACGGATTCTTCCGCGGCCATGGCCACTTCTGGAGGTCCGTTGGCAACAATGGTCCCGCCTTCAAGGCCAGCCCCGGGCCCAAGATCGCACAACCAATCGGCTTGACGTAGGGTGTCTTCATCGTGTTCGACCACGATCAGGGTGTTGCCAAGGTCACTGAGTTCGCGAAGGGTTGCAAGCAGGCGTTCATTGTCCCGTTGGTGCAAGCCAATCGACGGTTCGTCGAGGACATACATCACGCCTGTAAGGCGGCTTCCAATTTGTGTTGCAAGGCGTATACGCTGGCTTTCGCCTCCAGACAAGGTGTTTGCCTTTCGGTCAAGTGTGAGGTAATCAAGTCCAACGCTGTCGAGGAAACCAAGCCTGTTTTCAATCTCCTTGAGAATTTCAGTTCCGATGAACATGCTTCGTTCATCGAGCGGTTCAAGTGAATCTGCGAAGTATTCTGGAGCGCCCGGTCCATCCGGCGACCATGCTTTCACCACGGAAAGCGCATCGTGAACTGAGCAGTGGCTCACCTCGGGTAAACGGATGCCGCCAACAGAAACGTAGCGGGCGGCGGCGTTGAGTTTCTCTCCGTGGCATTCACTGCAATCAAGATCCGTCATGCAGGAGATCAGGCGAGATCGTGTGCGTTCAGAAGTGGTCTCGGTGTAGGTGCGTTGCAGGCGAGCGATGATGCCTTCCCACGGCCTGTTCATTTTGTAGACTGATCCGTTATCTGACTCGAAATGGAAGTTGATGACCGTTGAACCCGAGCCATTGAGGAGGATGTCTTTGTCATCGTCTTCAAGCATCTCGAAGGGTGTATTTTTTGGAATTCTGTAGTGCTCGCACACTTGTTCCATCAGCCTTCTGTACCACGATGGGGACATGGATTGACGCCATGGGCGAACGCATCCATTGCTGATGGTTAGTGTTCCGTCGATGATGAGTTCGGTGTTAAATTGGCGCTGGACGCCCAAGCCTTGGCAGGCTCCACAGGCCCCAAGTGGCGAGTTGAAGGAAAACACACGAGGGGAGAGTTCGGGCATGAACGCCCCGTGTTCAGGACAAGCAAAATCCTCCGACCAGGCCACTGTTTCACCAACTTGAGTGATCCATGCTTTGGTACCTTCAGAGAGTTCAGCATCTTCGGCTGGGCCCTCAAGGCTCTCGATGGCGGTCGCCCCCCCACCGAGGCGGAGGGAACTTTCGACTGCTTCTGTCAAGCGTTGCCGCCGGTCTCTTGTGCAACGCAACCGGTCGATCCTCACGTCGATGTCATGGCGGAAGTTCTTGTCGAGTTCAGGTGGTGATTCGAAGCCCACTTCGTGGCCATTGACCTTGCCATGCAGGAAACCTTGCTCAACAAGTTGGCGAAATAAATCCGCGTGGGTCCCCTTGCGCGCACGAACTGCCGGGGCCCAAATGGCGATTGCGTGGCCTTCCATGTGCCACAGCACATCATCGACGATTTCTTGCACCGTCCTTCGAGCCACTTCTCTGCCGCAGGTTGGGCAGTGTGGTTTACCGATTCGGGCCCAAAGTAAACGCAGATAGTCTTGGATTTCTGTAACGGTGGCCACCGTAGAACGCGGGTTGTGAGACCCTTGTTTTTGGTCGATGGAAATGGCGGGGGAAAGGCCTTCGATACCGTCGCAGTCGGCTTTTTTCATCTGGCCGATAAATTGCCTTGCGTAGGAGGAAAGGCTCTCCACATACCTGCGCTGGCCTTCAGCGTAAAGGGTGTCAAAGGCGAGGCTGGATTTGCCCGATCCTGAAACGCCTGAAATAACGACGAATTGACCTCGCGGTAACTTGACATTGATGTCCTGAAGGTTGTGGGTTCGGGCGCCCCGAACCTCAATCCAACCATGATCACCCGCATCGCCGCTCATGCTATCGATTCAATGGGCGCGCCAACAGTTCAAGAAGGCACGCATTTGGAGGCGCTTTTTCCTCAATTCGGCATGAAGGGGATTTTCGCTTCAAACCGGACTGGGTCGTCGTTTTCTGGGTGAAGAAATTCCAGAGCGGTCGCATGCAATGCGATTCTGCTCAGTGGATTGGTTTCTGATCCGTGAAGTTTGTCACCAACCACCGGGCAGTCCAAGGCCTTCATGGCCATGCGAATTTGGTGTCGGCGGCCCGTTTCGATTGTAATATGAATCAGTGCAACTTCTTCGTCAGCGTCCTCGACGGTCCAGTGTGTAATCGCTTCTTTAGCACCTTGAAATGAGGGTTTGACTTTCTTGACGCGAAGGTTACGATCTTCAACCAACCAAGCTCGTTCTGTGCCGTGGTTTAATTCCGGGCGGCCTTCAACAAGGGCGTGGTAGGTCCGATGAACATCGCGTTGCGCAAATTGGGATTGGAGGTGGCCCTTGTGCCGTTCATGTCGAGCGAACACCATCACGCCTGAGGTTTCGCGGTCAAGGCGATGAACGATGTGGATCCAAGCCCGTTCGTCTTCTAATCGAACGTAATTGAGGCACCGGGCGTGAAGGGTGTCGATTTCGAGTTTGTTTGTCGCCACTGAAAGAAGGCCTGCTGGTTTGTTGACAACGAGAATCGCTTCGTCTTCATACAAGATGGAGAGGCGGTGTTGCTTCTTTGTTGAAATTGGGGGCGGCGCTGCTTCCTTGCCTTTGGCTCGATCGGTGATCACGACGGTTTGTCCAACCTCAAGAGGGTGTTTTGCCTTGTGCTGCACCTCGCCATCGACTAGAACTCGGCCCTCCGTCAGCATTTTACGGATTTTGGCGCGGGTGGTTTTAGGATAGAGTGTAGCGACCGCTTCGAGCAGTGTAGTGGCTTGTGTGACGGTGGTTTCCATGTTCAATCCTCACAGCAGCATTGCGTTGCACCAGTCGCCCTTGTTTGAGGCTTGCCCGGGTGAAAGAAGGGTAAGAGCATCGGCTTGAGCGATGCTGTTGAGGTTGCCTGAGCCCTGAGGGCCGGTGGAATGGGCGAGGGGTACATCGCCGCTCAAGTCAACCTTGATTCGCCTTAATGCCAGACATTTTGCGTCCCCTTTCAAGTCATCAGCCAGTTGAACGCGAAGGTGGTGTTCCTTTGGACCACCGCCTGCCATACAGGAGCGGAGGTAAGGCGCTACAAGGACACGGAAAACAACGTGACTGCTTGCAGGGTTGCCGGGTAGGCCGAACAGTGGTGTTCCGTTCCATAGCCCGAACAGTGGAGGGGAGCCGGGGCGTATTTTTACGCGCCAAAAGTGAACATCACCTTCTTCTTCCATGATTTTTCGAACGTAGTCCCATTCCCCCATCGAAACCCCACCGGACGTCAAGACGAGATCGCATTCACTCGTTGCTTTGTCAAGCGCTTGACGAAGTGTGTCCATGGAGTCGGCTACCGATTGATATCGAATTGCCTCATGGCCCATCCATTCAACAAGGCCTGCAAGTCCGAACGAATTGGATTCGTAGATTTGGTGGGCCTCGAGGTCTTCACCGGGGAATTTTAGTTCATCGCCGGTCGATATAATTCCAACCTTGGCTCGTTTAAACACGGCCACTTCTGGCCAACCCATTGTTGCGCAGAGGCCGATTCTTGCTGGTGTGAGGTTGCTTCCTCGAAGAAGGGTTATCGCGCCCTTTTCGAGGTTTTCACCCCGCTTTCGTATGAAATGGGGTCGGCCCGGTTCAAGAAGCGTTACCGTTGTGTTTGCTTCGTTCACATCGCATCGCTCGATTGGAAGGATCGAGGTGGCTCCTGGCGGCATCGGTGCACCAGTCATGATTCTGGTCGCTTGACCGCGTTGAAGGGGTTGGGTAGCGTTGCTATCGCCTGCCTGAATGGTTTGGATAATTTTGAGGGTGTTTGGTGGTGCAAGGCTGTCTTCGTGAATGAAGGCGAAGCCGTCCATAGCTGAATTGTCAAACGGGGGGTCATCGACCTTCGAGGCGAGGTCTTCAGACAGCACCCTGCCGTGCGCTTGGTCGATTGAGACGCGCTCACTCTCAAGATTCAATGGTGAAGCAATTGCAATTTCAATCGCTTCGATGTGGCTGATGAAATACGGTACCTCGGCCACATCTTGACGACGGGTTGCTTGGGTTTGAGGTTCACGGTTCTAAAATCAGAGAACAACGTCGCTCGCCCGCTTCGCCGTCGCCAGCAAAAGCACCCCAATCAACAGCCAACGAATTGTGGCTTGTGGTGCTTTTTCAGCACCAAACTTAGAGCCTACAAAACCCCCACACCCGACCGCTAAGGCAAAAGAAGCGAGGGGGGAAAAGGACAGCTCAAGTTGCCCGGAAAGTTGAGCGCCAAGCAAACCTGCGGCGGAATTGACCCAGATGAATAGGGCTGCTGTGGCGGCTGCAGCCTTTGGTGAGGCCCAACGCTTCAAAACGAGGATGGGGGAGAGGAAAATTCCACCACCGACCCCGATCATTCCGCTCAGAACGCCTATCGACGCACCGATTGGTACGGTGGTTTGTAAACCTGGCAAGGGCGTCTCTTCTGTTTCCTTGGTGGTTTTCTTGGTTCGCACCAATCGGTATGCTGCGAACAGTAAGGCGAAGGAAAGGAGGGCGTCGTACACGTTGCCATCAACATCGAGCGTCCCTCCAAAAAAGGCTGCTGGGAGGCTTGCTACAATAAAAATAAACGATAATTTGGGTCGATGATATCCTGCTTTTTGAAAGTGGTAAAACGCAAGTCCTGCGACGACGAGGTTCAACACCCACGCGTGCTGCTTGAGCCAAGAACTGTTCATCGAGGCAAAACTCGAAAGTGAAAGAAGGGCGAGGTAGCCGGAAGCTCCACCGTGGCCGACTGAAGCGTAAAGCGCTGCAATGAAAAAGAGGGCACCGCACAAAACCAGTGCATCTGCATCCATAGAGAACCGACCCAGAGGTTCATTCGAACTTCATTTGGTTGCCGCACTCCGGGTAGGAGCACGTAACGGTGTAGCGAGCTTTTTTCGGTTTAGGGATTTTAAGCATTGAACCGCATGAATCGCATTGAACTCGAAGTGTTTCGGGGGCTTTTTGAGCCGGAGCGTCGCCGATGGTTCGGCCGACTTCGGTGGACCAACCAAGGTTATCCTTGTATGAATCACCAGTGACGTGGATCTTCTTTTGTTTCAAAGAAAGGCGCATCTTGCGCTTTCGCTTTTTGGGTTTCTTTCCCCCTGCCGGTGCCTTTGCCGCCATGTGAATCGTCCTTCGCTTGGCGTCGTTGTATTCAATGACTTCGGCTAAAATCTTCACCGAGGTATTCAGAGATGCCATTCACTGGGTTGTGAACGATGTGCCCGTTTTTCTCCAGTGCAGCCGCCAGTGGAGGGCGCGCATGAACCGGGTCGGTGTGGTAGACGATGACTTCCTCCGCTTCGCAGGCGGCTGCGAAATCGACGATTTCCTTGTGGCCGGCGTGGGTGGAGAAGGAATAGGTCTCCCATTCAAGAGGTATTTCGGTATCTTTGCCGAAAATTTTCAGTGTACCTTCGTTTTGGAGTTGCCTTCCCCCTGTTTGACTCGCTTGATACCCTGTGAATAGGATTGCATTCTTTGGATCATGGCGCAAACGATTGAGGTACCAAATGGATGGACCCCCTTGCAACATGCCTGAGGTTGAAACGATGACGTCGGCTTCGAGGGCTCGCTTGCGATCGGATTTGCTTGACACGCGTCGGCACCACGACCAGGCAGCGCGAAGAGCTGCGGGATCTCGAAGGGTGTCTGGGTGATTCATTTGCATCTTAGCGATGCGTTTACCCATGCCATCGACATGCACGTTGAGGTGTGGAAGATATTTGTGGAGCCGCATGACAACGTCCTGGGTGCGACCGTTTGCAAAAGCAGGGATAAGAACCGTACCACCACGATCGACAACTCGCTGAACGTGTTCAACGAACCGTTGAATTTCTTCGTCGAGATTTGGGTGTTCACGCCCACCATAGGTGCCTTCAACAAACAAGGTATCGACCTTACGGGGTTTGGCCCCTTTTGTTAGGGGTGAATCTCGTGTGTCGAAGTCTCCTGAAATCAATACTTTGCGCTGTGGTGTTTCCAAATCAAGCATCGCTGCACCTGGAATGTGCCCGGCTTTTCGGAGGGTAAGTTTCCAATCATCATGGCCCCAGGTTTCATCAAAATCATGAATCCGCCACGCATCAAGAGCGGTGTCAATGTCGCGCTTATCCCAAGCAAGGGGATAGCCTTCAATCGAGCTGACCTTGTGGCAGTCATACCACATCATTTCAGAAATTTGTGCGGTCAGGGCTGTTCCATGAAGAAGCGTCCGATGATTCGAACAAAGCCATGGCGCCATACCTAAGTGGTCAACGTGAGAGTGGGTGATGACTGCGTCGCTTACCTTTGGTGCTTCAGATGGATAACGGGGTGGGTTGGTTGGTGCGAGTCCATAATCCAAAAGGAGACGTGTCTGTTGTTCATTTTCAAAGACGATCCCCACGTTTCCAACTTCATCACCACCGCCAAGGCAGTGATAGCGAAGTCCTTTCTTCGGTGCATCTTCGGGGTAGGAAGAAGTTCGGCCAGGAGAGTAGAGAACCATGCTGCTCGACTTTTGGTTGATGCGACACATGATGAAGATGTGCATCAGATGGGAGGGAGACCCCTTGGTTTCCTATGGAAGAAAATAGAGGGGTTCAGTGGTTATTTTTGATTGGTTTGTGTGTGGTAGTATTATGTGCTTGTCGCGACCATATTCTACGGGGCATACTCTCGTTTCTATCAATCCCTTTCTACGTCATACTCTTGGGTGATCATGAATATGTCTTCCAATGGAAACAAAGGGGTGTGGGTACCGCATTCGTTTTTACTCGCTTTTATCAGAAATATCGTTTCCAGTGGATTCGATTTACCACCAATGGTATCCCAATATTCTTATTTTACTTTGATATCAATTTGTCTTGGAGTGGAATTTTCTTGACGGTTAGAATTCGACAGGAAAGATTGTCCACTCTACGAAGGGAACTTGAACCATTAGCGTCTGGTTGAACCATGGGCCGACAACTGAACCATACGTTCGTTGTTGATGAAGATCGATGTTTTGGTTGCGCAGCTTGCATAGCGCTGTGCCCCATTAATGTTCTAACCCTCATCGACCGTCTCGCTGTCGTCGATGAAGAAGCATGCACGCACTGTGAGTTATGCATTCCTTCATGCCCGGTTTTTGCACTTGATATTCTTCCAAAACAAGAGGTGGCGGTGTGAAGAAATACCTCTGCATTGGCGGTTCAATTGCAAACCTGATCGCAAGCTATCACCTCGCCCAGCACTCCGAAGTGCATGTGATTGAGATTCACGCCGAAGTTGGCATGCCAACAAGTCAGCCTGGATTTGTAAGTGATATGGAACTTCTTTCACCTTACCTAGACGAAGAACAGTTCAAATTTCTCCGCCCACACGCCAACGAATCTGGTTGGGGCCTTCGAAGCGAATGGCTGACAAAACATCTCGCCATGAACGCAGCACAACAAGGCGTTACCATTCACACTAAAACCAGAATCACTTCTATCGCACCAGAAAATGACCAATTTATTGTCGAATTTCAAGGAGGAGGTCCCACGCCCCGCAGCCACCTTACGTTCGACCACATCATCGATGCCTCCATGTGTGTACCAGAAGCACCAGGAAACCTCCAACACACCATCGATTCAAAACTTGAAATCTATACCGCACTCAAGGATCCGACCCCTTGGTTTGGAGGAACAGCACTCACAACAGATTGCGGAGAAATAGATTCAGAAGCTTGGTCCTTTAACCGGACTGAGGGCCTAAGTGAAGTTTGGTTTGAAGGTGAACCAACATGGGAGCCAAAGCATGGTTGGATCGAACAAGTACGTTCGAACCTCTCTTCAGAGGCAGCCCAGCGTACAATTGACGCTCAAATACTCATAGGTCGGCGGATATCTGAGGCATTCGTATGACTGAAAAACTCTACCTACAGAGCATCGAGGCAGGTTACTATCAGCACTTCAACGCCTCAGTGACGGCCGTTGAATCCGACTCAGTCGTTCTCGATCGGACCCTGTTTTACCCTCTTGGTGGGGGGCAAAATTGGGACACGGGTCAAATCGAAGGTCCGAATGGTCGTATTGCAGTGACAGAAGTGAGGGGTCGCGATCAGGTGAAGCACACAGTCGGTGAAGACCACCAACTCTCAGTGGGTGATGAAATTAGAGCCTCAATCGACTGGGATCGTCGACACGCCCACATGCGAATGCATACAGCGCAGCACCTTGTTTCCGGTTTGGTCTACGAGATGTTTGACGGGGCTCGAACCGTTGGCAATCAAATCCACAGCGATCGCTCAAGAATCGATTTCAATCCGATTGCGTTTGATGAGTCGATGCTGGTAGCCATTACAGAACGCACCAACGAAATTATTGCGCAGAACCTTGAGGTCTCAGACACCGTTATGACGCGTGAAGAAGTCAACGCAATCATGCCCCCAGAACGAACCAACATGGATCTTCTTCCTCCAAGCGTACGGGAGTTACGGGTTGTAAAAATCGATGACGGCCTCGACCTTTGCCCGTGTGCGGGAACCCATGTAGAGTGGTTGGGGGAGATTGGACCGATCAACATCCTTGGCAAGAAGTCCAAAGGGAAAGGGACTCAACGGGTGACTTACGATCTTCTTGAACCCACAATCAAAAGAACGCCAAAAGCTGGTTTATTCGAGGGATGAATCTCCGCAAACTTCTGCGCTGGGGCCACACTTTTACACAGCATGGGGTTCATTGACCCATGAACGAGGCTGAGCAGGGGGTGCACGCGCCCCCAACCGGACGTACTGGTGCAATGATTACAGGGCTTTTTTTATTGGCCTTTGGCACGCCTTTCACTCTTGTACCGGTGCTCATTTTCGGCGATGCATCCATCGATGTTTTTTCTGTAATGGGTCTGATTATGGGGCTGTTTTGCACCCCCTTCGTCATTGCAGGTTTGGGGGTTCAATACCTGGGGATCACCATGATTCGCTTGGCCATTAACCCCAATGATGCGAACGCTATGAAAGGGGTTGAACGAATTTTTGGCGATTCACCGAGCGAATTATCGGAGCAACATTTTCTCACTCTTTCTCCTGAAACCACTCCAGAATCAGAAGAAACCACGACAGAACGGGTAGAAAATTTCTGGGATTCCGTGGAAACCGAATCAAATTAAAAACGAGGTTTACACAACCATGGTTCCCTCTTATCTTATCTCAATGGTACTTATTAGAAATGCCATTTGAAAAACAATTCAAATTAAATCACAAGTCAAAGTCATCATCGAGCAATTCCTTTACGTCTGAAATGGTCTCCTTCCACGCCTGACGATTCTTCTGTCGCTCCTCAAACACCCTCTCTTCAACCGCTTCAGTTTGCTCTTCAGGGGCTGACTGCGCCTTCGTAGCCGCTTCCAGTCGATCGGTTAGCTCGGTATCTTCTCCAACTCGGTCCCGCCGATCGACCTGCTCGATAGCTCGACTTGGAACTGTACGGGACCCGTATTGCTCCAATTGCTCTTGATCGATGTACATCGCAGCGTTCATGTTTTCCACGGCTGGATTTGTCTTTTCATCAACATCAACCAGTTCTTTTCCAACCCGCTGGCGTTCAAACACCCCAACTATTTCTTCACTGCTTGGCAGTGGCCTTTGGTCTGTGAGTGAAGCGGCAAGCCGTTGTTGATGCGTGAGTGCAGCACCATGAACGTCATCATGATCGTATCGATGTGGAGCAGCCGCCATCATCAAAATCTCTTTTGCAAACTGGTACAATGAATCATCAGCTGGCGCCTTCGCCAACAGATCGCGAACGCCCCGGTGGTGGCTGATGCACGATTTGCACCGATTGGCAGCGTCTTTGTCTGGCGCATCACACAACAAGCAACAGGCTTGAAAACCCATTTCTTTCATTGCGCGGCGCGGCATCGACATGGGGATTCGGTTCTGTGTAAGGCCCAAACCGCATCAACCTTGGGACGCGAGGCTTCAAAGCGTACCCAGCCAAACCCACTTCATGGCAGGGCGAGACCCACGGGCGGACATCGTTGACGATGATCCATTCCAACAGCGCCCACGCGTGCACAAAGTACACGCTCGCCAAGCCAACGATGGAACCATCCATTTCGAAATGGACGGCAACAAAGGCATCAACCCCTTGCTTGCTCAATTCATGGGGCTTCAACCGAACCAGCCAGCAAAAATGCACACTGGAGACATTTGGCATTTCAGTGAAGAGGAAAAAAAACACCTTCGTCTTGCCACCGCCGCCTTTACCTTGGCCCTTGGGTTCATGTGGGTGGGGGGTCTTGGAAGCCTGCTTGGATCGAACCCCTCCTCATGGGTGATTCAACTCCTTCTGTCAATGCCAGTTATGCTTCTCGCTGTTGGCCCAGCGTTCCTCCTTCACGAGATAGGTCACAAAATAGTCGCTAAGAAACACGGTTGTTGGGCCGAGTTTAGAGCTGACCCAGGGGGGCTACGTTTTGGGATTCTGCTTGCCTTTTTCCTTGGGTTTTTATTCATGGCACCAGGGGCGGTCATGGTTGCAGGCGTCGTCACACGTCGTCAAAATGGACAAATCGCTGTTGCTGGGCCGCTTGTCAATTTCACCCTGTTCCTCGTTGGCATTCCGTTCTGGGGTTTGCTTCTTGGATTGACAGGAGCGTTTGATGCCTCCCTACCGGACACCGATTTAGGCTATCTTGTAGGTGGGTCATTGATTTGGCAACAGATGCTGATTGACGCCGGCGTGTTCTGGCTCGGGGCGAACTTGGTTCTCGGCTTATTCAACATGATACCATGGGGGCCACTTGATGGCGCTAAGGTCAAGGATTGGAATGAAAATGTGTTTTGGGGCGTAATCGGCGTGTTCAGTATTCTCGTGTTTTCCTGGGTGCTTACAGGTGGCGATGTGTGGAATCCAAAGGATTTGCTCAGGTCCATTGCCATGCTCTTCTGACGTTAACTGCACGCGAATGGGTGAACGGCCTTGTCACCGTATTGGGTTTGAACACGTGAAGGGTTACCTGGAAACACCATCGCTTTCTTCTTCACGATCA
>TARA_B110000467_G_scaffold162328_1_pt1 | contig 13597 bp, 11 predicted proteins | sample TARA_B110000467 | Tara Oceans TARA_B110000467 (sample SAMEA4398341) | marine metagenome | biome: Polar Biome; feature: [MES] marine water layer (ENVO:01000295) within the mesopelagic zone...; material: water (ENVO:00002006), including particulate matter (ENVO:01000060) such... | reverse complement strand
GAGGATGGCCATAAAGCCGGCCCACAGGAGTCTTTTGCGATGTACTTCAGTATCAGTCATATAAACAGAATCTCTATATTAGTGTTATTGTCAGACTTTCCGCAAAGCCGTGTACCGTCGCAATAGATTTGAATCGGGGAGATTCGACGGTGAGGAGAGGTGCGGAAAACCGTTATTAGGTAAAACAGGGAGGCAAGCAGACGTAAAAAAATTGTCCAGCTTTTTGCGCGGTTATTCCAGAGCGAATCTGGTTTTTTTTGCTGCTAATCAGGGAATTACCCAATTGTGGCGCTGGTAATAGATGAGTCTTTGTTGGACAGGCGACACCATCAGCGTCTGACTTTTGAAAGATTGGAAAACTCGGTTTCCCGAATCCATTGAGACCTTCAAATGTCATCATTTTCCGAAAGTATTTTGCCGAGATTGAGGCAGAGGCACATTCGGTTCTAGCGCATCTTAATTGATTTTGCGTTTTTTGGGCCTTTTTGCGGCCAAATAGCCTTATTTAGTCGTTTGGAGCGTATCAATATGAAGATTGGCTTATTCCGAGTGTTTTTTGCGTAGCGCACCGATTTCGTCGGGACTGATCGTGTCGGTAGTTTGTCCGAATCGCGCTTTGACGTAGTTGAGGACGAGCGAGATGTCTTGATCTGAAAGAAAAGAGTAATTGGCCATGAGGTTTGTGAATTGGCGGTTCTCCACCCATTCGCTTCCTTGTAGTACTAAGCGAGCGATATGTTCGTCGTCGCTTCCGGATAGTCGTTTCGATTCGATCAAAGATGGAAGCATGTTGGGGACCCCGCTTCCGTCGATTTGGTGACAAGCTAGGCAATGCTGGGTGTAGAGAGCGTGAGCTTGCGGATTGAAGTCTTGGGATGGAGCAATTGTATTTGAAACGCTGGAATTCGCAGTAGGCTGATTGTTTTGCGTGGGATTTGTTAAGACAACTCCATTGCCTCCGGTGTACATTATTTTCCAGATACGCCCGACTTTGTCTTCTGATACGAAGAGGGCTCCGCTAGGGCCTACGGTTAATCCAGTGGGCCTATGCTTTGCGGCGTTTGGGACATGGAGTATGTCGGCCCCTTTGAATCCGTCGGCAAATATTTCGTATCCACCGGATGGAGTGATACCGTCGAATGGAACGAAGGCTATGTTGTAGCCTTGTTGGGGAAGTGGGGCTCGGTTCCAGGAACCGTGAAAGGCCACAAAGGCGCCTCCCTGGTATTTTTTTGGAAATTGAGTGGCGTTGTAGAACTGTAGCCCAACGGGAGCCCAGTGGCCTGGGAATGTTAGGACTGGATCGTCGTATAGTCCTTCCTCGGGGCGTTTCTTTTTATCGCCTCCGTATTCCGGGTTGATGATGCGCGTTTTTTGCTCGTGATCATAGTAGGTGTAGGGCCAGCCAAAGTTGGAGCCTTGCTTTATGTGGTGGAATTCCTCTGCGGGCAAATCGGCGCTTTCACGTTCATTGTAGATTTCGCCCCAGTTTTGCTTCAAATTATCGCGCCCATTCTGCACTCCGTAGAGCTCCTCTTTTATGGGATCCCATTGAAAGGCGACATTGTTGCGAATGCCTGTGGCGAATTTGAATCCGTCGTCCAATTGCGTTTGGTTAAGCGTTTCCGCATCGAACATCCATACTCCAGCGTATCGTTCGAGTTCGTCACAGGGGAATTTCCCAGTCGACCCAGCTGTGCGATCAATTTCTTGACAGGAATTTCCAGGCGAACCGGCTGAAACGTAGAGGTTGCCCGAATTGTCGAAAGTGATGTTCTTGCTGCGGTGATTCTTAGGTGTCGGGAAACCGGATACGACGACTTCGTAGGGACCGGTTGGGAGCAATTGGATGTTGTCTAGGGGGAATCGAACGATTTGTCGGGTTGAGCCGACGTAGAGGTATCCATTGTAGATTTCCAGGGATTTGCATTGGCTGTCTAGTTCGCCGAAATATTTGACGATATCCATTACTCCATCGCCGTTGGTGTCTCTCATTGCGACAACGTATCCGAGGTCGATCGGGTCCATGAGAGCGGCAAAAATATCGCCATTGTCTCGCACTGCAATTCGTCGTGTCCTACCAACATTGTCGGCTACAACGAGGGCTTGAAACCCATCGGGTAGTTGTAGTCCGCCGTTTTCGGGTGAAACGAGGAATTGGGAGAAACTAGATAGAGAGCTGCCTACGAAAAGGGCGCATGCTACGATGAATGATGAAGGTGAGCGTAGGGGCATATACAGTAGGCAAGTGGCAAGCGTAAATATGCCATATGCGATTCTTGTTATTTTCATAGTTTGTTCTATATCAACTAGTTATGTATTGTGCTGACTCGTATTCAAAGGTTAGAGACCTTAAGTGGATATACGCAACTATTATCTGGAATAATAGCAAATCCATAGTGAAGTACCTGGTTATCCTGTTTGGATAGCAGTACGATATACCCTAGGAACGCGTTTGGTGACCGAACAAAGAACTTCCCAGGAAATGGTATTCGCCCATTCGCTAAATTCTTGGAGTTCAATTTCGGCGTTCCCTTGGGGACCGATCAAGGTGACGGGATCTCCACTTCGAGCGGGATCTTCCAGATCGGTGACGTCGACCATGGTTTGATCCATGGTGACACGACCTAAAATGGGGCAGCGTTGTCCTCTAATAAGCACTTCGCCGCGATTGCTTAGCGGGAGGGGAACGCCATCTCCGTAACCTGCGCAAACGATGGCGATTTTGCTATCGCGTTCTAAAATGTACGAGCGACCGTAGCTTATCGATGCGCCTCGGGGGAGCTTTTTGACGATCCCGACTCGTGATTTGAATTGAAATATCGGCGTGGTTTCTGCCTGGGCGAAAATGGACTTAGGGTAGGGGCGGATACCGAATTGGAGTAAACCGATACGAACTGCGTTATAGAGGCTTTCTGGGGCGAAAGTGGTTATTCCGGCACTGTTGTCGGCGTGAATGAGGAGCTCGTCTAGAGGAAGCCAATCGATCCGCTTGATCGCTTCTATGAATATTTTACGTTGATGCCGAGTGAAATCCGGATCGCTGTCGGCTGAGGCGAAATGAGTGTAAATGCCGTCAAGTTGAAGGAATTCAGCCTGTTTGAAGGCGTCGAATAATTCGTCGGCATATTCATGCCAAATGCCAAGCCGGCCCATGCCCGTATCGATTTTTAAATGCGCTTTGAGTGGCTTGCCGAAGGCTTTCGCTTTAGCATCTAGTCGATGGACTTCTTCTATTGTTGAGATGGTAGGGATAAGATCGTATTCAAACAAAAAGGACTCTTCATTTTCGAGAGTCGCTCCGAGGACGATAATCGGCCAACCGGTTCCGATTTCGCGTATATTTGCGGCTTCGACGATGTTGGCTACGGCGAACATATCCACACCTGCTTGCATGAGACGCGCAACCGTTTGCTGCATTCCATGGCCATAGGCATCGGCTTTGACTACGGCGATGTACTTGATGCGATCGGGCAGATTGGCTTGAATCGATCTTAGATTGCGCTCGAGGGCCGCGAGGTCGATCTCCGCCCAACAGCGTAGTGGTATGTTGGATGGATCGTTCACGATTCGATTTGATCGGCGGTACGCGCTTTGGGAATCCATTTCGCAAATTCAAGCGTTCGTGTGTTCAGGGGCTCGGTGTCTGGGTTTTGCCTCAGTAGGCCCAGAAATACTAAACTTTGAAAAACGTCTTCAGGGCGATAAAATAGGCGAATGATGTTCGCTTGAGTTTTCGTCCAAATTGGGAATTCGTCGAACGAGTATACTGGTTGAGTGGCTTGTTCGAGAGCTTCATTTTGGATGAGCTCGACTGCGTTACCGTCCAAATTTAGACTGTTGAGGCAATTCCAGCTTTGTCGTCGAGCATCGGTAATGACAAGATATGAATCAGGTGCGTCCGACGTATTTGCGATGACATGTTTTCCGATTTGGAGACTGTTGAATGAATAGAGTTTACAGTCTTCGAGTTGTCCGGTCGCTATCCATGCCCGAATTCCCATAATTGCCGTGCGGATGCCTAGCATTGAACCGGGCCCCTCGCAAAAAGCGATGGACCGGAGCTGAGGGAGTTTCATTGAACGCTCGTCGAGTAGGCTTTTGATTGTAGGGAAAAGAGATAGGGAAGCTTCTTCGTCGCTGAATTTCGTGGCGGTGTCAGTTTCGGGCGTTTCGATCAAGGCTACGCAGACGCGGCGGGAAGCCGTGTCGATGACAAGCATTGGAAATTCAGCCTTGGATTCGCACATGTAACAGTAGGAGAACGCTTATTGCGCGGGTCTCAAGCGGGAAATGCAAGTTGGCTAAGGAAACCTAGATTGATGTGTCCCTATAATAATGTAGCGCGATTGTGAGAGACATCTGGACGGAATTAATTTCACAGAGGCGTCCTAATGCATTGACCGAAGGGAATTTTGTCATCTACTGTCCGCGCTTTTCTAAGAATTGGCATAACAATTGAACGATCAAGCTGAGTGAAAACCGACCTACAAGACGTCACAGACACACGAAAAACTCTCGCCGTAACGCTAGAGGCTAACGAAGTGGAGGCTGAAGAAAAAAGCCTTCTCGATCAATTTTCGAAAATGGCTAAGATTCCCGGGTTCCGCCCAGGAAAGGCCCCTCTGAGCATAGTGCGTCAGAAACACGCCAAGGATATAGCTGGCGAATTGAAGCAACGCGTGATGGCGAAAGCCTACCAAGATGGTTCGAAGGAAGCTAAGGTTGAGCTGGTCAACGTTATCGATGTCCAGGAAAGCGAGATTGTCGCCGGTCAAGATATAACCGTGACGTTCACGATTGATGTCCGCCCGGAATTCACGGTTGAGAATTTCAAAGGCCTTGAACTGCAAGGACTATCCGAAGCGATCGAGGATAAGGATATTGACGAAGCGATCGATGGAATCCGCAAAGAAAAGGCGGAGTTTTCTCCTGTTGAGCGCGAAGCAGCCGAGGGAGATTACGTTAAATTCTCGCACGAAGGCTCTATTGACGGAGTGCCGATCAGCGAAATCGTCGCTGATAAGCCCGTTTACGCAAAGATGCCTCAAACTTGGGAAGAGATTGGTTCCGACCAAGGACTCATCCCTGGATTGGGAGATCAATTGCAAGGATTGAAGACTGGGGATAAATCCGATTTGGAAGTTGAATTCCCTGCGGATTTCACTGTCGAAGAACTGCAAGGCAAGAAAGCAGTTTACTCAGTTGAGATTCTGGAAGTGCGTGAGCGTAAGCTTCCTGAAATGGACGATGCGTTTTTCGAAGCGCAACAAGTTAAGACTCTTGACGAGTTGAAGGAACGCGTAAAGGGCTGGATCGAAGGTCAAAAGAAGCAAGAGCGTAAGGCGGATCTTCGCCGTCAGGTTTCCGAAAAATTGACTGCATCGGTCGACTTCTCGTTACCAGAGAGCTTGGTTGAAGCGGAAACTGAAAACTCAATGCGTCAAGTGGTCATGGAAAACATGCAGCGCGGCGTAGCTCAGGATCAGCTCGAAGCGAATAAAGAGGACATTCATGCTCAGTCGCGTCAGACAGCCGAGAGTCGCGTGAAGCTTCAGCTCATCCTTTCTCAGATTGCTGAAAAGGAGTCTGTAGAGGTTTCGGACCAGGATATGTCGCAATTCGTATTTTCTCAGGCCTACCAAAGCGGTCAAAAGCCTGATCAGTTCGTTAAAGAGTTAAAGAAAGATCAAAACCGTCTAAGAATGGCTCAACAGTCTGTTCTTTTCGACAAGACGCTTGAAATGCTTTGCGACGAAGCTAAGGTTTCTGACTCTGACGGCAGCGAGAGCTAAATTCAAAAGTTAATATTTTTAGAGAAAGTTATTAGAATATCGTGTCATACTATCTACCTCAAATTATCGAAAACACCGGACGCGGCGAGCAGTCCATGGATATTTATACCCGGTTGCTTAAAGACCGGATCCTTTTTATCGGAACGCCGATAAACGACGAGATCGCTAGCGCGATTGTCGCGCAGCTGCTGTTTTTGCAGATGGACGACCCTAAAAAGGATATCCACATGTACATTAACTCCCCTGGTGGAGTTGTTACTGGCGGTATGGCGATATACGATACGATTAATTATCTAAGCTGCGATGTGGCGACCTATTGTATCGGTATGGCAGCGAGCATGGGCACTGTTCTTTTGGCAGCCGGAACAAAGGGCAAGCGTTTTGCGTTGCCTAATAGTCGGATCATGATTCACCAGCCCTCCGGTGGAGCGAGTGGCCAAGCTTCGGATATTTCCATTGCGGCTAAAGAGATCATTCGCTGGCGCGAGAAGCTAAACGAAGTTTTGGCTAATTGCACGGGGAGGTCGGAAGAGGACATTAAGAGGGATTCCGATCGCGATTTCTACATGAGCGCCGAGGAGGCGAAGGTATATGGCTTGGTTGATCAGGTTATGGATCCGGCTCCCAAGGAGAAGAAGAGTTAGTAGTAGGAGTATTTGAATATGGCAAAATCGTCACGTATGACCCTTTGTTCGTTCTGCGGAAAATCGCAGTCGGAAGTTCGTAAAATGATTGCGGGCCCGGGCGTCTATATTTGCGACGGTTGCGTTTCCGTCTGTAAGACGATCATCGATCGAGAGCTGGGAGATGCCGAAAATGGCGAAGAGGGAGCAGAAGGTTCGCCTTCGTTCAATCTCATACGTCCTTTGGAAATTAAACAATTTCTCGACGATTACGTTATAGGTCAAGACCACGCCAAAAAGGTACTGTCGGTTGCCGTTTACAATCACTACAAGCGCCTCAATTTCGATGCGGAGCAAGTAACCGAGGCGAGTCTTCTGACTCAAGGTTCTGAATACGAAGACGTCGAAGTCGAAAAGAGTAACATTTTGCTCGCTGGTCCAACCGGTTCGGGAAAAACGTTCCTAGCACGTTCGCTCGCTCGCATTTTGGACGTACCGTTCGCGATTGCGGATGCGACAACGTTGACGGAGGCCGGTTACGTTGGCGACGATGTGGAGAATATCGTTTTGCGACTCTTGCAAGCGGCCAACTACGACGCGGCGAAGGCTGAATGCGGGATTATCTACGTTGATGAGATCGATAAGATTGGTCGGAAAACGGACAATGTATCCATCACTCGAGACGTATCGGGCGAAGGTGTACAACAGGCTCTTTTGAAGATTCTCGAAGGAACTGTTTGCAATGTGCCGCCTCAAGGTGGACGCAAGCATCCGAATCAGGAGTACGTGCAAATCGATACTTCTAAAATCCTTTTTATCTGTGGCGGCGCGTTTGTCGGCTTGGATCATATAATCACTAACCGTTCGGACGGAACGACTCTTGGCTTCGGGGCGGAAACGACCAACGAAATGAAGGGCGAGGAAGTGATGAAGCGAGTGGAGCCGGAGGATTTAGTGAAATTCGGAATGATTCCAGAGTTCATTGGCCGCCTACCGGTTATCTCGGTTTTGGATCAATTGAGCGTAGACGATTTGGAGAGTATTTTACTCAGCACTAAAAACTCGTTGGTCAAACAGTACTCGAAACTCTTCGCGATGGATGGCGTTAAGCTCCGGATTACTAAAGATGGGGTTCGAGCGATCGCTGAAAAGGCTATCGAGTTGAAAACAGGAGCCCGCGCTTTACGTTCCATTATGGAAGGCATTACCTTGGAGGTCATGTACGAAGTGCCTTCTCGCGATGACGTGAAAGAGGTTGTTATCGATCGCGGCGTAGTTGAAGGCCGAAAGAAAGCTCAGCTCAAAAAGAGGAGTCCGAACTCGGAAAAGAAGGACGCTGCTTAGGATAGGTTTCTTTCTGTTGCTTATTATTCTGGCATCGAAAGATGGTATGGCTGCTTGTCCCCAAGCAGTCGTGGGATTCGCATCGACCGATACGCTTGCCTAAGGACAGGCAACCCTAGCATACGACAGTATTCCCTCAGGCTGTGTAAGCCGTTTCAGTAGGGGCTTGCTTGCAAGCGATTGACGTCCTTTGCTTGTAGTCAAATCTATGACTACTTGCATTTATCGTACTACTTCTGGCGTCGTGGTTTCTCGCGACGATGAGTTCGGCTTCTGGGAAGTCGATTGGGATCAATTGTTTCAAGGCGACGCGCTTCGCTCTCAATTGAACGAATACAATCTTGTTTCGGATGATCGGGCCCTCGAGGCAGTTGAAAGTGAATTGTTGCCACCAATTGGATCGCAGGAGGTTTGGGCGGCAGGCGTTACTTATTTTTCGAGTCGATTGGCCCGTATGGAAGAATCGAAAACGACTGGAGGTAGCGATTTCTATGCAAACGTCTACAATGCGGATCGGCCTGAGTTATTCTTTAAATCCACTGCTCATCGCGTTATGGGACACGGGCAGAGTGTCCGAATTCGTCAAGACTCCAGCTGGGACGTACCTGAGCCGGAGTTGACCTTGGCTTTGTCGACAGACGGAAAAATCATCGGATATACGATTGGTAATGATATGAGCTCTCGCAGTATTGAGGGTGAAAACCCGCTCTACCTTCCTCAGGCGAAAACTTATGAAGGCGCTGCTGGGTTGGGTCCTTGTCTTTGCGTTTTGGATACTGAACTACCTGCATCGACGAAAGTTTCGCTGACGATTCGCCGGGCGAATTTAGTTGTATTCGAAGGTGAAACCGAACTCTCGGCGATGAAGCGGAAACCTGCAGAATTGGCTGGTTATTTGTTTCGAGAGCTGAACTTTCCTCAGGGCTGTTATTTGATGACTGGGACTGGGATTGTTCCAGGAACTGATTTTACTTTGGAATCGGGCGATAGAATCGAGATTTCAATTGAAGGTCTCGGCACGCTGAGGCAGACCGTAGCTTGATTTTCTGAGACAATGAAATTTCTTCAATTCTTCCGTAAAGTAGCTCTCTTAGAGGGGCTTTCGCTCATTATCCTAATGGCTATTTGTATGCCATTAAAGTATTACGCGGGTATGCCTGGACCAGTGAAAGTTGTTGGCTGGCTGCACGGACTTCTGTTTGTTATCTATGTTGTGGTCTTGCTTATCGTGTGGTACCAGCGCAAATGGAAATTCAGTAGAGCTTTTATAGCCGGCCTGATGTCTTTCATTCCATTTGGGACGATTGTATTCGATCGTTCTTTAAAGCGCGAAGTCGAGGAAGGCTAGAGGCCGTTGAACGAGTTACTGCGCTATGACGGTGAAATTTCCGAAAGACTGATTTTCGTTTAGCTGTTTGAAAATCGCTTTCTGCTGATCGTCGAGGATCTCGGATATTCGTTCATTAGACTGGTTTTGCGCTTCTTGGAATTGCCGAGGGTCGAAGGTGTCGGTTTGCATTTCTATCGACTGGTCGTAGTAGATCCCGTAGACTTGATTTTTTTGCTCTTCGCTCAGTCCGAGTTGAGGCGCTATTTGGCTTAATTGAGCGGTCGCCATCATTTCACTACGAGATGCATTCTCTTGGGCTCGCATTTTTTCGTATTCGGCTAGCTGCTCGTCGGAAAGGATTTCGCTCGCGAGGTCGTCAATATCGCTCTGGGTTATTCGATGAGAATCGCTGGTTTCGCCGCCTTCCTGCATGAACTGTCCACCCATCATGGGACCCATTTGAGAGAATTGGAGCAGCATGATCTCTTCGAGTTGCGAGCGTTGACTTGCGGACAAGTTTAGACGAGCAGCGTAAATATCGAGCTGTCCGTTTACTTGGGCTTTCATCATTCGTTCGAAATGCTCGTCGGAGAAAGGCATGGCGACGACGCCACTGGCTGAGTTGGAACTAATTGTAATTCCTTCTGAAAAATGGCTTTCTTCTATCTGTACAGGCTGCTCGATTTGCGTTTGTAGCGAAGCGTACGCAGTTTGAAGTTCAGCTAGTTCGGTGTTGAGAGAGTCGATTTCCGCATTTTGACTCGGCGCAGCGGCGACTGATTTCTCAGGGGCTGGAGGCTTGGACTTGAAAAACAGCGCGTGAGCAAGGAATCCGCTCGCGAACAAGATTATGGAAAGGGCAATTCTTGGGTAGGGAGATTTTTTCATCGTTTGAGATTTCGTGATGACAAGTTCGTTCTATGGATGTTCGCAACAAATTGTGATTTGAATTCATGGAGAACAGGTCAAAACTCAATTCGCAATTGGAGAACTTATCGCCCTGCGGATTTCGACCTCGCTTGTTTGGGCTTGGCGCGTGGCTTCTTTCAGGCTCGGGACGCTCTCTTTATTCGGTTTACTATGACCTACGTGCTCACGCCAAGCGGCGCTATAGGAATTGTGTCGCTTTAGAATCAAGGGCATTGCCTTAGATATTGGGCTATCGGCAGGAAGATCGCTGTAGTTGGGGAGAATTTCGACACCGGGAGCGTTTAGTCCTTCAAGGATTGTTCTAGCGAAAACGAAGTGACCTCGCTCGTTCGGGTGGATGCCGTCTCCGTATTCATAAGCTGGATTGGACAGTCGATGCTCGGCGATATCATTTTCCAGCGGAGTGTGGATATCGATGACGCGATCGATGTCGAGTTCTTCTTGAAGAATCCAATCGGAGTAGTTCTTGAGGACATGATCGTAATCTTGATAGGCTGCCTTGTAGCTGTATTCGACCATGCCGAGACCGAGGAGCGGTCTTCCTTTAAGGCGCCTGGTTTCAGCGTCGAATGGAGGTGGCGTCAGCAGGATGATCGTTGAATCTGTGGCGCGAACTTTTTCGATGAGTCGCGTCATTCCTTCTTTGTATGCGAGCATTCGATCTTCGGAAGGCGGGTAGTAGATTCCGTCGTTCATGCCGTAGCAGATGAAGGTGAGATCCGGATTGGATTCTACTAGTGCACGGTCAATACGCGTGTGAATGCAGGGCCTGGGGAATGGATGATCGGGTTCGGAAAGTCCACTAGCGGTTTCGCTGCCAAGCCCGAGATTTATGAGATTGTATTGACGATCTGGATAGCGGCTCCACAGGTATGCGTTTATGTAGGCGATGTAAGTGCCTCCTTGAGTTATGCTGTCGCCTAGAAAGACGATATTTGTATCCGGCTTTAGAAAGTCGGGATTATCGTCTGCGGCAGAGGCTGCGTTTCCGAATATGAACGTGAAAAAAATGGCCAAAGCGACCAGTGTATTTTTTACGTTCGGATGCCTAGAGGGGTTGTGGCGAAGGGAGCGTGTCATAAAGGCGAGAGTGTCGCTCGTAAGTTGCTTCGTGTAAATCGAAGAAATGATCCTTGCACTATTTCCAGGCGGCGGCTCGGCGTTCCATGAGCTCAGGATAGGGTTCATCGAGATCGCCTACGTCCTGCTTGATCGCAAGAAGCTGCGCCTTCATTGCCTTGGCGACGTTCGCGTAGGTGGGGTCGTTGTACACGTTTTGCTGTTCGTAAGGGTCTTTTTCTAGATCGTACAGTTCGAGGCCCGCAGGAGTGGCCTCAGGTTTAGTCGCTCCCCACGACGAAACCTGATGCAGGTTCGTTTGGTTGACGTGCTCTCCAGTGCCGCTTGCCCAGATTTCGTTCATGCGTGGATGAATCGCGAGTCCATAATAGAAAATGAGTTTGTATCGTTCGGTGCGGATCGCGTAGTGAGCGGGGACATCGTGGTGAGCGCGATGCATCCAGTATCTGTAGTAGGTGGCTTGGCGCCAATTTTGGGGAGTGTTGCCTGAAAGGTTTTTCCGAAAGGACCGACCTTGCATCTTTGAGGGGGCTCGAACACCAGCGTAATCTAAGATGGTTGGAGCAAAATCGACGTTGTTTATTATGTCTTTGTTTATGGTATTCGTTTCGATTTCCTTGGGATAGCGAACGATGAAAGGCATGCGCATCGATTCTTCAAACCCCCAGCGTTTATCGACGCGATCGTGCTCTCCTAGCATCATACCTTGATCGCCAGTATAGATAATGACCGTGTCATCTTCTAGGCCTTGCTCTTTAAGGTAGTCAAGGAGGCGGCCAACGTTTTCGTCAACGCCTGCCACGCATTTCAAATAGTCTTTGAGGTAGCGCTGGTAGGCGGCGCGAGTTTGTTCTTTTTCGTCCATTCCCGTTATGTCGAGAGGTCCTCCTGGCCACCAATCGTTTTGCATCCTGTCAACGCGATTGCGTATTTGGTTTGTGGGTCCAACTGTACTGCCGTAGGTTCGAGAACCTTCGGATCTATCGCTGTTGTCTTCGAAAAGACTGTGCGGTTCCGGGATGTCTACGCCATCGTATAAATCGTCGAAACGAGGGGCGGGTTTCCAAAGACCGTGTGGAGCTTTGAAGTGGCACATGAGGAAAAAAGGTTTAGTGTCATCCCTTTGTTCCTCGAGCCACTTAAGGGTTTCATTGCCGATGACGTCGCTGGAATGTCCTTCGTAGACTTCGCCTCCCTCATTGTGATCCTGCCAAGGTTTGCCTTTCTCTTTGAGCAGAGGATTGAAATAGAGACCTTGGCCGGGAAGCACCTTGTAGTAGTCGAATCCAACAGGTTCGGAGTGAAGGTGCCATTTTCCTATTATCGCTGTTTCGTATCCGGCCTTTTGGAGCTCAGTCGCCATGTTGGGCTGATGGTCCCGGTCCCAATTGTCGTCGAGGGTCATGAGGCCATTCTTATGGCTGTATTGGCCGCTGAGAATCGTGGCTCGGCTCGGAGTGCAAATTGAGTTGGTACAGAAAACGTTTTTCAGAAGCATGCCTTCGCTAGCGAGTCGGTCGATATTCGCGGTTGGAACAACTTCCTTTAGGTGACTGCCATAGCTGCCGATCGCCTGCCATGTGTGATCGTCGGACATTATGTAGAGAATATTCGGTTTGGCTGCTTGTGCCCAGTTGGACAATAGGGCGACCGAAAGGGTGAAAAGAGTGAAACGTAGTTTGTTTGCAATCATGCGGCGATGGGTGAGGAGTTGATAACTGGGACGTCCTAGTTTTTAATGCAGACGATTGCTGGGACTGTCGAGTAAAGTCTTATGAATGCGAAATCGCCTTACCCGCTGATGCGTTGCGGATGGGAGTAGACGTTCATCTTCGGGTGACGGAGAAAACCGACAAGCGTTTGGCCGCATTCTCTGGCGAATGAAATCGCTAGAGATGAAGGGGCGGAAACGGCAGCTACTATCGGTATTCTAGCGGCCAAAGCTTTTTGGATGATTTCGAAGGAAACCCGACCGCTCACGAGGAGTATGTGATTGTCCAGAGGCCAGAGATCATTGAGCACTGCATAGCCAATGGCTTTGTCGAGCGCGTTGTGCCGTCCTACGTCTTCGCGCAAGCATACAAGTTTGCCTTCGCTATCGAAGAGACCTGACGAGTGCAGTCCACCTGTACGGTCGAAAATTATTTGGTTCTTTCTGAGGATATCGGGTAGAGCAAGGAGCGTTTTACGATCGATGACGCATTTGCTGTCAATTTCTGGATACGATTGCTTGATCGAATCGATGGAGGTTTTTCCGCAAACGCCGCAGCTCGAGGAAATGGCTCCAAATCGATTGGATTGGATATCCTCGAGGGGGATAGATCCGCTGAAGCGAACTCGGATCGTGTTCTCGGGGTTCGTCGAGAGTTTGCAGCGACTGATTTCCTTAAAATCGGTTTTGGAGCCAGCGATGCCTTCGGTGACCATGAATCCGGCTGCCAGCTCTTCGTCATGTCCGGGAGTGCGCATGGTGACGACGAAGGGGTTGTTGCCGA
>TARA_B110000467_G_scaffold118894_1_pt1 | contig 13630 bp, 9 predicted proteins | sample TARA_B110000467 | Tara Oceans TARA_B110000467 (sample SAMEA4398341) | marine metagenome | biome: Polar Biome; feature: [MES] marine water layer (ENVO:01000295) within the mesopelagic zone...; material: water (ENVO:00002006), including particulate matter (ENVO:01000060) such as...... | reverse complement strand
GTCATGGGATGGAGATGTTCCAACAAAATGATGAAGCGCACTTAAACGCCATGAATGAAATGCAAGAATTAATGAAAAAGCCTGATGCCATGAAAATATGGTTTGATGGCAAACGAAATGAATTTGATGCACTGCCTGAAGATGATAGCTAAATATTGTTGTTGAATCCATAGATTCCCCCATGTCGATTTTTCAAATCCCACAAGTACCTTCTTCAATCCAAAAAGGAATCCCATTAAAATTAATATTGGATTCTGATGCCGTAAACCAACTAGCTGAAAATATATATTTGGTACATAATGCCTTTGATAAAAATGGATTTATCAACAATGCGATGAATGGGATTGGACCGCTTAGTCTCACTGAAAGAAGTGTTCACATTGCAGCATCATTAAAAAAATATCTACCATAAACCTATTCTGATGCCATTGAAATAATTTTGCAAACGTTGACTCCACCATTAGCGAAAACAGAGGGAAATGGGCTTGCCGTATTATTTTACATGCCCCATTGTAGTTATGTAGCAATGTATGGGGTGAATGCAGAGTTTAATGATGGATGTGATTCATTTGTTAATGACCCCACGCCAATAATTCCCATTTTAGAATATCTGAAAAATGACCTCGATTTATATGTGCGAAGAAGTGTGGCCAATCATGTGGGTGATATTGCAAAAGATAATTTAGAACTAGCATTAAATCTATGTGAGCGTTGGTTAAAAAATGCATCCCCCGAATTAAAATGGGTGATTCGACATGCAGTCAGAAACCCTTTTAAAAAAGGGAATAAATCGGCTATTCTATTAAGAAAACTTGCAAAATAGATGATGAGTATTTCTTCCCTCCCTTAAAACATAGCTCACTTCAGCATAGTGAATCGTAAATTTTCCCACATGGAAATTTATATATTTTGTAAATTCATCATCCTCAATAGCTTAACTGAAAGAAAAAATTGAATACAAATTTAAAATCCGTGAGGTCTAATTAATGAAAACATTTAATGATATTGGATTAAATAAAGAGATTCTAAAAGCATTAGGCGAAATGGGATTCGAAAAGCCCACTCCAATTCAAGCCAAAGCAATCCCCCATTTAATGTCATCAAATCAAGATATTATTGCCTCTGCGCAAACGGGAACCGGTAAAACTGCAGCTTTTGGGTTACCATCGATTCACATGACAAAAATTAATGAGAAAGTCCCTCAAACATTAGTTATGTGTCCCACGCGAGAATTATGCATCCAAATTGCACGCGATCTTACAAACTTTTCCACATACCTCCCCGGGTTAAAAATTGTGGCCGTCTATGGAGGAGCAAGTGTTGATACTCAAGTTCGCGCATTACGACAAGGAGCCCAAATTGTTATTGGAACTCCAGGAAGAACTAAAGATTTAATCAAACGAAAAAAATTATTTTTATCAGATATTAAACGAGTCATACTGGATGAAGCTGACGAGATGCTCACCATGGGCTTCAAAGAAGACCTTGAGGCAATTTTGGCAGAAACACCCTATGAGAAACAGACTCTACTTTTCTCAGCCACCATGTCTAAGCGTATTATTTCTATCACAAAGAAATACATGAATGACCCTATTGAGATTTCTGCTGCTCGTGTTAATTTGGGTGCTGAAAATGTTCAACATTTATATTATATGGTCCATGCCAAGGACCGTTATGAAGTACTCAAACGTATCGCCGATAGTACCCCAAATATTTATGGAATCACCTTTTGCCGTACCCGTAAAGAAACAAAAGAAATTGCCAATAAATTGATGCAAGATGGGTATAACGCTGATGCCATCCATGGGGATTTATCTCAAGCACAACGTGATGAAGTGATGGAAAGATTCCGAAAACGAAAATTACATATGTTAGTGGCTACTGATGTGGCAGCACGTGGGTTGGATGTGAATGATCTAACTCATGTTATCAATTATAACCTCCCAGATGATGAAGAGGTGTATGTTCATAGAAGTGGTCGTACAGGACGTGCAGGAAAAAGCGGTATATCTATGGCTATAATTCATACTCGTGAAATTGGTAGAATTCGAGCCATTGAACGAATATCTAAAATAAAGTTTTCTTGTGAATTAGTACCTACTGGAAAAGATATTTGCCAAAAGCAACTTTACTCACTTATGGATAAAATTAAAAAAGTGGAAGTTGATGAATATCAAATTGAGCCATTTTTACCTACTATTTATGAAAAGTTAGAATCCTTAGACCGTGAAGAATTAATCAAACATTTTGTATCTGCAGAGTTTAATCGATTTCTAGATTATTATAAAAATTCTCGAAATATTAATGTATCAGAAAGTCCTCGTGGAAAAAATAGTAAACCTCCACGTGAACGTGTTAGCCAAAAGGAGCGACGTAAATCTACATTTGCCAGCCTTTTTATAAACGTGGGTAAAAATAATAATGTAAGTCCATCTCGATTAATAGGTATCATAAACGAAGGATTAAATTCCTCTGATGCGGTGATTGGCAAAATTGAAGTGATGAAAAAAGCTTCATTCTTTGAAATCGAAGAAAAGAAAAAGGCACAACTCATTAAGGCCCTTAATGGGACCGTAGTTGGTGGTATGAAGTTATCCGTAGAAGTTGCCAATGAAAAACAGGCGAGAGATGAACCCACTAAGAGTGGCAGTCATTCTAAACCAAAAAGTCGAGGTAGTAGAGGCGGTAATAGAGATGGTGGCCAACGAGGGGGCAATAATAAAAATAGCGGGAAGTGGCGTGGCAAAAATAGTAGTGCCGGAAAAGGACGCAAGAAATCCCAATAAAATTTTAAAACAAACCTAAAAATAATGACTAAATACGTTTCATTATTAATTTTAATTTTTACCATGGTGGTGGCCCAAAAGAGTGATATACTAACCATCCACCCCATTACATTTTCTACTCCCAGCCCCGAAGGGTGGAATGCCCATTATAAAACCATTGTACCCTTTCCAGTTACCGACAATCAATGGGCGAAAATCCTCATGGTACAAACGCTGAAGTGTGATTCCCTTACTGCAGGTGATAAATACCCTTGTGGTGAGTGGGATTATATTTGGAGTACTTTTGTAGATGTACCTAAAGGCGATACTACCGAACAATTCTGTCTGGGTAGTTTTGTAACCCCCTACGGAAAAAGATTAGAAATGGGCGGTGAATCTGGCTGGCAATGGACCTATGACCTCTCTGAATACGGCCCCATTCTCAAGGGTGATCTCAATTTACAAGTGGGCAATAATCAAGAATTGTTAGATTTAAAATTCCACTTTATCGAAGGCACTCCTCCCCGAGATGTCATTTCTGTACAAAATATTTATCCTTACGCAGATTACAAATATGAGCACTTGGCCAATGATAGTTTGCTTACTTCAAGAGATATTATTTTGAATCCCAATGCAAAGGCTTACCGTATCAAATCTATAGTATCGGGACATGGTCATGCCGGTCCTCGAAATTGCTGTGAATGGGATAGTAAAACTCATACATGGTACACGGGAGGCTATGAACTTTTTCGATGGAATGTGTGGGCGGACTGCGGCAATAATCCCATTTACCCCCAAGGCGGAACGTGGCCATTTGACCGTGCCGGTTGGTGTCCAGGCACTATTGTTGATGAACACGAATTTGAACTTACTCCCTATGTCCTTCCAGGGGATACGTTAAACCTAGACTATGGCATTGAAAACTATTCTGATAATGGCGAGAAAGATGGCACATTCCGGATGACCCATCAGCTGATTTCATACGGCGAACCTAATTTTAAAAATGATGCAGAACTGGTAGATATTATTGCGCCCAGTGATACTGATAAATACAGCCGTATTAATCCTATATGTGATAATCCACAAATCATTATTCGTAATTCAGGTGCCTATGATTTACAATCTCTTGAAATTAAATACGGACTTACAAAGGGTAAAAAATCTACGTATTATTGGTATGGAAATTTAGCTTTTCTGGAGTCCGACTCACTCACATTACCCCCCATAGATTGGCGAAAATTAGAGAAAGATCCTACTTTTGAAGTGGAGTTACGTTTACCCAATGGCGTAATAGATGAAAATAATCAGAATAATAATTTGTTATCATCAGCCCAACACCCATTACAACTACCCACTGAATTTGTCTTACAAATTCATACCAATAATGTGAACCGAGCCCACGAAAATGCCTTTACCATTTCTGATAGAGAGGGTAAAGTTTATTATTCTGCTAATGATTTTGAAGATGATACCGATTATAATTACGAATTAAAACTATCCAAAGGCTGCTATCAATTCCTGCTCACCGATAAAATGGAAGACGGTATTTCTGTTCATTGGTGGTACCGCAATTCTGAGCCTGACAACGTAGGAATTAACGGTTCAGTAAAAATCCTATCCATAGATGGTGACGAACTATATAACTTCAATCCCGACTTTGGTCAAGAATTACAATTAAATTTTGTGGTGGAGTAATTAGGGATTCATTTCTTTAATCCACTGGCGGATTAATTCTAGACCTTCTTTATGAATTAATTTTCGCCCTAACTCAGGCATCATAATTCCCGGGTCAGTTGAATTTATACGATACACCATTATTGATTTTTCAGGATCCCCCGGAACAATAGTATATTTATGAGTTCCAGACCCTCTTCCCGCAGCAATGGGTGGCTTCATAATACCCAATGCCTTCGTATTCATTTGATCAAAGTCAAGGAATAATCCTGATGTTTGTGCGGGTCCACCCAATTGATGGCAGTTTGCACAATTTACATCCAACCATGCACGGGCACGGGCATCAACTGAACCCGTATGAGGATCTTCATAATTAATAGATTGGGGTAAATTTGAAAATGATTCACTGGCCTCCAATATTCCTAATTCTACCCATTTCTCAATTTGATTTGATGATGCCTCTACATAATCATAGATAAAATTCAGATTTCTTAATTTGGGGCCCAAGGGTTTAAATTCATTAAAATGTACATGACATCCCTTACATTGGTTCATATTGGGAACTGAATATTCAATTTCAACATAATCATTATTTAAATCAATCCAATTTACGGGAAGGCGATCCCCTGCAACTTCTAAATATGCATCCGTTTGGGCATCATTCCACACATAAGGTAATGCCACCCAATCATTTTCAGTTTTAATGAGTAATCTTGTCTCAATAATCCGTCTATTTTTGTCAGGCTCATTAAAATTATCTGGATAGTAAAATGTTTTAATTAAGACCGATCCTTCAGGATAATTAAAACTACCATCTATATTATGCGTTAGTTTTTCACCTGTAGGGATTTTAATAAATCGTAATTTTTCTGTATAATTACTAAAGAGAGAGGAAGCCACCGAATAAGGAATTACACCCTTTTTAGGATGCTGAAGTTTTAGCGGTTCATCAAAAAATCTAAATTCAGATAGTGTGGGTTTTGCATAATCTAATGGGCTTGAGAATAGAGCCGAGATACATAAGGCTATCCAAAAGGTTGTTAGATACACTATTATTTCACCAAGGTTAATATCATCGTGGGAGGTGGAGCTGGCTCACTATCAAAGAGTGAAATATCCTGAGAATAATTGGTGAAGTGTAAAATATGCATAAATAGATTCCTATGAAGATTATTGACATTTTAGATATAGTAATTACCATAAACATTATATTGAATTAATTACACCCAAACCAAGGTCCGTTTTCTAAATCCCCAGTGAATATTTTTTATCTTCAGAACCTGCAATAAGTTTCCCGGCTTTCATTCCTTTTTCAAGCACCATTTTACTTATTTACAAAAACAATATGAGACTCCAGCAGCCCCCAATCCGTATATGTTTTCACTTTCATTTGCCCATCTATTGACCAATAAAATAAATCCTTTTCCCCTTTTCGACCTGAGGCAAATGAAATGGGTTTATCAAAATCATCGGGCAATTCTAATTTCAGGTCCGCACCTGTAAATCGTGAAATTGCACGAGATTGGCATCCAGTGGACAATAAAAAAGTTAATGCTAAAACTAATAAAACTATTTTTTTCATGATGTAACGTCCTTTTAATTGAAATTGTATTAATGATATATCTATTTTCGGAACTTTTTATTTCTAGGGTCAGCCTTTAACTTCTTCATCATTTCCTTATCCTTAATCCCCTTTTTAGACAGTTCAAAATGGGCCTGTTCTTCTTTCATTTTAAGAAAATTATCATAATAGGATTGATCAATTTCATTTTTCCCTAATGCCACACGTACCGCACATTCGGGTTCAATTAGATGGGTGCAATCAGAATATTTGCATGAGGTTGCTAATGTAAAAATAATTTCAAAAGTGGACTCTAATGTCTTGAAGCTTTCGGCCACACCCAATTCTCGCATCCCCGGGGTATCAATAAGAATTCCTGAATTTTTTAAAATGAATAACTCACGGTGACTGGTAGTGTGCTGCCCCTTATGAGATTTTTCTCGTAATGTTTTAGTGAGCATTACCTTTTCTCCCACTAGATTATTGATAAGTGTAGACTTTCCCGCCCCAGATGCACCGATGAAACAATAGGTTTTTCCGTACTCAATGATGCGTTGAATGGCGGGGAATCCCTCCATACTTTTGTTACTGAGCATTAAAATTGCAATCTCATTAAACCGCTTATTGATTTGTGCCATTTTATCTGCCAGTTCAGATTTATCTGCAATATCAATTTTAGTGAGAACCACCACGGGTTTAATTTTGGATGCAAAACAAATGGCAATGAGGCGATCTAGCCGATTTAAGTTGAAATCATAAGTAATATCTTGCATCACAAAGGCCACATCTACATTAGTGGCAATGGTTTGTTTTTTACCAAATTGGCCAATGGCTTGACGTTCAATAATAGTTTTTCTGGGCAAGATTTCATAGATAATCACCTGATCGTTTTCCATCGGTTTAATGGTCACCCAATCCCCTACGGCAGGATAATCAGACCGATTTTTTGCCTCGTGCCTCAACTTACCCGATATTTGACCATGATAATTTCCCCCTTGAGTTTTTACCATGTACTTTTTCTTACTCTCCCGAATAATGCGACCAATTTCAAAATCGGCTAAATCTTGGGATTGTATAAAGGTATCTAATTGGGCATCATAGCCTAAGTCTTGAAGAATATTCAAACTACCCAAACACCTCTTGTAGGCTCTGATAATTTATTTGTTTTGCTATTTTATTTCTGATTCCTCGTACTGCGGCTTGCGCCCCTGCAATAGTAGTAATGACAGGGATTTTATACCGAATGGCAAACCGGCCAATTTCATATTCATCTTCTCTCGCTTGTGCCCCCATGGGGGTATTTACTACCAATTGAACTTCACCATTTTTAATAGCATCTACCACATTGGGGCGACCTTCTCCCACTTTAAAAATGGGGCGAGCGGTAACCCCATTTTCAGTCAGTAAACTGGCAGTTCCAGTGGTGGCCATAATCTCAAATCCCAATTCTTGAAAATCTCGTGCTAGGGGAATAGCCTTCACTTTATCCATATTATTTACGGATATAAAAATGGTGCCCTGTTCTGGCAAAGAATTCCCGGCACCCGCTTCAGCTTTTGCGTAAGCACTACCCAAGTGTTTATCGAAGCCAATAACCTCTCCCGTGGATTTCATTTCCGGCGATAAAAATACATTCTGTTGAGGAAATTTATTAAATGGGAATACAGGCTTCTTCACCGCGATGAGTCCATTTTTAGATTTGGGTTCTAAATCCATTTCGGCTAACTTTTTACCCAACGCCAATTGTGCCGCCAGTTTTGCCAATGGTAAATCGATTACTTTACTAATAAACGGAACGGTTCGACTGGCTCGCGGATTCACCTCTATCACATATACCACATCATTTTTCATGGCGAATTGGATGTTGATGAGTCCGATTGTGTTCAAACTGAGCGCTAATTCTTTGGTATAATCTTCAATCATTTTTCGTGATTTTGAGGTGAGCTCATATGCAGGAATTACACAGGCTGAATCTCCAGAATGGATGCCCGCTTCTTCAATATGTTGCATGATTCCTGCCACAAAAACATCGATGCCATCACAAAGTGCATCCACATCAAACTCAAAGGCATCTTCTAAAAAGGCATCCACCAAAATAGGATGTTCACCCGAAACCAATGCGGCTTTACCCACATACGCTTTGAGCCCATCATCATCATATACGATTTCCATACCTTGACCACCCAACACATACGACGGTCGTACCAATACGGGGTACCCAACTTCATGAGCCACTACTAAGGCTGCATCCACAGAAAAAGCAGTGCCCCACTTAGGCACGGGAATTTTTAAATCGTCTAAAATTTTACCAAATTTATCTCGATTTTCAGCCAAATCAATGGCATCGGGACTAGTACCAATAATATGCACACCAGCATCTTTTAAGCGATTTGCAATATTCAGCGGTGTTTGTCCGCCGAACTGAACCAATACGCCATCTGGATTTTCTAAATCCACAATATTCATCACATCTTCAAATGTGAGAGGCTCAAAATACAGTCGGTCTGCAATATCAAAATCAGTGGATACAGTCTCTGGATTACAATTCACCATGATGGTTTTGTACCCCGCCTCTTTCAACCCAAAAACAGCCTGAACACAGCAATAATCAAACTCAATTCCTTGACCAATGCGATTGGGGCCACCGCCCAAAATCATTACCTTCTTGCCATCTAAAGCGGTAACCTCATTTTCCGTTTCATAAGTGGAATAACAATATGGCGTTTTTGCCTCAAACTCCGCAGCACATGTATCTACCACTTTATAGGTAGGTAAGATGTTTTTATCTTTACGTAATTGACGAATTTCATCCTCAGCTTTACTCCATAATCGTGCAATTTGACGGTCAGAATATCCGTTTCGTTTTAGTTGATTTAAGGAGTTTACCTCATCTCTGCCTTCTCCCATTGGAGAAGATGAAAAAGTTGCTGAAACATCAATTAATTTTTGAATCTGATGCAAGAACCAGGGGTCAATTTTTGTCTGTTCAAAAACATCTGCTATGGAATGACCCGCTTCTAATGCTTGCTTCACTTTTAATAATCTAAATGCTGACGCAAAACGAATTTTACTTAAATCTAAATCACGATATTCCGTTTCCTTTGGCTCAAATCCATCTAAGCCTACTTCTAATGATCTGAATGCTTTTTGGACAGATTCACGAAATGTTCGACCGATAGCCATTACCTCACCTACGGATTGCATTTGTACTCCTAAAATTCCTGACGCTGAAGGGAATTTTTCAAAATCAAACCGAGGAATCTTGGTTACCACATAATCAATACTGGGCTCAAATGCCGCCAACGTTTGACCGGTAATATCATTGGGGAGTTCATCTAAAGTATAGCCCACGGCTAATTTTGCTGCAATCTTGGCAATAGGAAATCCCGTTGCCTTGGATGCCAATGCAGACGAACGACTCACTCGCGGATTCATCTCAATAATAATGGTACGACCCGTTTCAGGGTTTACGGTAAACTGCACATTTGAACCACCTGTGTCCACACCAATTTTCCGTAAACATTGAATGGACCAATTTCGCATTTTCTGATATTCTTTATCCGTGAGTGTTTGAGCTGGCGCCACTGTAATTGAATCACCGGTATGCACACCCATAGGGTCAATATTTTCGATAGAGCAAATGATGATGGCATTATCCGCAGAATCACGTATCACTTCCATCTCATATTCTTTCCACCCTAACAAAGATTCTTCAATTAGCACTTCCCCAATGGGGCTGGCCGATAATCCTATTTCAACTAATTGATGGTATTCTTCACCATTATATGCTACAGATCCACCCGTTCCACCCATGGTAAATGACGGTCGAATAATCACTGGAAATGGAATATCTTGAATAACTTTATCGGCAGATACCAGGGATTTAGCAAATCCACCGCGTGCAGTTTCGATGCCAATAGCCTCCATGGCAACTTTAAATTTTTCTCGGTCTTCAGCCTCTTGAATGGCATCAACATTGGCACCGATGAGCTCCACATTATACTTTTCTAAAACTCCATTTTCATGCAAAGCCATTGCCGTATCTAATGCAGTTTGACCACCCACCGTAGGCAATAGTGCATCGGGTCGCTCCTTTTCAATAATGGCAGCAAGTGCTTCTGGTGTAACCGGCTCAAGATACGTGGCATCAGCTAATTGGCGGTCAGTCATAATGGTTGCAGGATTTGAATTTACTAAAATAATTCTATAACCTTCTTCACGTAGAGCCTTACACGCTTGAGTTCCCGAATAATCAAATTCGCATGCTTGCCCTATGATGATGGGTCCCGCACCAATAATAAGTATGGATTCTATATCCGTTCTTTTAGGCATAATCTTTTTCTGTTATCATATTAATAAATTGTTCAAACAAGTATCGACTATCATGTGGCCCCGGGCTGGACTCTGGATGATACTGTACTGAAAAAGCTGGCACATCAATACATTTTAATCCCTCAACAGTTTGATCGTTCAAGCTCAAATGGGTTACTTCTATATTCTTTGGTAATGAGTTTTCATCCACAGCAAAACCATGGTTTTGACTGGTAATTTCAACAATACCTGTTTCTAAATTTTTAACCGGATGATTGCAACCACGATGTCCAAATTTCAATTTATATGTTTTTGCATCCAAAGCTAATGCTAAAATTTGATGTCCTAAACAAATGCCAAAAATGGGTTTCTTACCCAGTAATTCTTTTACCATGTTAATGGCATATGTCACCGCCGCAGGGTCACCAGGACCATTTGATAAAAATACCCCGTCAGGATTAAATTCTAGTATTTCTCTGGCAGTAGTAGTGACAGGGAAAACAGTTACTTCACATCCATGAGATTCAAGCAATCGTAAAATATTATGTTTAATGCCAAAATCAATGGCTGCAATTTTATGTGTACCTTTGCTCCACTCATAACTTTTATCACATGTAACTACTTTCGCCAAATCAAGCCCATCCATTGAAGGGGCCGCCTTAACTTTTTTTAATAATGAATCATCATCTAAATCCATAGTGCTAATAATTCCATTCATAGCGCCTTCATCTCGGAGAATTCGAGTTAGCATGCGCGTATCAATCTCTTGGATGCCTACAATCTTTTGATCTTGCAAATATTCCCCCAGCGATTGTGTGGATCTAAAATTTGATGGTACCACACTTTCTTCCCTAACTATAAATCCTGCTGCCTGAATTTTATTTGATTCCACATCTTCAAGATTTACACCATAATTTCCAATATGAGGATATGTCATGGTCACTAATTGTCCACAATAAGATGGATCGGTGAGGATTTCTTGATACCCTGTCATGCCTGTATTAAAACAAACCTCCCCTATGGTTTCACCTGATGCGCCAAATGAAGCCCCCGTAAAAATGGTTCCGTTTTCAAGTACAAGTTTTGCTGTTTTAATCATTTAATTTGGTTACTAATTTAAAGGATTTAAAAAAATAAGGTAAAAAAATAGCCCCATCTCTGGAGCTATATAATTCTGTAAGGATAAATTCGGAATATTGCATCGGCCATAAATTACGGTATCTTTCTAAAGCCGACAATGTGAAAAAGTCAAAATTAGGTATATAATTCTAATTACAAACTGTAATAATTATCATCCCTCACTTTGTTTGATAATTCACTTAAAAATGGTAATTTAACGGGATGAAACGCTCAATTATTAAATACTTAAGGCTAAGTTTAATTCTGGCACTCTTAGGGAGCTTTACTCTTCTCACATCCCAAATTTACTTTTTAGTCACCAATAGCAATCTATTTGAAATAAACCCCATTGGGCAAATTTCGGTGGGTTTTGAAAATAATGAGCTGGATCTTATTGAGCATAATTTTTCAGGCATTTCTGAATGGGGAGTCACGGATACAAATTCGTACGCCGGTGCATACAGCATCCAATCTGGATTAGTTTCGCACAATGAGCAATCTTCTATAACAATTTCATTGAATGTACTTGAAGCGGGGCATATTTCATTTTACTACAAAGTAGAATCTGAATATAGCACGTCTGGTGATTACTTCTACGATGGTCTACAATTTTATATTGATGGGGAATTTAAAGAACAATTTCAACCCGATGATGACGGAGATTCAGACTGGGAATATTATACTGAAAATATTTCTGCAGGGCCTCACACGTTTACATGGACCTATATTAAAGATGATGCAGATGGAGATACTGCAGATGAGGACTTTTGTGATTGTGCCTTTATTGATAATATATCATTCCCACCCTCGGAAGTATCTGAAATTCTTTATGAGTTCCCGCAATATCAAGATATGTCAAGTGGTTTGTATAGTGCCTATGTGCATCCCTTAAATAATCAATATGTTCACATGAAAGCCAAAGGTGGGACGTTTGCAGATTTTGACCTAGATGGTGATCAAGATTTGTATTTTGGATATGTAATAGGGCATTATTTTGAAAATGAAGATGGAATTTTTGCTGAAAAAACAATGGATTATGAAATTGAAAATGATGGCAGCCGTGGCGTTGTTGTAGGTGACATTGATAATAATGGATATCCCGATATTCTGAAATGGCGGTATCTTTTTAGCACCTCAATAGAACATCAAGTATTGATGAATCAAGGAAATCACCAGTTCAACACAGCACAATACCTGGATAGTGACTATATGCAATATTTACATAGCCAAGGCTTGCTTGATGTTGATTTAGATGGAGATTTAGATATTGTTGCCGTAGAGAAACAGGGAGATACTCAATTTCATTGCTATAAACTAAATGCGGGAATTAATGAATTAGATGGCCCAAATTATAGTTTAGCATTTACCTATGATAGAGGTGACGAAAATAGTTCATCACGTACATTGGCCATTGCAGATTTTGATGGTGATGGTGATCAAGATGTGTACATCCCCCGAAAGGATGGGTCAAATTGGCTTTTTGAAAACCAAACCCTAACTCAATCTGGAGATGAGGTCATATATACTGAAGATGCGGACCCTCTGTTTATTGAAGTTTCAGCAGAATTTGAAGTAGATGATTCAGACATTATACCTGAAGGGAGTACAGGTTATGGTGCGGCATGGGGTGACTATGATAATGATTCTGACATGGATTTATACCTCTCTAATTGGGGACGAAATAGGCTCTACAGAAATGATAATGGAACCTTCACAAATACAGCCACCGAATTTGAACTTGAATCTGACTCTTTGTCAAATGGAGCCGCATGGGGTGACTTTAATAATGACGGCCTCTTTGATATTTGGGCCGCAAATTTTAAACGAGAAGATGATGTTTTCCTAAATTCTGGAAATGATGAGCCGTGGAATAATGATGACCGACCCATCTTTGCATCAGCCACCCAAGATGTTGTACCCGTAGATTATGATAAAGATGGTTGGTTGGATGTATTCGCGCCGGGACTCCAAATGGCATTTGGGCATGGGCCTACTGAACAAGAGCATAAATATACAAGTGTCCTCTATAAAAATAGTACCTTGGATTCAAGCAACACAAATAATCACTGGGCATTTATTACCCTTGAAGGCGCAAAAACCACTATTGATGATTTAGGGTGGACCACTGAAGCAAACCGATCAGCCATTGGTGCTAGAGTATACATGCATCTTGCTGATAAAGTTATTATGCGTGAAGTAA
>TARA_B110000467_G_scaffold162420_1_pt1 | contig 13735 bp, 14 predicted proteins | sample TARA_B110000467 | Tara Oceans TARA_B110000467 (sample SAMEA4398341) | marine metagenome | biome: Polar Biome; feature: [MES] marine water layer (ENVO:01000295) within the mesopelagic zone...; material: water (ENVO:00002006), including particulate matter (ENVO:01000060) such... | reverse complement strand
GTCTCTAAACGTCGTCCCATATGGACCTCCTAAAAACCCTCAGTGCTGCCGTCCCAGTGCTGGGGGTTTGTTTTGGAGTTATCCACCATTGGCATAGTCAATGGAATTCACGAGAGTATATGGAATTAATCGACTGCGTCGATTTTTACAAAGTCCAAATAATTCTACACCACCCGCATAAATCTGCTGTAAATTGCTCACTTTAATATTGGGCATTCATGAGAGATTCAAATTACAAACGCACCATTTTTGCATGGTCTATGTACGACTTTGCAAACCAACCCTTTACCACTTTGGCAGTTACTTTTATCTACGGTACCTTTTTCACCAAGGTGATAGCCGAAAATGAAATTATTGGAACTACCTTATGGTCTCGTGCTATTACCATTACCGCATTAATTGTGGCATTTTTGTCACCGATTATGGGAGCATTGGCTGATCGAGGCGGGTATAGAAAAGTATTTTTGATTTTCTGGACATGGGTCTGTGTGGCAGGCACATTTGCATTATTTTTCCCCTTACCGGGGCAAGTAGTAGCCGCACTCACTTGTTTTATTATTGCCAATATTGGCTTCGAAATGGGGGGTGTATTCTGTAACGCATATTTACCAGATATTGCACCCAGAGAGAAAATTGGCAGAGTTTCTGGTTATGGTTGGTCATTTGGATATGTGGGAGGTCTCTTAGCATTAGCGCTTTGTTTTGTACTTTTTGTACAACCAGAAGTACCCGTATTTGGATTCAGCACAGAATTGGGGGAAAATATTAGAGCCACCAATTTATTTATCGCCATCTGGTTTGCTATATTTTCGATCCCCACTTTTTTATGGGTGAAGGATGCCAAAAAGCCTCAACGCATGGACAAGCACATAATGAGCAGTTCGTTTAGTCAATTGAAATCCACCTTTGGAGAGATTCGTAAGTATAGACAGATGACCCGATTTTTATTGGCGCGCCTCTTATATAATGATGGACTCATCACCATTTTTGCATTTGGTGGCATTTATGCTTCCGGTACATTTGGGTTCACATTTAATGAAATATTCCTCTTTGGGATTATCCTCAATGTTACCGCTGGTTTAGGTGCATTTGGATTGGGATTTTTAGATGATATTTTAGGTGGAAAGACCACCATCCAATTAAGTAATATTGGGCTTATTATTGCATGTTTAATTGCCATTACCACACCAAATGCAGATTTATTTTTTGTAAACTATCCTTCAATAGGAATATCATTTATGCTGACAGGGAAAATGCTGTTTTGGATTGCGGGTGCGTTAATAGGTGTATTTGCTGGACCCAACCAATCTGCTAGTCGTTCGCTCATGGCACGGTTTATCCCTAAAGAAAAAGAGAATGAGTTCTTTGGATTCTTTGCATTCTCAGGAAAAGCCACCGCATTTATTGGTCCTTTTTTATTGGGTGTAATCACAGAAGTATTTAATTCTCAACGATTGGGAATTGCAGTCGTGGCTGTTCTTTTGGGATTGGGTGCTATATTATTAAATGGTGTAAATGAAGATGAAGGCATTGCAGCAGCGGGCTAAGTATAAGTAATTCTAAAAATCCTCCTTATAACTCAAAAAGTAAACCTCCAATCACTTTAAGTTTTACTTTAAGTAGTTCTTGCTTTGCATGATTCAACCCCTGTAAGTTTTACCGTTCATTAAGATCAGGGGAGATCAATGAAGCAAGTCATAGCATTTTTACTACTTTCATTTCTATGTGCATTTATTAGCACAAACACTTCATCCGGTGGATGCCAAACTGAGGCAGTCATTTCATTAGATAACTTTTCTGACCCCCAAATTCATAAAAATATCAAACAGGAATTCTCTAAAATTAATGGTGTATCCTTCTGTGAAACCTCCCTTAAAACAAAAACGGTAGTGGTACAATTTGACGAACGAAAATTCCAAATTAGTGATATTAAAAATGTATTCAGTAAATGGGAATGCAAAGTGAAGAATATGTCATTTCATTTGTTGACGGATTTTATAGAATAAGATTTATTAAAATATGTTGATATAAAAGGGCAGTTAATCTGCCCTTTTTTGTTCCCATAAATCCATAAAGATGCTTGCTGTGAGTTGAGAAGGACGGGTAATTTATCCCCCAAATTTACCGTTGATAAAATCATGAATATTATTGCAACCAATCGAAAAGCGCGACACGAATACCACATCCTGAATAAGTTTGAGGCGGGGATTGTATTGCACGGATCTGAGGTAAAGGCTCTACGTGAGGGGAAAGCCAATGTGAAAGAGGCATATATTCGTTTTAGTGGTCATGAGCTTTACATTGTGGGGATGCATATTGGCGAATATTCTAATGCAGGCTATACAGCTCATTCTGCAGTTCATGATCGAAAATTACTTATGCATCGAAAAGAATTAACCAAGATTAAAAAGACTATTGATGAGAAGGGAAAAACATTGATTCCCCTTTCATTATACTTTAAAAATAATCGGGTGAAAGTTGAATTTGGATTGGCACAAGGTAAAAAATTATGGGATAAACGTAAAACCAAGATGGATCAAGATGTGAAGCGACAAGTAGATCGTGAAATGAAAGGTAGAGTAAAGAAATGAGTAAATTCCCACCACTCAATGAGCAAATGGATATTATCCGTAGCGGTGTTGAGGAAATTATACCCGAAGCCGAATTGGTGAAAAAAATTGAGAAATCTATAGCCAATAATGAACCCTTGAAAATTAAATGTGGATGTGACCCCAGTCGTCCTGATTTACATATTGGGCATGCAGTTCTACTTAGAAAAATGCGACAATTCCAAGATTTAGGGCATCAAGCTATTTTGTTGATTGGTGATTTTACCGCCATGATTGGCGACCCAACGGGACGTAACAAAACACGGCCACAACTGACAATTGAAGATACCAAATTAAATGCCCAATCTTATATCGACCAAGCAAGCATTGTATTGGATAAATCTACCTTAGAAATTGTGTATAATTCAGATTGGCTGAGTAAAATGGATTTTTCAGATGTGATTAAATTGGCATCCAAATATACGGTAGCACGAATGTTAGAACGTGATGATTTTACCAAACGATATGGAGGCGGTGTGCGTATTTCACTTCATGAGTTCCTGTATCCATTGGCGCAAGGTTATGATAGTGTGTATCTAAACGCAGACGTTGAATTAGGGGGTACGGATCAGAAATTTAACTTATTAGTTGGGCGTGATTTACAGAAAGAATCGGGCCAAACACCGCAAGTGGTAATTACCACCATGTTGCTTGAGGGTACCGATGGTGTTGAAAAAATGTCTAAATCTTATGATAATTATATTGGATTGACCGATTCCCCTACGGATATGTATGGGCGAACGTTATCGATTCCTGATGCGTTGATTGGTAAATATTTTGAATATGCTACAACAGTTTCAATCCATTTATTGGATGATATAAAAGATGATTTGAAAGAAGGTAAGTCGAACCCTCGTGATTTAAAACGCCAACTTGCACGGGAGATTGTGAAGCTCTATCATGATGAGGATGCGGCCCAAAAAGCAGAATCTGATTTTGATGCATTGTTTATAAAAAAAGATATACCCGATGACATCCCTGAATACGCACTTTCTTCTGCGGAGACATTGGTATCTATAATGGTAGGGAATAATCTGGTGAGTAGCAATGGAGACGCCAAGCGAATGATAAAGCAAGGGGCGGTAAAATTAGATGATGAGAAAGTTTCAGATTTATTTTTTGAAGTTTCTCCCGATTCTGAAAAAGTATTAAAAGTGGGTAAACGTAAATTTTTAAGGATTACCATATGAAACATCTCATTAAAATTCTCATAATTTCAACATTTTTTGGATGTTATAGTATGTATGGGATTGCACTCCAAGAAGAGAAATCAAATTTTATTCCAACTCAAGCACATGTAGATTATAAATTAAAGACTACTGAGGGTACGGCACCTCATTCTATTATTTTCATCATTGCTGATGGCACAGGAATTGGGCAATACACCGTGTCATATTATACTAATGGTGAATTTGCACCAGCTCGATTTGATCATATCGGTTTAGTTGCCACCCATCCTAATGATGGTGAATGTAGTACCAGTTGCAAACGGGTTACCGATTCAGCTGCCAGCGGTACCGCACTTTCTGCTGGACAAAAAACATACAATGGTGCCATTGCAGTAGATGTGGATAAGAATCCAGTAAAAACCATGCTAGAGTGGGCGCAAGAAAAGGGGATGGCTACTGGGTTAGTGGCAACCTCTACTGTGACTCATGCTACACCAGCTTCATTTGGGGCCCATGTAGATTATCGAAAAAAAGAGGCAGAAATTGCTGAACAGTTTGCGGTTGCTGATATTGATGTGATTTTGGGTGGTGGTAAAAAATTCTGGCCAGATAGCCTTATTTCCGTCTATGAAAATAGAGGCGGACAGTTTATAAATGACATCAATGCAACTATTGATTCAGAAAGAAGATTATTGGGTTTGTTTTCAGATAGTGGGCTGGAAAAGGTGCATAATGGAAGAGAAGTTTCCACAACCCAAATGGCAAAGTTAGCATTGGAAAATTTAGAGAATAATCCCAATGGATTTTTTGTAATGATTGAAGAGTCACAAGTAGATTGGGGAGGGCATTCAAACTCTGCAGAATATATAAAAGGTGAAATGAAATCATTGAATGACTTGGTGAATTTTACATTAGACTATCAATCTACTCACCCTGAGGTTTTGGTGGTACTTACCGCCGACCACGAATGCGGTGGTGTGGCTGTCCATGATGGCAACAACGGAGATTTAGATGTTCGGTTCACATCTGACTATCATTCGGCAAATTTTGTACCTATTTGGGCCACCGGTCCAGGAGCAGCTGTCTTTGACGCATTTATGGATAATACTGAAATTGGTAAAAGATTGATAGAGTACATTCAAGAATAATGCATAAAAACGTGAGAACTCCCGTGGCCAATTTGTACCGTAGTCATACATTTATGTCTGACCAAGTCACACAAGCCCTGATGGGTGAGCGTGTTGAAATATTGGATTCTCAAGAGTCATGGTTTAAAGTCCGTCAATGGGATAATTATGAGTCTTGGATACATGAATTTTATTTAATGGATGTGGATGATAATTCTGCGGACACCTATTTTTTTGATCGCCACACCAGCCAATTAATTTGTAATGACGGTAGCGAAATATATCTTCCTTTTGGGGTTGAGTTGCCCATTGTACAACGAGATGAAAATACAGTAACCGTAACACTGCCCTGGGGAGATTGGGGAAGATGTGTTCTACCTTCAAATCAGAATATTGAAAATAAGGTAGAGCAACTCATTTTAAATGCTCGAAAATTTAATGGGGTTCAATATCAATGGGGTGGAATTTCTACTTTTGGTTGTGATTGCTCTGGATTTGTACAAACTATTTTTAAATCGGTTGAGTTAGAATTGCCACGAGATAGTCATCAACAATTTGATGAGAGTCAACGTGTTGAATTACGAGATGTGACGAAGGGAGATTTAATCTTCTTTGCCGAAAACGTTAAAATTGATCATGTGGCAATTTCACTGGGCGATTCTCGAATTATTCATTGCTCTGGATTTGTAAAAGAAGAATCTCTTAATCCATCTCATTCAGACTATAATGCTAAATTAGTGAGTAAATTTCATGCTGCCATATCGGTTAAAGGGTTAAAGTAGCTTATGGATTATATCCTTAATAGAAGAGTGCTTTTACTGAATCAAAGTTATCAGCCACTCATGGTTATTGGTGCCAAACGCGCACTTATATTGTTATTGACAGATAAGGTTGAAGCCATTGAAAATTATACAGAATTTATTCATTCTATATATTTTAAGATGCCATTACCCAGTGTGATTCGATTAAAAAATTATGCTCGTTTTACCAAGAAGGAAATTGTACTTTCTAGAAAAAATATTTTGAAACGAGATAACCATACTTGTCAATACTGTGGAGCTCATTCAACTCGATTGACTATTGATCATATTATTCCCCGCCAAAAAGGGGGGCCTGATACATGGGAGAATTTGATTACGGCATGTGTACAATGTAATACACAAAAAGGTCATAAGTCAGTAAGTGAAGCAAAAATGGAGCTGAGATCTTCACCTCGTAAACCATTGGTAATCGTTCATTTTCAGAAAAATGTAAAACAATATCAAAAGATGTGGCGACCATATCTTTTCATGGAGAAGCATTAATGTCAGAAAAGAAAATTTTATTATCGGGAATTCAACCCTCTGGAAAACTTTGTATTGGTAATTATATTGGCGCTTTAAAGAATTGGGTGAATTTGCAAGATGAATATGAATCAATCTTTCTTGTAGTTGATATGCATGCATTAACGGTGAAACAAGTCCCCTCAGAATTACGCCAACGATGTCTTTCATTTGTGGCCCAGTATATTGCCTGTGGAATCGACCCTGATGAGAATACCATTGTGATACAATCTCATGTGCCTCAACATGCTGAACTAATGTGGGTGTTAAATTCTATCACATATATGGGTGAATTGAATCGGATGACTCAATTTAAGGATAAGTCCAAACAGCATAATAAGAATATCAATGTGGGACTTTTTTCGTATCCCGTCTTGATGGCAGCAGATATTTTACTATATCAAGCAGATGTTGTGCCTGTTGGCGCAGATCAAAAACAGCATTTGGAATTGGCACGCGAATTAGCTCATCGATTTAATCATCAATATTCGGATACATTCAAAATGCCTGAGCCGTTTATTTCCAAAACGGGTGGACGAATAATGAGCCTTCAAGACCCTGAGAAGAAGATGTCAAAGTCAGATGAAAATGATAATAATATTTTGGGACTTTTAGATCCATCAGATTTATTGATTAAAAAGATAAAACGAGCCGTAACCGATTCTGGGACTGATATTGTATATGATCAAAGTCGTCCAGGATTAGCTAATCTTTTGGGCATTTATGCCAAATTATCAGATAAATCTATTGATGAAATTGTAGCTCAATTTGAAGGCAAGATGTACAGCCATTTTAAAGCAGATTTGGGTGAGTTGGTCGTTGAAACCCTCAGGCCCGTTCAAGAAAAATATTCCCAACTCATGGATGACAAAGGGTATCTAGAAACAGTATTGAAAGCGGGAGCGGATAAGTCATTCGTACATGCTCGAAAGACATTATCAAAAGTGTATCGTAAAGTTGGATTTTTACCAAAAAAATGAGTTATGAAATAAAATTAGAACAGTTTGAAGGTCCATTAGATCTCCTCTTGTTTTTTATTCATCGGGATAAAATCAATATTTATGACATCCCCATTTCTCATATAACACAAGAATTTTTAGAATATTCTAATATGATGGGACTTTTACGAATTGATATGGGGGGAGAATTTATTCTCATGGCCGCTATGCTTATGCAGATTAAAGCCAAGTTATTATTGCCTCAATCAAATGAGCTTGATGAAGACGGAGAAATATTAGATCCTCGCATAGATTTAGTTCAAAAGCTCATTGAATATAAGCAGTATAAAAATTCTGCAGAAACGTTTAGGGCGATACATGAAACGCATTCTCAAAAGTACGAAAGGGGTCAAGAGATTTCCTTTAGTCACCAACAAGAGGACATGACACTGTACGTTCAGGATGTGAGTCTATTTAATTTGATATCCATGTTTAAGGAGTTAATCGAAAATCAACCTGAAGTTAATCCATATAAGCTACAACAGGAAGAAATTAATGTACATGAGCAAGTGGAGTTAATTCGGTCGTTTTTTTCTACAAAGAAGAAATTTTATTTTAGTGATTTAGGAGAACTGCTCACGTCAAAATTAAGAATTGTGGTTACTTTTATGGCATTGTTAGAAATGTTAAAAAATGGTGAGATTGATATCCATCAGAGCGGTCCTTTCAGTAAAATGAAAATTTTAAAGGCAGCCTAGTGGATAATAAAAAATTAGTTGAAGTCTTGCTATTTTCGTCTCCTGAACCTCTAACTCAAGTGAAATTGAATCAGATTCTTTTTGACGGTGAAAGTGCTGATTTGAAATCAATTGTTGAAGACATAAATAATGATTATGCAAATAGTGAAAAAGGGTTGAAAATTGAAAATATTGGGGGTGGATATCAATTGCTAAGCCATCCTGAATATCATTTATACATTCAGAGATTTTTTAACAATTCCAAGAAAGTAAAATTGAGTCGTCCTGCGTTAGAAACACTTTCAATCATTGCATACAAACAGCCGTTAACCCGATTAGAGATTGAAAGCATTAGAGGGGTTGAATGTGGTGGCGTGATAAAGACCCTTATCGATAGAGAGCTAGTGACCATTAAGGGTAGGGATGGCGGAATGGGTAGAGCATTATTATATGGTACGACCCAACAATTTCTAGAACGGTTTGGTTTAAACCAATTGTCAGACCTCCCAAAGTTAAAAGAAATTGATATGTTAATGAACGACGGTGAAATACCCACGGAGAAAATAGATGAGACTAAATAAATTTTTATCACATGCGGGAGTGGCATCTCGCAGAAAATGCGATGAGTATATTGAATCTGGAAAAGTTCAAATAAATGGAAAAAAAATTACTGATTTTTCATATCAAGTAAAGCCAGATGATATTGTGCTGTGTGATAGACATCTCATAGAAAATACAAAAGAACGAGTGGTATATTTATTGAATAAACCCAAAGGCTATATTTGTACTAATTCGGACACGCATGAACGAAAAAAAGTTATTGATTTATTGCCTACGGGTCAACGTCTATTTAGCATTGGTAGATTAGACCGAGACACCACAGGGGCAATTTTGGTGACTAATGATGGTGATTTGGCTAATCAATTGATGCATCCCCAATTTAAAAAAGAGAAAATTTATCTCGCAGAGACCAAACAAGACATTGAAGATAAAGAGCTTCCTGCATTAAGCAAAGGCATGAAGTTAGATCGAGGTGAATATGCAAAAGGAAGCATTAAGCGTTTGGAACGGTATAAGGGGCGAATCCTCTGGGAAGTGATTCTCACTGAGGGAAAGAATAGAGAGGTAAAACGAATATTTGAAGCATTTGGTACACATGTGGTTTCGCTACATCGCCATTCCTTTGCAGGGTTGGATGTGAGTAATTTAAAAGTAGGTAAGTATAAGCAGTTGAATTCCAAAATAATTCAGTCCCTTTTTTAACCACCATTCAAGAGCAGAGATTTATTGGTACTTATAAAAATAAGCATTAAATTACTGGGCTCTTTGAAAGGTAGAAAGTAGACGATATGATAATCGCCATTGACGGCCCTGCAGGTTCAGGGAAAAGTACAACTGCAAAAAAAGTTGCAGCTCAATTAAATCTAATGCATTTAGATACGGGTGCAATGTATAGAGCGGTTGCTTTATATATCTTAGATCAAGATATAGCTGAATCCCACCTGAATAACCATAATCAGATGACACAAATCCTTGATGGAATTGAAATTAAAATTTCTAATGAGACGAATAATGTTTTTCTCAATGGAAAGGATGTTTCAATTCAAATTAGGGAAAATAGGGTATCTGATTTTGTTAGTGAGGTGAGTGCCATTTCTTTAGTAAGGGAACGAATGGTTCATTTACAACGAGAGATTGCTATGGGTAACAATGTGGTTTTAGAAGGACGTGATATTGGTACACGGGTTTTCCCAAATGCCGATGTGAAGGTTTATTTGAATGCAGATGTAAATGAGCGAGGTCAACGTCGATTTAAAGAGCTAGTGAAACAAGGTGAAGAAATAACTTTAGATGCAGTGATTCGAGATATTGAGTCACGAGATTTAAAAGATTCATCACGAGAGCATTCACCACTAGAGAAGGCAAAAGATGCCATTGAGATTGATACAACTAAACTATCAATTGATGCTCAGGTGAATGAAATTGTTTCATTAATAGAAACTAATAACTAAACAGGAGTATGACTCAATTTATGAGTAAAGAAGACGTAAAAGAAATAACACAGGATGTTGAAGCTACAGAAACCGTAGAAACTGAACTGGTAGAAGTAGAAGAAGTATCCGCAACCCCCACAGCAACTGAAGAAACCTCAGAAACTGTTGTTGAGGAAATCGTAGAAACCGAAGTTAAATCAGAGGATAAACCACTTGAACTTGTGAATTATTTAGATAATTCAATTTTAGATGTTCGTGTTGTTACTGAGTCAGAACTTGCTCAGTATGACGAAGATGATGAAGTAGAAGAGTCAGGTGATTTTGAAGCCTATTTTAGCACTTTTGCAGAAGTAAGAGAGCGTGATGTAACAAACGGAACTGTGGTTGGCTTATCTGACCGTGAAGTTTTAGTTGACATCGGTTTTAAGGCTGAAGGCATGATTGATCGAAGCGAATTTTCAGAGTTACCTGAAATTGGCGATGTAATTGAAGTTTTTGTCGTTACATTTGAAGATCGTCGTGGAAATATTATTTTGTCTAAAGAAAGAGCTGATTTCCAACGTCGTTGGAATCAAATCAGAAAATCTTTCGAAGATGAGGAAGTTATCAATGGTACCATTGTTCGTAGAATTAAAGGTGGAATGATTGTAGACCTTGGTGTGGTTCAAGCATTCTTGCCTGGTTCTCAAATTGATGTGAAGCCTGTAATGGACTTTGATGAATTTGTTGGCATGGAAAGTGATTTTAAAATTGTTAAATTCAATGAGCTACGTCAAAACATTGTACTCTCAAGAAAAGCAATTTTAGCCAATGATCTTATGGAGAAACGTCAAGAAGTTCTTGCTCAAATGGAAGTAGGAATGGTGCTTGAAGGTATGGTTAAAAATATCACTGATTTTGGTGCATTTATCGATCTTGGTGGTATTGATGGTCTGCTTCATATTACCGATATTACATGGGGTCGTATCAATCATCCAACTGAGAAACTTTCGGTGGGTGAAACCATTACGGTTAAGGTGATTGATTTTGATGTAGAAAAAGTGAGAGTTTCATTAGGCATGAAACAACTTTCTCCAGAACCTTGGGAAAATGTGATGGGCAAATATCCTGTTGATCAAGTGATTAAGGGTAAAGTTGTGAATATGATGAATTATGGTGCATTTATTGAACTTGAAGAAGGCGTTGAAGGATTGATTCACGTTTCTGAAATGTCATGGACGCGTCATATTAAACATCCATCAGATATGTTCAAAATGGGCGATGAAGTTGAAGTTAAAGTATTAAGCGTTGACCTTGAAGATAAGAAAATTTCTTTAGGAATCAAGCAGCTTCAAGATAATCCATGGGATACAATTGAAGCCACATATGGTATCGGTTCTGTTCATAAAGGGATTGTACGTAACTTGACTCAATTTGGTGCATTTGTACAACTTGAAGAAGGTATTGATGGCTTAGTTCATATTTCGGATATGTCATGGACAAAAGTAATTAAACATCCTAAAGAAATTGTGAGCAAAGGACAAGATGTTGAAGTTAAAATTCTTGAAGTTTCAAGCGAAGATCGTCGATTGGCTTTAGGTTTTAAGCAACTTGAAGAAGATCCTTGGGAAGAAATTTCTGGCCAATACACTTCCGGTAAAAAAGTTGAAGGAACTGTGATTCGTGTTTTAGAAAAGGGAATCATTTTTGATTTGGGCGATAGTATTGAAGGTATAGTTCCAATGAAGCAGATTCCAAAAGCAGTTCGCAGTAAAGTTCGTGCTGAATATACAGCAGACAAGACTTTCGAAGTAATGGTTCAAGAAGTTGATGGTGAATCAAAGAAGATTGTTTTGATGTTGGATTTAGGTGATATTGAAATGGAAATTCCTGAAAAATCTAAAAAACAGGAAAGCACTTCAACCTCAGACAAATTAGAAATACCTCAAGATGTTATTGATAGTATTTCTGGTTCTATTTCATCTGAAGATTCAGAAAACGAATAGTCAGTTAGGTTCTATAAAAGGGTCGTTAGTTTTTAACTTACGACCCTTTTTTTTACCAAAAATAAATTATGATTGTATTAGGTATAGAAACTTCATGTGATGAAACTTCTGCAGCAGTAATCGAAGATGGATTGCTCAAGAGTAATGTAGTATTATCACAAGAAATCCACCGTGAATATGGAGGCGTTGTTCCTGAGATTGCTTCTCGTGAACACGAAGTGCAATTAACTTCAATAATTGAGATGGCAATTGAGAGAGCCTCAATCTCAAAATTAGATTTGGATGCAATTGCCGTAACTTATGGCGCAGGATTAATGGGTGCGTTATTGGTTGGGCTCAATTTAGCTAAAGGATTGGCAATCGGTCTTGATATTCCATTCCTAGGCGTGAACCATATGGAAGGCCATCTCTTTGCTAATATGATTGATAATCCGCAAATGGAATACCCTTTTTTATGTATGCTTGTATCGGGTGGACATACCCAGATTTGGAGTGTTGATTCATTTGGTGAATATACCCTTTTTTCAAATACAGTAGATGATGCAGCTGGAGAGGCCTTCGATAAAGGGGCACGAATTTTAGGATTAAAATATCCCGGTGGACCTGAAATTCAACGTGAAGCAATGGGTGGAAATCCTGATAAATATAATTTTCCTCGACCACGATTAAAACGGTCAGAATATGACTTTTCATTTAGTGGACTCAAAACCGCAATATTATACACATGTAAAAAAATGACGGATGATGAAATTCTCCAAAATCGCTCAGATATTGCCGCAAGTTATCAAGAAGCCATCATTGATACGCTATTAAAAAAATTGAAAAAAGTTCATCAAAAAACAAATATACAGAAAATCTCAGTAGCGGGAGGAGTTGCGGCAAATTCTCGTTTCCGTGAAAAGGCCAGTGACCTCTCAGAGAAGTTGGGGTTACAAATTCATTTCCCTAAAATGGAACTTTGTACGGACAATGCGGCAATGATTGCTATGGCAGGATATGAGCGATTGAAGTCTGGAGAGCAATCATCACTGGATTTACCAGCAATTCCTAATCTATCATTGGCGGGATAATTGATGCAATTTCACATTATTGGATCCATTGTGATTACATTATTAAGTGTGATTATTTTTGCATTTTTATCTTATGTATATTGGCAGAATATTAAACCATTAAAATCGTATCAAAAGTATGTTCTTATGAGCCTTCGAATTCTTTCATTAGTGTTTATAATATTTTTGATTCTGGACCCTTGGTTTCAATGGAGTAAGCAAATTGAAACTAGAGCAAATTTATCCATTTATCTTGACGCATCAACAAGTATGCAATCTCAGTTTGATTTTGATAAAATTGAAATTGGAGAACTGAAATCTCAAATTGACGAATGGTCCGATAAAAATAATCTTGATAATGAGTGGTATCTATTTGGTGAAGATATTAGGGGCGCATCCATTAGAGAGACGGGTTCTTTCTCAGATAGCTTTACTGATTTCAGCCAACTTCCAGACTATATGATAATTAATAATGGAGGCCAATCCATTCTAATTACAGATGGTCAGTCAAATCGGGGGATGGAAGTCAAAGATTTACAGTTTAATGAAGATTTAAAAATTCATGTCATTGGAGTTGGTTCAGATCAAATCTTAGATGATATATGGATAGAAAATATCACCATACCTTCACAGGTATTTGTGGAAGATTCAGTGATTATTAAAATGACAATTGGGTATGAATTATTTGCAGGTTTATCTGCTCAATTAATTTTCAATTTAAAGGATAAGAAGAATCTATCTACTCCCATAAAAATCCCATCAGGAAATGGATTTATTGACGTTGAAAGTACTTTTATTGCATCTC
>TARA_B110000467_G_scaffold18896_1_pt1 | contig 13868 bp, 12 predicted proteins | sample TARA_B110000467 | Tara Oceans TARA_B110000467 (sample SAMEA4398341) | marine metagenome | biome: Polar Biome; feature: [MES] marine water layer (ENVO:01000295) within the mesopelagic zone...; material: water (ENVO:00002006), including particulate matter (ENVO:01000060) such as...... | reverse complement strand
GTAGTTGGAGTAGACGCATCATCAAATATTGTTAAAAAAGCAAACAAAAGTGGAATAGAGACAATTTTAGGATTTTTTGATGAAGAAATTGTCAATAAAATTCTAAATGAACACGGTAATGCATCTATTATTACAGCAACAAATGTTTTTGCACATATACAAAATTATGAACTTTTTATAATTGCATTAAAGAAACTTTTAAGACCAAATGGAATTTTTGTTTTTCAAGTACCGCATTTTTTAAAGCTTATTAAAAATACAGAATATGATACCATTTATCATGAACATATTTCTTATTTTGGTTTAAAACCATTGATAACATTTTTTGAAAAAAATCAAATGGAATTGTTTGATGTAATAGAAACAGAGATTGATGGAGGATCAATTAGATGTTTTGTTGCCAACAAAGGTACTCACGCAAGATCCTCCAACGTAGATAAAATTTTAGCAGATGAGATTGAAGAGGGAATTTATAAAATTGAAAGATTAAAGAGATTTGAAAAAGATGTAAAACAGCAAAATCAGGATCTCAATAAAATATTAGAAAACCTGAAAAAAAGTGGAAAAAAGGTTGTAGGAGTCGGAGCACCAGCTAAAGGAATAACACTCATCAATTATTGTAAAATTGATAAAAATATCTTAGAATACATAACTGAAAAAGCACCATTAAAAATTGGGAAATTTTGTCCAGGTACGCACATTCCAATAGTATCAGATGAGAAATTGATCAAAGATAAACCAGATTATGCAATAATATTTGCATGGAATTTTGCAAAAGAAATAATGAGTAACTTAGAAGAATATAGAAAATCAGGAGGGAAATTTTTGATTCCAATACCAACTCCAAAAATAGTTTAATTTATCTATAACCGTTATCGAAATTATTCATTAAATGAAGATTTTGCAAATAGGTTCTCCACTTACTACTTTTACGGGGGACATGGGACTAATTTTTAAATCTTCAAAAGAACTAATAGACTTAGGACATGAAGTAACAATTGTAACAACTGATGCAGATAGTTTTTTTTATGATAAAGAAAAAAGTAAAATTTTTGCAGATACAAGAAAACAACTTGCAAAGGCAACCGGGAAATCAATTATTTTTAAAGGTGTACCATTATTTGCGCTTCACTGTAAAATACATAAATTTGGATTTTTTTGTCCAGATGCAAAAAAGTTTGCTAGAGAAATTATTTCAGAATTTGATATAGTACATGTATGTACATGGTACAGCCATATCTGCATGATTTTTGCTCAAGTTGCATATGAAAAAAATATCCCATTCATTATTTCATCATGGGGGACATTATTACCATCTACACGAAAATTGAAAAAAACACAAAAGTTGATAGCAGATCAATTATATACAAAAAAAATTTTAAATCACGCAACAGGGTATCAATCGGTTGGAGAGTCTGAAAGTAAAGAATTCCTTAAAATGGGAATTTCATCTGAGTCAATATACAGATTAGATAATCCTATAGAATTAGAAAAATTTGAAATAACTAAAAGAGGAAATATTCTTAAAAAATATAATATACAAGATAAAAGATTTTTATTATTTCTCGGTAGGATAAATGAAAAAAAAGGTATTGAGTTATTACTAGAATCATTTTTTAATATTTTAAAAAAACAAAATGAATTAATTTTAGTATTAGCAGGTTCAGGAACAAAAGAATATGAAATAGAGATTAAAAAAATGGTTAATAAACTAAAATTAGAAAACAATGTAATTTTTACTGGTTTAGTTACAGAAAATGAAAAACTTGAACTGTTAGAATCAGCATCTCTATTTGTCCTTACATCTCACAGTGATGTACATCCTATCGCAGTACAAGATGCTTTAGCAATGAGTTTACCAGTAGTAATTACCCAAGCTTGTGATTATCCAGAAGTACTGAATTATGATGCAGGGGTAATAGTTAATGAAGATGTTAATCAAATTACTGATGCTATTTTAGGAATTATTAATGATAAAGAAAGATTAGACAGCATGTCAAAAAATGCCAGAAATCTTGTTCTTGAAAAATTTGAATTAAAAATTCAGATAAAAAAATATGAAGAAATGTATTACGATGTAATTAAAAGATTTCAAAAAAAATAAATAAAAATTTTTTTAGACTACAATTAGTATAAAATTTTAGTTTGGAATATAAAATGAATTTAAAAAGATAATTGAATGAGAAAAATTATAAAATTACTGTGTGTTTAAATATAGATTATTTTTTTAAAAATACATGAAAATCATTGGCAGTTCAAGTTTATTTCTCCCAATCTTAACCATTTTATTATTTTCTGGAGGTTTATTCATTTCAGATGCATCTGCTTATTTAGATCCAGGTACAGGAAGTGTTGTTCTTCAAGCATTGATCGGGGCACTTGTAGGTACAGGCATAGCTGTCAAAATCTATTGGGTAAAATTAAAATACAAATTTTCATCTGTATTTAATAAAGGCAATAATGATGAAACCTAATCTCGTCTTTTTAACAATAGATTCTCTTAGAGCTGATAAATGCCATGAGAGTAATAGAAAAAGTAAAACGCCTAATTTAGATTCATTAGTTAAGAAAGGTACATATTTTTCTCAAGCAATAAGTACAGCAGATCAAACAGGAACAAGTCTAGCAACTTTATTTACAGGAATTTTTCCAACAACATCAGGAAAATCACAATTTAATTTTACTTCTGAAGTACCAACATATTTTGATATTTTAAAACAAAATGGATATCAAATGAATAGTTTTATTCCAGATCATGAATTTTTTATTTCTCTTACATCAAATTTTGACAAAAATATTATTTATGAATTTAAAAATAAAGAAAAATGGTTACGATTACAAGGAGGTTTAGGAGATCAAATTATTCAACAATTACGGGAGAATAAAACTAAATCACCATGGGTTTACTACATTCATTTAATGGACATTAGAGCGCCTTTTCTAGTACCAACAGAATTTAACAAAGATGAAAATGGGGAAAATAATTATGAAAAATTAGTTTCATATATTGATACTTGGATAGGTAAATTTTCAGAAAATATTAATTTTGATGAAACATTATTTGTATTAAGTTCAGATCATGGTGAATATATTCCATTTGTTGAAGGAGGAATTAATGGAAATAAAAAAATAGAAAAAACAATTACAGAAGTTACAAAAAAGATCCCATTTTTAGAAAAAGCTGGAATCAAAATGTTACTAAATGCAAGATTTGCTAAACAAACATACGAAAAAGAAAAACTAAAACGAACATCTACACCATATCAAATGCGTTCACTTAATTCACGTTCAACATTATTTTTGTATGATGAACTTATTCGTGTTCCATTGTTATTTGTAGGACATAATACAAAAAATAATTCATCGGTTTTAAACATGGTAAGACATGCAGACGTATTTCCAACTATTATGGATATATTAAAAATTTCATCAGGTGAAACAAGCATTGACGGGCAGAGTTTATACCCTTTAATTCAGGGTGAAAACATTACTGAAAAACCTGCATATATTGAAGTTGGAGTAAATTTAGCTCAATTAATAGATAAAAAAACTCCAGATACAGAATCAAAAGTTATAGGCATTAGAACATCAGATTATAAATATTTTAGATCAAGGGAGGATAATTTGAAACTACTACATTTGTATGATCTTAAAAATGATCCACTTGAAGAAAATAATATAGCTGAATTAAAACCAGATATAGTAAAAAAGTTAGAACAGATTTTAATTGACTTTATGAATCGACGGGATAAAAATAAATCATCCACATTAACTGATGAAGAAATTAAAAAAGCTAAAGAAACGTTATTAAAATTAGGATATATTTAGACTGTCGTCTTGTTTGCATTAGTACAAATATTAAATCTAAAATTAATTCAATGTAATTACTAAAAATCATGATTGAGAATAATGAACGAATGGAGTTTTTACATGCAAAGCTAAAAAATCATTTAAATGAACAATCTGAGAAATATGAGAGTTTTATTTATGCTAAAGAAATTGGATTCTACCAAGGTTTTGATGCAATAAAAATTCAAGGTTGTAGATCAACTGAAAAAAGATTTGAACAGTACAAAATTGAAAAATATTTATCAAAAACAAAAAATGCTTTGGATATAGGATGTAATTGTGGATTTTTCTCTATTTTTATTTCAAAATTTTTGAAAAATATAGATGGTATTGACATAAATCCTTACTTAATAAAAATTGGAGAGGATGTAAAAGAATTTCTTAAAATAGACAATATCAAATTGCATTCAACAAGTTTTGAAAATTTTCTAACAAATAAAAAATATGACATAATATTTTCACTTGCAAATGATGAAACAATAGATGGGAATACAAAATTTACATTTATAGAATATATGCAAAAAATTATGGATTCATTAACACCTTCTGGAATGTTAGTATTTGAAAGTCAAGCTGAAGATGTAATATTGCATGAAAAATTTTTACAAAAATTAGAAATTTTAAAAGAAAAATTTGAAATTGTTGAAAATAGAATGGTAGATTCAGAATATCCCATAAACGTGCCTAAAAGAATTTTTTTAATATTAAAACAAAAATAAACTATGAGAAATACAAAAAATGTTATGACTAAAGTAAATACTTACACATATTCTAAAAAAAATTTATTTGAAATTACTGAAAAATATCAAAATACATCTTTTCATGGTTTAGAATTTTTAAAACATTATACTGAATCAAGACAAACATTAATTTTAGAGTTAAGAAAAAAATCAACTGAAACAGTTAGATTTAAACAAATATTAGATATTATTCAGAAAAAGATAAATTTGTTTGAATCTAAAAAAGATGGAAACAGACAAACTGAAAATATATTTTATAACATATGTTTAGACATAAATAATGAAGCAAAAATATTTGAAATTAATAAATATATTAAAAAATTTGAAGTGACAAAGAAAATATTTTCCACATATGACATGAATTTAAAACCAATTACAGAAGATTATACAATTGTACGAAATTATTTACTTCTATCTTTAATTTGTTTATTAAAATATAAAAAAAGTAAAAAAATACAATTTTTGAGTACAATTTTAAAATTAAATGATATCATATGTTCTCAAATTTATAAAATTGATGAATTAGATGATATTTTATTTTCACAATATGTTTTAAAATTGGAATTAAAATATATCAATGAATTAGCTACAAGGAAAGGAATTGTTATTTAATGAAGAAGCTAGGCATAATTCTAACACCGGATAATCGTTCAAAAGCATATTTACAAAAACTTTTGAACAATAAAATTTTACTTGATGAAATTATTTTTATGAATGATAAACGTAAAGAAAAATTTGAAATTGGTGAAATTGATGAAGCAAAAAAATACAATTTTGACATTACAAAATCAGTAAAAAATACATTAATGGAACACAAATTAAATTTTAAGGAATTTGATTTTGTAGATATCAATAATGTAAAATTAATTAATTATTTAGAGAAATCTCAAAATTTATTTATTATATTTACGGGTGGCGGCATATTAAGAAAAGAAGTTTTAAGATCTGGTCCTAAATTTATACATCTACATCCAGGATTAGTTGAGAAATACAAAGGAAGTACATGTTTTTACTATAGCATATTAAATGAAAATAATAGTGGAGTTACAGCCTTTATTATGAATGAAGGATTAGATACAGGAGATATTATTTTGCAGAAAAAATTTTTGAAACCAGATCATAAATACTTAGATAATGTATATGATCCTCACATTAGATCTGAAACTCTAATTGAAATAATAAAATTAAATAAATTAGAGGATCAATTTGAAAAACAAAAAAAATCAAACAATGAAGTATACTACATAATTCATCCTGTTTTAAAACATATTGCAATTCTTAATTGTGCAGAGAATTAATTCTATCGATTTATCCAATCAAGTAATTCTTTTTTTAGAGTATTTTCAATTTCTAAATTTTTTCCATGTAGATTCTCTGTTTCTAAAGGATCATCTTTGAGATTAAATAATTCCCATTTATTAGGAGTCTTAAAATAAATTAATTTGTATTCAGTTGTTTTAATAGAAAATACATTAGGTTCCTCTGGAGAGGGGTAATATCCATGTAATCCTCCAGTTGCAGAAAAACTAAATTTTTCTTTATTAAAATCAATTGAATTATTTTTTAGAATAGAGCTAAAGCTGGTTCCAGGTAATTTTTCTTCTAAATTAATATTACATAAATCTAAAATTGTAGGAAAAATATCAATTGTAGATAATAAAATATCAGATTTAAAATTTTTAGGTATACCTAATCCCATAAAGAGGTAAATTGTTCTTACTGTTTCTTCATATAAATACATGCCATAATTTCGTTCACCAAATCTTTCACCAATACCTGTACCATGATCAGTGAAAAAAATAATTATTGTGTTTTCGTGTTGATTAATTTCTTCAATAGTTTCTTTAATTATTTTAGCATATCTGCATGCTTCTGAAAATACTTCATCATATTTTTTTAAATTTTCATTTTTATTTTCATAAAAAATTTTATCGTCCCAATTATATTTTTTTAGTACTTCAGATACAGTTACAGTGTGAATTCTACTAAATTGAAGGAAAATAAAAGTAGGTTCTCCTTTAGATTCTTCAAAACATTTTTTAATAAATTTTGGATGTGTAATGGTTAAATCATCTTTGTATTCATCATGAGATTGATAATTATCAAAACCTCGAGATGAAATTACTTTTTCAGTGATTAAATCACAGCTAGTAAAATATCCATTTTTTTTTAATAATTCAGGTAAGAAATTTACAGAGTTTTTTAATTGAAACATTTTGTAATAGCTATCTACACCATTTTCTTTTCCATGTAAACCGGTAAAAATTGCATTCATGGATGCAAATGTATAAGGAGCAGATGTTGTGATATTATTAAAAAGTGAACCTTGTTTTTTAAGATCACTAAATTCATTTGAGATATCAAGTCTATCCCATCTAGCTCCATCCAATAAAACAAAAATTAAATTTGGTTTCAACTTATTCATCTATTTTAATTAAATCAGATAATAAATTATTTTGGTAGAGTTCATGATATAGATTGTAGTCGTTAATAGTATCAACTTCTAACCATCCATTTTCTATCATAATAGATTTTAATTTGTAATTTTCAGAAATTAACCCTCGTAAAAAATCAGTCATATAAGATCTTTCAAAAGGTAGATCTGGATTTAATGGGTTAATACCATTTTTTGCTTTTTCTTTGGTTTTTTTATAAAATTCATTTAAAGATATTAATCCTAAATTTTGGAATTTCATAAGACCAATATATTGACCACAAATATCAGACAAATTTTCAACTTTTTTTCCAATATCAGTTATAAAATTATCTTTGTCAAGTACAAGGCTTTCTGCATCATCCAAAGGATTTTCAAAACGCATTTTCCAATATTTTTCCCAGTTTTTATCTACAACTATTGAAAAATCTTCTTGAGATACAATTAATTTTTCTAAAATATATTTTTCAAAAATTATATCACCATATGAAATTATTACAGAATCAGTAAGTTTCTCCTTTGCACAAAATAAAGTTTCTACCATATTGGTCGTTTTAAATTTTGGATTAGAATAATATGTTACATTTTTTAAATTAATTAGTTGAGATTGATATCCCGTAATAACAATAATTTCATCAATTTGACAACTTCGAAAAATTTCAATTTGTCTTTCAATTATTGATTTTCCAAATAATTCTACCATACATTTTGGTTTATTATTAGTTAATGGTCGTAATCTATCACCCATTCCTGCTGCTAAAATTATTGCTTTCAAATTTTCATCTCAATTTAATCATTTTTTAGAGTATTCATTAATATCAATTCTAATTCAACATTTGAATCTCTTTCAGGATGCCACATAACACCAATTATTGTATGAGTTTTATGGAAAAACCCTTCCACTGTATTATCATTAGTAGAAAGTCCAAATGGTTCTAAATGTTTTCCCAGGTTTTTATGTGTAATAACATTATTGTGAAAAGAATTTACATTTAATTTATCTTTTCCAAAAATTTGTGAAAATTTAGGATTAATTAGATTAACAGTATGGGGTTTAGAAACATGTTTTTGGTTATTTGTAACAGTAGTAGTACCACCAAAATAATCATTTAAAATTTGCATTCCCCTACAAACTCCCAGTATTGGAATATTTTTTTTAATTGCAAAATCAATTAATTTTTTTTCAGTTTCATCTCTCTCAGGGTATTCACCAATACTATCACCTCCAGATAAAACTAAAATATCAATTTTAATTTTATTAAAAAAATCTTCTACGTTAGATAAAGTGTTTGGAATTAATATTGGATATGCATTAAATTTATCAAGAAATTTTGTCCAATCTTGACTTAAAGCATCTCTTTTTTCATTAAATTTATCTACTAAAACTACGCGAAGAGAGATTCCAACATATTTCCTGGGCATATTTTAAGATATGATAAATACATAATTAAAAATTTAATGAATTTATTCTAATTTATCTAAAAATATAATTTATCGTATATAACCTAATGATTTTAGAATTTTCTTTTCTTCCATAAACTCATCTTGAATTTTACTTTGTAGGATTACAATTTGTTCATTTTCACAATCAAGTAAAATTTTATTTGAAGTAACTAATTTTTCAAATAAAGTTTCCCCGCATCCAATAGCTCCAGGAATTCCCAATTCGCTGCATCTAATTGCCATATGAGAAGCCACTCCACCATATTTTGTAATTAATCCTGCAGGATTTCTTGAGAAAATCCAATCATATCCAGGATCAGCATTTTCAATCATTATAATTGAGTTTTCTAAATCTTGGATTTTTTTATCTGAATTTTTTAATTTAATTAAATTTTTTGTAATTTTTTTAGATGTGATGTAATTTGGTTTAGAAGTATAATATTCAATTATTTCAAAATCATCATTAGAAAAAATTAAAGGCGGTAAAATTAAATAATCATTTAATTTTTTTATTTTTAAATTAATTTTTATTTTATTTTTTAAAATATTTCTAAGATTGTTTTTATTTTTATGTTTTAAGATAGTATCTATATCTAAGTAGCATAACTCATTTTGCTTAAATCCTAATTTTTTACCAGCTTCAGATATTAACTCTAATGAATCACTTAAATTTTTTGTAAATTCAAATTTTAATTTTTCACGTTGCGAGATACTTTTTTTAATAAATTCTAATAATATTATATTGTTAAATTTTAAATCATTATTCGGTAATTTTTTTAGGATATCTTTTTCAGTATTTAATTTAATTTTATTTTTTTGTTTTAAAAATTTCATGCTATTGAAATACTTGTCACTTTTATCATATCTAATTGCATTTATATCATAAGTTCCAGGTCTTAAATGCCCATATTTTTTTAAGAGGTCTTTTTTTGAAATTTGTTTTTTTGAATAAAGATCAATATCATTTTGAATTTCTGAAACGGGAGTTGGTATTGTTTGCATAAAATTATCAATTTGTTTAGAATCAACGCAGTTAATTTCCTTCAAACTTTTTAATAACATTGAAGATACAAATGCCAATCTTGCCACAGTAGAAAAATTAATTGTTCCTAAATATTTACAATCTATTAATAATTTTTCAACAGTTCTAAAAAGATCAGAGGGCGTTTGTTTTGTTTTGTTTAGATTAGAAATTAAAAGTATTCTATTTTTTAGCATAAGATCAATTTCAGTATTATATTTTTCAGAAGTTATAATAAAAGAATTTATGATATTATTAGTAAATTCAATTAGAGAGTATTTTATTTTTTTAATTTCAATACCAGTAAATCCAAAATTTTTAAGTTCCTTTAATCTATTAGTTAAGGTAAAATCATAACAAGTAAACAGTATTTCAAATTCAACTTTATCATGTAGGTTGGGGTTATCTTCTAATTTTTTAAAATAAAATTTTATTAATTTTTGTTTTAATTTTTTATCTAAATTACTTGGAATTAATGAATTAAAGCTTGCTCTAATGTCCACATACGGTTTATTTCCAAATTTAATCATTAAATTATAAGGATCAACGTTTTGATATCCAATATTATTCCGTCCTTCATGCCACGCACTTCTCATAATTAGATAGTCATAGAGAGAATAATCAAGAATGTTAGGATTATTTCCAATAATTTCAGATGGATTCCAATCACTCATGTCTGAAAAAAATGTTTTATTACCTAAAACATGTTTTGTTGAATTTAATTTTAAGAAATATTTTTTATTTTTTAAAATAACTTGTTTAATTTTTTTATCTAAATTTTTAAATTTTATAGGCGTTGTTTTAACTAATGGACGAACTTGAAAAATTATAATTGTATTATTTTTAGTTATACCAAATTCGATATCTAACCAATCATTATTAGTTATTTTTTCAATTTCTTTTATAGATTTAATTAATTTTTTCCATTTTTGAGGAATTTTATTTATGTTGATTAGACGAAAAATTTTAATCATGTCACTATGCAATCCACCCGTTACAGTATTTGTAAAAATACTATCTTCAAAATTTATAACATAATATGGTTCACCCATACGAGGAGATCTTGTAAAAATTACTCCACTAGTAACTATGTTTGCAGATTGTGACTGAATTAAAACTTGATTTTTAGTGTTTAAATTTCCTTTATCAGAATAAGAATTAATTACTTTATCTATAGCAGTTTTTAATTTTAATTTTGAACTGGGATCAACATTTAGAATGCTAGTATAATTTCCTGCTTTAGATGACTCAAAAGAATCTTCACCTTTTGCTGAGCTACGTACAATTACAAATTGAGAGTTAAAGTACAATACAATTGAATCTAAAATTTTAGATTGATTATTGTTCCAAGTGTTTACCGTGAAGTCAAATATGTTTTCAATTGTAGAATTTTTTAATTTAGGTTTTAAAAATTTTAGTGCATTTGACTTTGATGTAAATATGGCCACATTTTGAAGATTATTCGTACATATTTAGTTATATACATAAAGCACAATCATGGTATTATCGCATAGCACAGATATTTTTATCAAAATTTTGGATGTTAGTACCAATTTTAATTGGTATTTTTTTCATTATAATTAGATATAATGAAAATTTCAATGAAATTAATATTTCAAATTTAATGTTTGTTGTTTTAATTATTCTTCCCATAATTGGACTTTTTTCAATAATTATGAGAGTCATCATCAAAGATAATTCAAAATCAACTTTAATTTCTTCTTTATTATTAATAACATTTTTTGTTTTCATTCCAATTCACGATAGTTTGTTTGAAGAGGAAATAGGAAAATATGATAGTCTAGGTTATTTAATTTTATTTCCAATTATTCTAATTCCATTATCTATTATCACATATTCAATATTAAAATCCAAGAAAAATTTTGAAAAAATAATAAAAATAGGGGTTGTGGTTATTTTATCACTAGTTATTTTTAATATTAGTGAAATAGGATTGCTTGCCAGTACAAATTACTCGATTGCAGATAATTCATCAGAAACTTTTTCAATTTATCAAAATATAGCCAGAGATGTATATCACATTGTACCGGATGAACGTGCTAGTACAACAATATTAAAGGAAAATTATGACTATGATAATTTAGATTTTGTTAATTATCTTCAAAATGAGGGATTCTTTATTCCTAAAACATCTTTCAGTAATTATAATAGTACAAGTCTTAGTCTCCCTTCAATACTAAATATGGACTATGTTCATTATAAAATGGGTTCAGAGAAAGCAGGAGATTTAGTTTTTGATAAGATTATGGAAAACAATTCAGTTGTAAAAAATTTTGAAAATATTGGATATGAAGTAGTTTATTTTGATAATGAATATAATTTAGCACCAACTTCCAAATCAACCAATATGTTATGCGGTAGTAATGCCACAAATTTAAGAATAATATTTTTCTTTATCGATAATACACCAATTGTAATTTTTAAAAATAATTTGTTTGAATTAATAGATTCAAATGGAAATGAAGAGTTAAAAAAAATCTCCAGTACTAAGCCAATGGTAGAAAATAGATTATGTATTTTTGATGAATTAGTTTCACTAGATGAAAAATATTCAGAGCCAATATTTGTTCATGCTCACATCATCTTACCTCACGGTCCATTTCTGTTTGATGCAAATGGAAATGTAATAGGTGATTCAAGAGAAAGTCTAACAGGCGTGACAAGTAGTGTGTACTGGAATAATTGGACTTCATTATATTTAGATCAATTGGAATATACAGATTCAAAAATACAAGAAGTAGTAAAAAAATTACTTACAAAGGAACCACAACCAATTATTATCATTCAATCAGATCATGGACTTAGGGATTTATCTGATAAGAGTCTGATTCGTGTTAATGATTTTTCAAATTTTTCAGCTTACTATTTTCCAGAAGTAGAACTTAACGATGATGAATACCCTATAATTACATCTGTCAATAGTTTTCGTATACTTTTTAACACATATTTTGGAACGGATTATGAATTATTAGAAAATAAAATGTACATACAAAATGAAACAAAATATGAAGACATAACAGATATCATAATTTTAAAAGATACTGTTCAAAAAGAAAAATAAATATTTAAAATTATTAATTCAACGAATATTTTTTCCAACGTTTAGAATCTAAACTCATATCCATAGTTAAAGTCGGTCCATCATATTCATCAATTTTCATCGGTAAAACATTAGGAGTTGTAATTTTTGCTAATTCATACATTGAAATTTTTTTGTCTCCAACAATATGAACAAGACCAGATAGATCACTTTCTAAAATTTCTTTGATTCCCATTGCTACATTTGAGGCAAAAAGATAAGTTCCAAATCTATCTGTAAAAGCTGCAGGATAAGGCCATGGTTTTTTAGAAACAAAATTAGTTCTAATAATCACAGAATTAGATAGTTTTGATATTTCAGATTCGCCTAAAAGTTTAGTTAAAGCATAAAAATTTTCAGGGTATGGAATATCATCTTCATCATACATTCCAGAATTACCATCAAATACACAAGCAGTACTTACATAAACAAATTTTATTTTAGAATTAAATTTTAAAATACAATCAACTAAATTTTTAGTACCTTGAACATTAGTATTCCATGCAAGTTTTTTATTTTCTTCACATAATCTAACACTTGTAATCGCTGCAGTGTGAATAACAATATCAATGGAATGAATTTTTAAGTAATTTTTAATGCTTTCTTTATTTGTAATATCTAGATCATTGCTAGAAGGAGAAAGGCAATCAGGGAAAAAATTTTGTAATTCAGAACCTAAACTTCCAGAACCACCAGTTACAAGAATAGTCATTATGTTTTTTATAAAATTTTTACCTAATAAATCTCACATTTCAATTACTCGTCTTTCTAATTTTCCACGAATAATATTTACAACTTTAGAAGCAGTTTTACCATCACCCAAAGTTAAATTCCAACTCCAATCAGGCACAATGGATGTCATTTGTTTAACACATTGAAAAATATGATCTGAATTTAAGCCAGATAATATATTAGAACCAGATTCTATAGTTTCAGGCCTTTCCGTACTTTCACGAATGGTAACACATGGTTTTTTAAAATATAATGCTTCTTCGGGAACAGTACCAGAATCAGTAATTAAACACAAAGCATTTTTTTCTAGTTTAGTAAAATCAAAAAATCCAAGAGGTTTTATGATTTCAATACATTTAGGCACAGAGAGATTTTTTAATTTACTAGAAGTTCTAGGATGCATCGGATAAATTACTCTCTTTTTATATTTTTGAGATATTTTATTTAATGCATCAAATATAATTTTTAAATTTTCTAAATTATCAACATTTTCACTTCTATGTGCAGTTACTAAAAAAAAGTCATTATTTTTTAATTTCATTTTTTTCA
>TARA_B110000467_G_scaffold55832_1_pt1 | contig 13874 bp, 12 predicted proteins | sample TARA_B110000467 | Tara Oceans TARA_B110000467 (sample SAMEA4398341) | marine metagenome | biome: Polar Biome; feature: [MES] marine water layer (ENVO:01000295) within the mesopelagic zone...; material: water (ENVO:00002006), including particulate matter (ENVO:01000060) such as...... | reverse complement strand
GTTTATATTGAATTTTATATGAAAGTTTCATCCCTATCTGCTTACCATCCCCTAGTAATTTTTCAAATTTTGGGGTATCTTCTGGCGTTGAAATAATAAGTACTTCATTAATTCCCATGAGCATCAAAGTTGATAAGGGATAATAAATCATTGGTTTATCATACACTGGCATCAATTGTTTGCTCGCCACCAAAGTTAGTGGATGTAGTCGAGTTCCAGCGCCTCCAGCTAAAATAATTCCCTTCATTAATCTATAGCTCCTAATCTCTGTTGCTGATATGTATTATTTTGAATGTCTTCCCACCATTGTTTATTTTCAAGATACCATTCTATAGTTCTTCTTATTCCACTTTCAAAATTTTCTTTCGGTTCCCAATTCAAATTTATTTTAATCTTTGATGCATCAATAGCATATCTAAAATCATGACCTGGACGATCCTTTACATGTGTAATCAACTGAGAATATTTCTCTCCATTTTTTCGGGGATGTAATTCATCCATAATTTTACAAATTGTATTAACAATATGAATATTCTGAATTTCATTATTTCCACCAATATTATACGTATCTCCAATACTGCCATTTTGAAGGACAGAATAAATAGCATCACAATGATCTTCTACATAAAGCCAATCGCGAACATTCTTTCCATCACCATATACTGGGAGTGATTTTTCAGACAAACAATTTAATATCATGAGAGGTATTAACTTCTCTGGAAATTGATACGGTCCGTAATTATTTGAACAGTTTGTGATTAGGCTAGGGACATTAAATGTTCGTTGCCACGCTCTCACTAAATGATCAGATGATGCTTTAGAGGCGGAATAGGGACTACTAGGATCATATGATGTTTCTTCAGTAAAAAAACCTTCATCACCTAAACTACCATATACCTCATCTGTAGATACATGTAAAAATCTAAAGGTATCCCTTAAATTAGAATTCTCATCAAGATATTTCTTACAGGATTCAAGTAAAACTGCTGTTCCCATAATATTGGTATTTAAAAATTCCATGGGACCATCAATGGAGCGATCTACATGAGATTCCGCCGCGAAGTTAACGATAGCATCTGGATTAAATGTAAAAATAGTCTCCCAAACATGAGCTAAATCAGTAATATCACCTTGAACAAACTCATATCGTTCATTACTTTCAACGCTAGCTAATGTATTGAGATTACCTGCATAAGTAAGTTTATCAAAATTTAAAATTTCATTTTGAGTTTCTCTGATTTGCTTTAATACAAAATTTCCACCTATAAAACCTGCTCCACCAGTGATGAGTATTTTCATTTATTATTATCCCTTAATTACACTAAATTCAAAGATAATAATCTAATTACTTACTATAGACTTTAAGAAATAAAGTTTTATACTTACTCGATATATTTTCCCAATTATAATATTCTTTAATTCTTGAAACTGATTGTTTAACTTTTTCTCCTAAAATATCTTTATTTACCACTACCCACTCCATGCATTGAGAAAGGCTCTCAATTGAAAGGTCATAATATATTCCTCCTGACTTGAGTACTTCTCTATTAAACTCTACATTCCTACAAATTATAAATGAAGATGAACCCATTGCTTCTAATAATGCTGGATTGGTTCCCCCAACCTGATTTCCATGTATATAGGATAAACAATTCGTCCTTAAAATATTTAGAATATTTTTATTATATATGTATCCTGTAAGAATGATATTTTCATCATCTTGCGCCCATATTTCTTTTGAATATTCAGATTGATAAGGAACATCTCCAATGAGTATTAATTTATATTTATTTTTATATTTTCGATTAAATCGTTTAAAAGCATCTATTGTCAATAAAGGATTATTCTCTGGTTCAAACCGTGTTATTTGAAGGAAAAACTGTCTATCTTCAATACCATATTTATTTTTCAACTCATCTGGAATTATAGTTTTATTTTCAATATAGGCACCGTACTCAATTATCTCAGAGATTGCAGACCATCTACGTTTATAGTAATCATGCATACCAATACTATCTGTGACTATATAATTTAGCATTTTTGAAGTTAACCACTCTGAAAATTGAAAAAAATACCTCCCAATAACTCCCCATTTATCTCTTTTCCATTCTAAGCCATCAGTATTGATAATAATTCGCATTCCAAAGATTTTGGCTAAACTTAATGGTAAAACATTAGCTACATTAAATGCCATAATGACGGAGTCTCTATGATAAATAATCGCATGTAAAGTGCAAATGAATGTATGACTTAGGGTTTCTAAAGCTTTTGATTTTAATGCCGGAAGATATATGATTTTAATATTATTATATTTCTTATTTTTGGGAGAAGTATTTTTTTCACGAGAATATACAATGATATCAAATTGAGCTTTTAACCTAATTGAGATTTCTTCAACACAAGTTTCGAATCCACCATAGTTTGCAGGAATACCCCTAGTTCCTATCATCAATATTTTCTTTTTTTTCATAATTTTTTACATGCCTCTAATAATGATGAAGCGGAATTGGACCAATTAAATTTTTGAGCACGAATCAATGATTGCTCAGAATGATGTTTATATATTTTATTATCATTTAATAGATTTTTTAGATGAAGTGCTAACATATTAAAATCTTTGGGATTATGATATAGTCCAGCTTCTCCACATACTTCTGGAATAGATGAACTATTGGAAACTACTACAGGAATGCCGCACGCCATGGCTTCTAGGGGAGGTAAGCCAAACCCCTCCTCTAACGAAGGAAAGCAAAAAACTTTTGCCAGTGCATATATTACTTTTAATTCATCATCCTTAACATCATTTAATGAAAATACATCCTTTTGGATATTCAAACTATTAATTAATGGCATTAAATGACTAGATTTCCAACTCTTTTCACCTAAAATAACTAATTTAACATTTGGAGTGTCAATAATTGAAAATGCTTTTATTAGTGTCTCAATATTTTTCCTAATGTTCAATCTACCAACAAATAAGATGAAATTATCTGGTAAATCAAATTTTTTAATAACGCGGCTTTTATTTAATTCATCAATTTCACTTTTAGGTTTAAACCCTGTGGATACACCATGATAAATATATTTTATTTTTTCTTCTGGGACTTTACAATATTTGATTATTCTGTTCTTTTCTGATTTTGATATTGTAATTATTTTTTCAGATTGTCTTAACAAATATTTTATAGGCCAAAAATATAAGCGTTCTATTAGTGTAAAAAATTCAGGGTTACTCAAAAAAATTACATCATGAACATATGTAATTATCTTAGATGTAGATAAAACTGGAGTGTAGTTTTGTACTAGAGCCACATCAATTCTATTCCATAACAAAATAAAGGGTAAAATGATCGTATTTGTAAGTAATGTATTAATATTGAAAACAAATATAATTTTAAAGTCTTTTAAAGATTTTACTTCATCAGAATACTTAAACTTTTTATCAATAAGTAAAAATAGTTCATTTCTAGAAGATGATGTAGCAAAACCTTTAAAATTATCAATTAGATTTGTAATTACAATTTTATTACTAACTGGTCCCTCAAAATACCATTTAGCATCAAATGCTATTTTTACTTTTTTATTCATATTTTTTTATACCTAAGCTGCAAATTAACCAAATTAATATTGTAATAATAGGCTCTAAAATTATCACCGATGCAAATCCACAAATAACATATGTTAATAACAAGGAAATTGCCGGGACTGTAAACATATTATTTGAATTTGAAAAAATCATTAAAATCATTTTATTGATATTTATTATATAAAATGAAATATATAATATAAATCCGACTATAGATATTTCTAATGCTACAAGCCACCAAAAAATTTCTGTATGAAAAACTTGAGATGAAGAACCATACCTAACTAAGCCTAATCCAATCCCCATAGGGTTTTTTGCAATTTTAATTAATCCTTCTAAAAAAAAATCTATTCTTGCGTTAGCGCTTAGTTCTTTAAAAGTGATACTATCCATAAATACATGCATTATCTGGGGAATAAGAAGAATCAAAATAGATAAAAAAAATAAAAAAAATAAGAATAATGGCGGTTTAAATAGTTTTATCTTTTTTTCTACTAAAAGAATAATAATAGTTGAACATATTAAGAAAAAAAATGAAACTCGGGAAAAAGTATGGATTAGTGCAATCAAACCAAGAATAAAAGTAAATAACAGTAAATTGTAATTAATCTTGTGGTTATATGATTTATGAGTATATAATAAGTAAGAGATTAAAGTTAATATTATAGAAGCAAATAATCCAAACTCGTTTGGTCCAGTAAAAGGGCCATACATTCTATTTAACCCCATCATTGAAAAGGCATTTACACTATACTTGATTTCTCCATGATTTGATATTGCCTCAATGATTCCTCTAAATAGTGCAAATTCTTCCCTAAGTAAATAAAATTGAATGAATCCAATACTAAAAACTATTATTGAAGAGTAAATCAACTTTTTAGTGAAATAAATAATGTCATCTACATTTAATTTTTGCATTAAAATAATAAAAAATAATATGAATGGTAAAAATAAGTTTTTAAAAGAGATTAATGCATCATATTTATTATTACTTAAGATGAGATATATAATCGAAATAAAAAATGTCATAAAAAAAATAATTAATTGTAAGAAGTCTATATTTTTTATTGAAATTTTAAATCCATTAATTAAAAGGACTTTCAAAAATAAAATTAATATGCATATTTCTTTCCATAATGAGAATGTAAAAACTATATCACTGCTAAAATATAGATCCAATAAAGACTTTGAAAGAAAATGGAACGGAATACAGAATATTAAAAAACCTATGATTTTTTTATTTTCAAAGAAAAATGAGAGTGACGCTATGATTGGGAATAGTAGGATTTTAATTTGCAATATTTATCTGATTTTCTAATTTTATAAATATTGAGTCATCTTTAAATGAGCTATCAATACTTTTTATTTTATTAATATCAATTTCTGAAATACAATTAATTATTTGTGTGTGTGTTTCTATATCAGTACTTGTCTCATAAAATCCTCCACGAATATGCTTATAGCTATTTTCATCATAAGTGAATCTATAAATAGGTTTATTTAATTTATGAAAATCAAACATTAAGGATGAGTAATCTGACACTAGGACATCCGATATTAACATTAATATTTGGATATCAGATTCTTGTGAGACATCTATTAGATTTTTTGAAATAAAATTGATATTCATATTTGCCAAAAACGGATGGAATTTCGTCATTAATAAGTAATTATTAGTCAATAAATAATCAGCAACTATATCATTATTTATAATATCAATAGTCTGAGTAGAAGTACCTATATCTCTGAAAGTTGGTGCATATAAAATAACTTTTGAATATTGGTCTAAATAATATTTCTCTCTGAGAGCTTTTACTTGATTATTCTCAATATTAAAAGAAGTCCTCGGTTGACCAAAAGGAAAAAACTTCTTCTCATCAACTTTGAATGCTCTACTTAATAATTTTATTTGTGATTTATTTTCACATATAAAATAATCAATCCTATTATATAGATAATTGGAAGAAAAATATTTCTCCTTCTTAATAAGCCTTTCTTTATCTACTTTAGAATCATAATTAATTTTTTTAATTGGAATTCCATGCCATAATTGGACTAATTTTGTTTCGGGATTGATAAAATAAAAACAATCAAATAATTCTGAGGTAATAAAATAAAACTTTGCATTGGCAGCGTAATAACTACATTTTAAAGAATTCTTCATTATTACTGGATATTTTTTTTGCATTAATTCATTATAGGTGATTTTATTATCAGTAACCCATACTAATTCATACTTTGATTTTTTTTTAAGATAATACTCAAATAAATACTTACTATTATCATGATATAAACCTGTTCCTGACCCAAACAATAAATATTGTGGCTTTTTAAAAAAATGGTATGAAGAAATTTTAAATGGAAAGTAAAGCAAAATGAAGGGTAACCATTTAAATATTCTCTTTAATAATTTTAAGGACTCTTTAAATGTCAAAATCATTATTGATTCAAACTTAAATAACAAATTTAAAAAATATAATAATCTTGTAACTAATTCGGGAATTCCATTATACTTATTATGGAAATACATTCGACTATTTATTAAATGAAATCTTTGTTTACTTAGATCCATTACAGAAGAAATCGACTGAGATACCATATGAGTATAAAATAATTGGGGTATTAGAAAATTATTTAATCCTAGATTTAAAATTTTACTTGCAACAATCCTCTCTTCACAATATAAAAAGGTCTTTTCATCTAGATAGCCCATTTTCTTTATAACATCAATAGTCGAAAAAATAAATGATCCTGGCAAACAAGATACCTTATGAGCTGATATTTCATTTTGAAATTCATATGATAATTTATTTTGTAAAAAAAATTTAAAAAGTCTCGAATTATCTAAAATATCATCTTTAAATGATGGAATACTCCACGCAGACATTGGTGATACTTCCCCATTTATTTTCATAGTCGGTGCAATAAATGCAGGGGAATCAAGCTCAGCGTATATATCTGATAATTTAAAAAGCAAATATCTATCAAAAATAAAAATGTCGGGATTTGATAATATAATATAATCGGGGTTCCCTTTTTCCGCTACTTTAACACCAAAGTTATTTCCATATGCATACCCTCCATTATAATCACTTTTAAGTACTGAAATATTTTTGGATTGGCTAAATTCATTAGTTAACTTTTTAAATGAATTATCAGTTGAACAATTATCAATTATAAGAATAGATAAAAATACATCTTTTTGTTTTAAATAAGAATAAGTACAATCAATCGTTTGAGAATATGAATTATAATTTAAAAGTATGATTGAAATATTTTTCATTACTCTAAATCTTTTATATATTCATATATACGTTTTGAACTATTTGAATCTTTGTATTTATTAAAAAAAATATTTATTTTCTGTCTCTGGTCATCATAATTATCTTCCCCCTTAATTATCATTTCGATTTCATTAATTACCTCATCCCAGTTCATACACCTTGGTCCAGGTGTAACCTGATCATAATCATAGTATAATTCTCTATCTCTATCCATATACTCATCAATATCAAATGGCGTAAATATGATAGGTCTATTCAACAATAGAAAATCAAAATAAACACTAGAGTAATCCGTGATTAGAATATGTGTTTTTGATAAAAATTTATATAAATCAATATCTTCAGAAATAAATTTTATATTTGATGAATCCCTAATAGAAATATTTTCTAAATCATAAAAATGAAGTTTTACAAATAGCGTGTAGTTATACTTCATTAAAAATTGATTAATTTTAATTGAATCAAAGGAATCAAATATATGTTTAATATTAGAATTCCCTTCTTGCCTATGAGTTGGTAAAAAAATAATAGTCTTAGTCACTTCATTATTAAAAAGATTATCATTTCGAGGATAGCCCAGTACACAAATCTTTTTTACCATCGATCCGAATGCATTGGATAAATTTTCATTTATATTTTCTGATGAAGATAATAATAATTTATATTTTGGTATATTAAAAGGAACGAACAAAAACTTAATAAAGGCTAATGATGATGATTCATCCTGAGAGTGTGCATCTTTTAGAATCTTTTTTAAGGGTGTGCCATGCCATAGTTGAATTTTATTCCTTGTCGTTGCTACAAATCTATTAACATCAGCCATTCCCGTTGAAACAAAAATATAACCTGATTTTGCAGTGTAATAATATCCATAGATTGAATATGAATAATATACCTTGAATCCATTAGCCTTCAATTCTTTATAAACTTTTCTATTTTTTGTTAACCAAATAGGCATAATGCTGTTGTCAATTTTATTTACATATTCGAATAATATTTTACTATTATCAGCATACTTCTCACCGAACCAAGCACCAAAAATCCATATACTCTTATTCTTTGGAAACAAATAAGAAATATAATATAAGGGAAGATTTATGATACATATCAAAAATCTAATGATTTTTTTTTTGTTCATTTCAAACAAAATGAACCATATTCTTTAAAAGAAAAATAAATATATATACTGTTCAATATAATATGTGCCAAAATAAGTGAATATAGCGCCCCATTAATTCCGTAGGTAGGTATTAAAAGTAGATCTAAGATAATTATAATAAATAATGTCAATGATACTCCAATAGTTCTTATTTTCTGATTATCAGATATGGTTAAAAGCGTTCCATATACAGATCCAAAGTATCTCATAAATATAACGATAGAAAAAAGAAAGACATACTGTTTTAAATCAGTAAATTTTTCACTAAAAATGATATTAATTAGCTGTTTATCAAATATGTTTATTATTACTGCAACCAATAGACCAAATAGAATAATATATTTGTTTATTTTAGTAGTAAGAGTAATTAAGGACTTCTTATCAGATGAAAGTGAAGAAAACTTTGGCAGTAAAACGGCATTAATTACCCCTAAACCTAATGTCGCAGCTCCTAATGATCTCATTCCAGCCTGGTAGATACCTACATTATAATTATCTACATATTCTTTTAAAATGACTGTGTCAATATTTAGATACATAGCACCAACTGCAATATGTATAGCATAAGGCAATGTATCAAGTAACTCTTTTTTAATATTAATATCTTCCAAGATTATTCCAAAATCCTTCTTAAATCTCAAAAAAGTTGCAAGCATAAAAAAGGATTTAACCCCCATAAAGGTAATTGAAATGAATAATAAATTATTGAAATTGTATGCACTGTATAATACTAAAGAAAAAATAAATAAATTATTTATAAATACATAAAATGTTTCAATATTAAATTTATTTATTGAACGATAAGGTATTAAAAAATGATTAGCAAAAGAATTAAAAATAGCTGCTATTGTTAAAATAAATAATACATAAAACGTCTTTAATTCAATAAAATCTATCCACTTTAATATACTTACTATGAAAAATAGTGGCAATATTAATAAGACTTTAACCTTAACAGCTTTAAATGTTATTTCAGAAATTTTGGATGGATTTTTTGCAGTATCTTTTGATAACTTTAGATTATATCCATATTCAACAATAAGAACTAAAATATTTGCAAAAACTAATGAATAGGTGAATATACCAAAATCATCAATGGTTAAGATTCTAGCAAGAAAGAAAATTAAAAAAAATCCAGATAGGAGTCTGGAAATAGTTGTAATTGTAGCAAAAAATAGGTTTGAACGTTCCATCTGAATTAAGTGATTCTCAAAAAAACTATCAAATTAAATCTTTTATCTCTGTTGAAGAAATTCCTTGAGTCCTAGACAAGTATTTGACATCACAAATATCTTTCAAATCATCAAATTTTCCTTTCCAATCATCTCCAATAGTAAATATATCAATTTCAAATTCTAACATATCAGCCCTCTTTTGCTTCCAAGAATATTCTGGGATAACTTTATCAACATATTTAATGGCATTAACAATTTCAAATCTTTCCTTATATGGATAAATACACTTCTTACCTTTTAAATGATTAAATTCATCATTTGATACTCCCACAATTAAATAGTCACCCAACTCTTTTGCTCTTCTTAAAAGTTCTAGATGCCCAATATGAAAAAGATCAAAAGTTCCATATGTTATTACTTTTCTCACAACTATTTACCTTTCAATGGGTCCCTTTTGTAGCTCTAAATATAATATATAAAGTTAAAATAATCTTCTAATAAGAATATAAAATATTCCAAAGAACCCACCTATAAATGCAGATAATACTACAATTAATTTCCTATTTGGTGAATTTTTATAAATAGACGGGAATCCTCTATCTAAAATTACTACTGAGGGCATTTCTTTAACTTCTTCTATTCTCGCCAATTCATATTGCTGCTGTAGGGTAATAAATATTTGAGTTTGAATCTCAACATCTCTCAATAATCGCTCAAATTCAAGCTGTAATTGTGGTGAATCTACCACTTTACGATTTTTACTACGAAATTCTTTTAATTTATTTTCAGCACTAACTAAAATACCTTTCACTTCTAACTGTCGACCTTGAATAAACCTTCGATTTAATTTTGCAGTCTCATTATGATTTGAATTGGTAAATTCAATGACTGCATCATATAGATAATTAGAAATCTGTGCTGACAATTCAGGTTCTTCCATAAGCACATCGACATTAATTAAACCTGTTTTATGTTCTCTTATAGAAATCCTATCAACCATTTTTTCTAATGCAGATGATTCCCATACCAAACGCTTATTCCCTGTATTATTAGAAAACCAATTTAATGGATTTATTGAAAACTTATTCTCATTATTAATTCCCCAAAATCTAATTAAATCAATTGGAGCTGTATCTAAATTAGTATTCCATTTTTTATATATAATTTTACTTTGTAACGTTCGTGAATTAATAATATCTGGGATATGAAATTTTGATTTGCCATCATTCATATTCATACCTATCATGGATGCCATGCCTTGAAATTGACTTAAAGCACCACTATTCTCACCACTAGGGTACATTGTAATAGTCGATTTATATAGTGGTGTGGCTAACAATGCATATAGTATGCCTAAAAAAGTGATGCCTCCAGCAATTTTTACAATGAGTTTACGCTCACTCCAAAACACTTTAAAAAGAGCCCTTATATCAATTTCATCATCTTTTATTATTTGAGTATCATCATTCATTAACTCATTCCTTTTTTACAAAAATTTATTCGAATCATTTTAATTATCTTTGATAAAGCCAATTATTCTTTTACTTGCCTTACCATCACCATACGGATTATGTGATTTACTCATTTTCTTATATAATTCTGTATTATTTAATAATAAATTAGTTTCATTTACTATTTTATTGATATCTGTACCAACTAAAATGACAGTACCAGCATCTATGGCTTCAGGGCGTTCAGTGGTATCACGCATCACCAGTACAGGCTTTCCAAGAGAAGGTGCTTCTTCTTGGATACCTCCACTATCAGTAAGAATAATTTTAGATTTTACCATTAACCATAAAAATGTCTCATAGGGTAATGGAGCTATTAATTTTATATTATCAATATTAGATAAATACTTTTCAACTGGTTGTTGGACATTAGGGTTTAAGTGTACAGGATAAATGATTTGAACATTATTTGATGTAGATATTTCTTTTAATGCCTTACAAATATTTATAAAGCCTTTACCATGATTTTCTCTTCTATGACCTGTAACTAATATTAAATCTTTTGTATAGTCTATTAATGACTCTAAATCATCAATGGTAGAGTTTTTAGAATTTTTAATTTTTTCAACACCATCCAGTAATGCATCTATTACTGTATTGCCTGATACTACAATATTTTCTTCTGAAATATTCTCATTTAACAGATTTTGTTTTGATTGCTCCGTTGGGGCGAAATGATAATCTGCAATTCTTCCTGTTATGCTACGATTAATCTCTTCAGGAAATGGAGCATATTTATTAAAGGTTCTCAATCCCGCTTCCACATGGCAAACTTTTGCGCCAGAATAAAACCCCGCGATACTTCCCGACATAGTGGTGGTGGTGTCTCCATGTACAAATACATAATCTGGTTTGTATTCTTCTAAAATAGGTTTCAATCCAAGTATAATTTCACTGGTGAGATTGTATAAATTTTGATTGGGCTTCATCAAATCTAAATCATAATCAGGTATAATCTTGAAAAAAGACAATACTTGATCTAACATTTCTCTATGCTGTGCCGTAACACATACTCTTACATCAAATGTTTTATCCTTTTTAAACCCGTTTACTAGTGGAGCCATTTTTATTGCTTCTGGACGGGTACCAAATAAGATGAGAATTTTTTTCTTCAATTTAATTCCCATTAATCATTAAAATCATCTTTTATATTATTCAATGTTGAAGTAATCTGGTTTATCTCAATATCTGTCAAATAAGGATGCATTGGTAAACTGAAAATGGTATTACTAATTTGTTCACATACTGGGAAGTCACCCCGCTTATAATTCAGGTAATTATAAGCTGTCTGCAGATGTAATGGAATAGGATAATAAATAGCCGATGGGACCCCCCTATCTTTCAATCTTTGCTGACATTCAGTACGGTGCTCACTTGAATCTGCCAAGATAGAATATTGGGCCCATGCTGAGCTGTACCCAGAAGGTATAAATGGAGTTGAAAAAAGGTCTTTTAATCTTTCTGAATATTTAAGTGAAATTGCTTCACGTTTCAGTAATTCATTGGGAAATAATTTAAACTTATTTAATAAAATTGCTGCTTGGATTGTATCTAGACGACCATTCAATCCAATTCGAATATTATCATACTTATTTTCACCTTTACCATGAATTCTTAATGATTGTAGCCTCTCTGATAGACTATCATCATTAGTAAATATGGCCCCACCATCACCATATCCCCCCAATGGTTTGGCTGGAAAAAATGATGTTGCTGAAAGATCTCCAAAAGAACATGCCTTTTTTCCATTTATTGAACCACCGAATCCTTGGGCTGCATCTTCAATTATAAAAAGATTGAATTTATTAGCAATAGTTTTAATTAAATCATAATCGGCAGGTAATCCGAATAAGTCCACAGGGATTATTGCTTTAGGTATTATGCTACCCTCTTTGCTTACCCTTCTCACTTCAAGTTCAAGCTGTTTAGAATCAATATTATACGTTTGCCTATCAATATCTACAAATACAGGCGTTGCTCCTACCAGGTTAATAACCTCTGCAGTTGCTACAAAAGTAAAGGGGGTCGTAAAAACAGCATCGCCAGGACCAACTCCCATTGCCATAAGTGACATGAGTAATCCATCAGTACCAGAGGAACATGATATACAATGTTTCACCCCTACAAAATGAGCGAGTTTTTCTTCCAATTCAATGACTTCTGGCCCCATAATATATTGACCATGTTCTAAAACATTTTCTATAGATTTCAAGACATCAGACTTAATAATCTTGTATTGCGACTTTAAATCAACGAACTGCATTTTTAGATTCTTTTTTATATAGCATCCACATAGATTCCATTATTGATTCTAAACTTGAGTACTTGGGGGACCAATCCAATACGTCATTAGCTAAATTTGATTTAGCATAGAGTGATTGTGGATCACCCTCTCGTTTTTCAGAAATATTAAATCTAACCTTTTTCCCCGTTATCGATTCAGCTGATTTAATGGATTCCAAAACAGAATATCCTTTACCAGTTCCAAGGTTCACACATAAACTTTCTTTTTTCTCTAATAAATAACTTAATGCTTTTATGTGTGCTAATGATAAATCATTAACATGAATATAATCACGAATACATGTACCATCCGGGGTATCGTAATCATTTCCAAATATATTCATTGTTTCTTTATCACCCAACAATACTTTCATTATAATAGGAAATAAGTTTTGAGGCTCTTTTTCGGCAATGAATATTCTTTCTTTCAGGTCATAGCCCACTGCATTAAAATATCGTAACGATGAAAAATTTATATCATGAATATGAGAATACCATTCAATTAATCTTTCAATGGTTAATTTAGTAAACCCATAAAAATTAGTTGGCTTAGTAGGATGTGATTCATCAATGGGTAAATATTCAGGCTCGCCGTAAACTGCAGCCGTAGAAGAAAAGATTATATTCTTCACATTACATTCAACCATGGCATCCAAAATATTAATCGTCCCTGTAATATTAGTTTGAGAGAACGAACGGGCATCTACCATTGATTCACCTGCAGCTTTTTTTGCTGCAAAATGAAATACAACATCAATTTCTTGGTTTATTGCTGATATTAAATCTTCTTTTTCAAGTATATCACCCAAGATAAATGTGCAATTAGGTGGAAGATTCTCTTTAAAACCAGAAGATAGGTTGTCATAAACAATTACA
>TARA_B110000467_G_C18339398_1_pt1 | contig 13960 bp, 6 predicted proteins | sample TARA_B110000467 | Tara Oceans TARA_B110000467 (sample SAMEA4398341) | marine metagenome | biome: Polar Biome; feature: [MES] marine water layer (ENVO:01000295) within the mesopelagic zone...; material: water (ENVO:00002006), including particulate matter (ENVO:01000060) such as...... | reverse complement strand
ATGAAGTCTGGCACCTCCTCTGAGTTTTCGTATGATGATCGAGTACCCTCCGGATATTCTTTAGTTCCTCTGGACGAAGTGCAGAAAGCGCTATCTTTTCAATTCTGCATTATTGTCCGCGATACGCCCGATTCCCTAGCGGGGCGATTCGTGCTTTTGAAGACGGACGAAGAGTACGACATATATTTGACGTGTTTGGCGGACAGTAATATGCGAGTGGTCGATTGGTTGGAGCTCTGGGTTCAGAAGGTGCCGAGCGTCAATAGTCCCCATGCGTCTTTGTACAGTCACTATACTAATCTCATTTGGGATCTAAGGTGGGAAAGCCTGTGTCGTGCGTTCGTTGAAACGTTTCCCGAAAGCACAATCTTAACGTCCTACTCCGCAAGGCCGAGCGAACCGCTTCTAGTGGACTACAGTCTCCAGATTGCGAGCGTGCCGACTGAGATTGATCCGACGGGCGAGGAGTTCAAGTGGAGTTTGTGCAATAACGATGGCGTTCTTCAAGCGGCCTCGCTTCCTGCTTACTCCAGTTCCCAGCACCGATACCTTTACCAGGAAGACCGCCTCGAGGGATTTAAGTTCGTTCCAGTCACTGAAGGAGCTCCAGAAAACCCCGACACGTATGAATGGCGCCAGGTTTTCGATGTGTCGGCTAATTGCGACGTTTTTAATCTTCAATGTGGGAAGTGGCTGATTCGCCGCCATACGCCGATTCGGGGAGAGGATTTCGTTGACCTGCTCGGCGGAAAATCCTGGGAGGGGGTCGATAATGCAATGCAACCGTTCGATCTCAATGCTCCTTACAAGTGGCTGGCGGAAATCAGCTTTGAGAATCGTTCGACAGCTTCGTTTTTGTTTGGAAACAAAGGTATAGCCGGTCGGCTTGTCGAAGCGTACTACTTGAAACTCCAATTTATTTCCGATTTAATTCGGTCGGTAAGGGATATGACGGAAACGACGCAATTGCCTTATTTGAATCTATTGCCAAGCGATTTCTCCGTGGCGGTTTCGAGCACCTCGACGCAACTGCCTCTGCTCTGGACTTTTCGGACGAATCTGTGCCGCCCGACGCAATCGTATCAAGTTGATATTGAATCGGAAGAGGCTCGTTTTTTCGGAGTACGCGAAAATCGAAGCTTTTCGATTTACAAGCCTGACGAGTTTTCTGAAGGAGCCAAATCGTTGGGTGTTCTTCGGATACGCAGTGTTGAGCCCGTGAGCAAATCGGACGACCGTGTTGTCATTGAAGGGACCCTGTCATGTCAGGAAAAACTGGATATAGCATCGAATGAATTGTTGATAATTCATATCGTGCTTCAAGACTCTCGCGTCAAAATAGCCGCTCGTATTTCGGGAAAGGAAAACCTGGCTTCTGGTGAATTGAGGTTTAGAAGTTTCGCCCAGTCTCTTGAAGGCGCCGCTAGAGGACTGCTGGACGAAGCTCAAGGCGTACCCTTGCAGCGGATACAGTTCGAGCTGCTGCCAATCGTGAGCTCACCGGCTGATCTGTATTCTTTGGCGGTTATTGCAGTGCAAACTTTATTGGTGAATAAAACAAATGCGCTCCCGACGGCTCTTGACGAACTTTTGAGTTTCGCGCGTGAATTGAAAGAAGTGTCGCAAGAAAATATGCCAATGAACGAGCGAATTGCAATAGTCGTAAGCGCGGATTCAAGATGGCGTTCATCTCTTGGTCCGCACAGATTGCGTCAGGAGGAGTTGACTCCGGACAGAGCGTTTGAGTGTGTTCCAGCTGATCTTTGGTGGAGCTTAATTGGGGAGTTGACGCGTTTTTTTCCGAATGTCGGGCCAAATTCGTTTTGCTCTCATTTTGGAGATGCTTCCACATTCGCTCTTGAAGCGGTGTTCGATGAACCGTTAGAGTGCCTCCATGGTCATATAGTCAAGGCTCGAAGCCTTCTTTTGATGGATTGGGACCAAAACGCCGAGATGAAATCGGTTATCGACGAAGTAATAAATGCTTGAGCCTTTGAATGGATTAGATTGAAATTTCCTTGCGATTTAGAAGATTAGAAATCATCTTGTTTGCTTTTTAAAAACCTGATAGACAAATAATTCGGGCATCCTCTTTATGAACCAAAAATCTATTTTTCGAACCATTACATTGAATATTCCAACGAGTATCGCGCTTATCGTTGGATTGCTTTTCCTCGCTGGGTGCGAGTCGACGATCCAGCCTACGCTGAATACAAAAGTGTCGGCTTTGTACGCTGGCGCCACGATTGAAGTCGATCTAGTCGGAATCAACACTTCCGAGTATCAGATTTGGAAAGCGAAGTCGGTGAACGACTACTTTACTTCGGATGATCAATTCCGCGATGCGGCTGTTAAGAAAACTTTATACTTTGGCGAGCAGAAGAAATCGTCGCAAACCTTTAGCAGTTCGGATCCGATCTGGACTCAATGGGTGGCGAAAGGATGCGCCTTTGTTGTGGTGATCGCGGACCTTCCTGGTTACGTGAAGGATGAGCAAGTGGATCGCCGCCGTCAATTGATCCCATTGGATTCGAAGCTTTGGAGCGGAGCCCCCTCTGACATTACGATAACGGTTTCGCCAACGGGAATTCAGTTGTTGCCTTCTCCTGAGGTAGTGGACTTCTAGAAAAGCGGCTTGGGTTCTAACGGAATTTTTGGGCTAATCCTGCGAAGAGGTAGCGGAAATCCGATGAAAAGATGCCGCAAATAGGCAAGTATAATTGTATACGCCAAGTTGAGAGTGGAGGAAAGTGTAGTTCCTTTCACGAATCTTCTGGAGCATTGGTCGTTCGCGCCAATGCCGCGAAGAATCACTTTTTCCAAGGAAGCGGGGTAGAGCCTTCCGAGTTCCGAGAGGCCGTAGAGGTTCAGCAAACCTTGTCTGGCAAGCATCGCGATTCCTGGTTAGGCGTCGTGGACTCTTCGCTCGATGAGGAGGTGCAATTTTGCGTTTATCAAGAAATGCCTTCGTTGGCTCGTTTGGTTGATCGCAAGTTTCGTCTTGAATCCAATGGTTTGAAAACCCTCTTGCTGAAGCTGGTTGTAGGAATCAAGCGGATCAATTCAGTTTCGGGAAGAGCGCATGGGAACATAAAGCTCACTAATATTTTCCTGGAAGGCTCGGGTTCTATCGAGAAGCGCAATGCGTTGTTGTCGGACGTCGCAACTGAAACCGATCTGAGGCACAGGAAAGCGTACTATTCCAACCCGGATTTAAGGGCTTTGGGCGAGATTATCTATGCTCTCGCAGGCAGATTGAGCAGAATTGAATCTACCATGTTCAACGTGCCGGCTGGTGAGGACTGGTCGAGCCTATTTGGGAGGGATGCTGATTTTTGGAAAGGGCTTTGCAATGAGCTCCTCAATCCGAAGGGGAGCTACCAGGAAGGTGGTCTCGAACTCCTGGAAAAGGATCTGAAGAAGGTTGGCAGCAAGAAGTTAAACGGGCTTCCGATCCTGATCGGAATCGGTGCCGTAGTGATCATCGGTTTTTTTGGAATACGCTTCTTGGACTCGCAAAGCCAAGAAAATTTGCCGAGCGGAGGGTACGAGCAGTACCAAAGCTACATCAGCGAGTACGATTCTTGGCTAAAGGAATTCGCGTCGAAAATCGTCAGGAACCGCAAGCTCTTTGAAGATGACGTCTATTTGACGACGGAAATCGTGGCATATATTCAGGATAATTTGAACCAGCTTTCTCCTGATCGTCTACTCGGGCCTTACCGCTTTGAGGAAGAGGAGAGATTGAGCCAACTAATATCTGAGGATCTCGAAGTTCAGAGGCTGATTGGCGGGAGTGACCAATTCCTTGGAGAACTTAAGAGCCGGTTAGCGGCTTGGACTACCTTGAGTCAACTGAACCAGCATCTGGCGACGTTTGACGCAAATAAGTGGCCACACGCTGCGACGGTTGCGGACAATCGGAAATCGGAATTTACGTTCGACTCGTCCTTATTTGAAAGCCTGCGTTTCACCTACGAAACGTTTTTATCTTATAATGCGAGAATTGAGGCTTGGGATGCCATGCGAGCCTCTGGCGAACCCGTCTACGCCCTCGAAGACCTCGTTTTATCGGATCTTCAGGATTATCACAAAAAGCGCTTGGGGGAATCGGACGACTTCGACAATATCCAGCCGGATCTGCTCAAACTGAGCGCCGAACTAGAGCAACTGAAGAAATTGGTCGCCGATCCGGATTTCTACGCTGCGTACGACTACGATTTGTTCACCGAGAGTATCGGTCTTGGGGAGGAAGTGGTTTCCATCGATGAGAGTCTTCAGCTATGGATTGAAACGGTTGGCGGATATCGGAAGACCACCCACTATGGAGCGGAAAAACGCGATCAGTTTCTTTCGGAGAAGAAGCAGGTGCTAGAGAATATCGACCGCTTGAAGACCTTGGGTCTGATCAGCGAAGCCAATGGATTCAATGACGATACCATTGAGTTGGATAGCCAATTTAACCAATTGTTGGAATTGCCGCCGATTGAAAAGAAGCGGCAAATCATTCAAAACGAAACGAGGCAACTGCTAGAAACGGTGAGTTATCTGAACGAGAACGTTAGAAGCCTTTGGGTGAGCAATAATGTCGACCCCGATGAGTGGTTGGCTCAGAAAAAAAGTGAGGGCATTTCCGTATCGGGATCCTTGGAGAAGGAATGGCTCGAGCGTAGGGACGCATTTTTCGCGGGGCGTCCCGCATCGTACTATCGAGATCAGTTCAAGCTTATGGAGGTAAACGACCTTCTCGATAAGATAAAAAATTTCCTTCAGAAAGTAGATCGATTCGTTGCGAAAAGAGAGTTCGATTTTGGTTCTTTTAACCCGACGATCAGCTCGCGAATGGATGAACTCGTAGAATTGAAGCGAGAGGGTGAGAGGCAGGCCTTAGTCGGGATTGTCCCGAAGAATTCAAGTGGTTTCGACTGGGACTTCGAACGATTCCAAGAGACCTCTGAGGTTGTCGATGTCCATTCTGGCGTTATTGAGTATTTGGATACGATTACCCAATTCGGGAATGATATCGGGACGATTGAAGCGAGCATTTCGCAAGGCGACCCGTTAAGCGAGGGGATGAAGGAGTTCAACTCAACTTGGGCTTCGGGCGATCGTTCGATCCTGCGCGAATTTCAAGGTATATCTTGGGTTGATGATGTGCTCTCGTCTATTGGCGACTTGATCGGAATAGGGCAAACGAGCGATTTAGGCAGCCTTCTTGCGGTCGTCGAAGATACGAGCTCGTCAGTGTCGATGTTACGAACGGTGTGGGGGCAGATCCGGCAACTCTCGGATTGGCCGAGCAACGTGCTCGATCTTGAAAACGCGACGAACAAAGCCGAGCAGCTGAAAACGCGTGGAGTGTTGACTGCGAGTGAATTCGAATCCGATCTTAAAAACTTTTGGAAACGAGCGGCTAATAGCGTTTCAGAAAGAGAGGAATTGTATGAGGTTTTCAAGCAGCAGGATGAATTGAACGGAGATTTTCAGGAGATCGATGTTAGACCACGATTTGACTACATCATTTGGAGGAATCTCGAGTCCGTAGATTCGGAAGGACCTGCAGAGCAAAAATCGAAGGATGAAATCATCGCTCAGCTTGATCGACTGAAGGGCGAGCTTACTAGCGGACGCGCGGATGGAGACTCTCGGATGGGGCTTATTCAATCGCTTCAGGATGATCTCGCACGACCAGATTACGAGGAACCCGAGGCTGATTTTAACGTTTCAGGCTTGGGTGAAACGGAAGGTTGGGAGCTGTCGTCTACTGACGGCAGCGATCTGGTTTCGTATACATGGAATAATTACACGATTCCATTTAGGCGAGTCGTAACGGACGACGGACTGATTCACTTTGTTCAGCTGAGCGAGCTCTCGATTGGCTTTGCTCTCGATTGGTTGAATGAAAGTAACATGTGGGCGGATTTGAATTCGCGGCTTGCCGATACGGTCGATTTTTCCCGAAGGGATGGTCCCAGCTCTTGGAAGTCTTTGTCCTTCGCCCTCGATAGTGGGGCCGAACTTGCATTCGATTGGATCAGCGATCCCCATCCAACGTGGATGGGCAGAATCTATGATTCTTCATTCAATCCTTCTTCTCCTAGACCGGAACATCCCATTCAGTACATACCCCCTGCGATGGCTCAGTATGTAGCGGAAAGCCTCGGATGTTCGCTGCCGTCGGTCAGCGTATTCTTAAAGATAGCGGAGGAGCGGGGGGCCGAATCCGGCTTGAACCTGAGAGACCCAACCTGGGGAAAGCAATACAACTACGTTAATAGTAATTCGGCAATTTCGGATCCACTCAATGTTCCTTGGCCGGATCGAGGCATTTTTGGGATGGACCAGAATGAAGCGAGGGGACCTGCCCAGATCGTTGTTTCCGTCGATGACGGATTCCTATGGTTTCGCGAAATCAATTCATCGAACGACAGCTTCAACGATATTTTCGGAAATGTCGCTGAGTATTACGTCGATAATGAAAGCGGCTCGCTGTTCGTAGCTGGCGGCTCGGCACTCTCTCCTCCCAGTATCGATATCTATACGCCTTACGAGGTCGATGTGATTGAAGCAGAATCAGGATACAGCGATGTTGGATTTAGGCTTTCGTTTATGGTCGAAAACATGTCACCAGGTTTCCTCTTTAAGCGCATGCTTGCGGCGATACCTGTCTCAGGGGGGGAGGTAGAATAAATCACTCGCTATTATGCAAGCTCTCTCCATAAAATGATGAAGGATTAAATGTTATTTTTTCTATGAATGAATCGAATAGATGGGCGCTCGAAGTAGCAGCCACGTTAAAGCAAGTTCAAACGGATTTCAGCGATGAAGAACCCGAAAAGCGCCATCAGTATCTAAAGGATACACTCGAGCAGTCTATGCACGAATTTTCGGGCGAGCAGAAAGCGGAGAGATTGCGAGCTTTGTCCGAGCAGTTTCCAGTCCTTGGAGGATCCGGAGGTAAGACTCGGATCGAATACGGTCAGTCTCCGTCCGCTTCGAGCAAAGAGCAAGAAGACGAAGGGAATAGCGGTATCGATGGAGTAGTATTCAAGATTAAGAAGATCCTGACGGAAGGTGCGCCAAGCGATCGCAACGAGCTCCTTCAGAAATTGGACGAGGCTGGTCTCAAGGAAATTTTCAGAACGAGCAGCATGGATGAAAATGCATTGCCGCGCGACATTCAGAAGAGGCTTGGCTTAAGACCGGGCTCCAAGGTAAATGTCGAAAATGTATTCAAGCTTCTGACTTACTTCGTTGAGACTATTTTGACCATCGACAAACTTGTCTGGGCTTTTCTGAAGAAAGCGGCTCCCAAATCGAGTTCCAATCGGACGACTCGAGGAGATGTAAGACTATTGCTAGGCAAATTTATCGTAGCGGACCCTAACACTTCTTACTCTCAAGTGACCGAAGCTATCGACAATACTCGAAATATGAATACTGGATTGCTTGGATCCATTGGCTTCTTGGGGAAAAGTTTTGCGAAGAGATTCAGCGATCGTTTGTCGCCGAATGCGATTGTCGAAGTTGCAGAAGCGGAAGGGATCCCTTGGCACATCTCGAAAGAAGGTAAATATTGGGAAAAGTATTCGTTGATGGCTGAAGAAATGAACGAAGTCGCTCTTGAAAAGATATTCGACGAAATGATCGTCACCCACGCCGAAGAGCTCGTAGGCGGGGCAGACCGAGTTAAGCAAACGAAATAGAAATATGTTATCGAATATCCACTGGCACGAAGGTCTTTTTCTACGGCCGCATCACCTTCAGCGTTTTCATCAGGATTTGCAACGTTCCGCTATAAGCGAACGGCAGATGTATTGTCCGATTCCCTACGGAGTTTTGCAATACAAAGTAAACGACGAGGAACTGGCGAACAAGCGATTGAAATTCGATCATTTGAAGGTGATTATGCCGAGCGGGGTTATTGTCGACTTTCCCGAGCGAGCAACGCTTCCCGCTCTTGACCTCAGAGAATCTCTAGCTAGGCATCAGAGCGGGTTTGTCGTTTCTCTGTCAGTCCCGTTTTGGGATTCCAATAGAGGAAACGTAGCCACTCCTAGCTCGACAGGCCAGACGGGCGAGAAACTCCTTTACACGACCGATGAGATAGAGGTGAGCGACGAGAATACGGGTATGAATCCGCAACCTCTCGCAATCAGAAAGATAAATGCCAAGCTGATTGTATCTACCGATGAAAGTAGCTACAGCGAAATGCTACCTCTCGTAAGATTAAGCGCCGGAGTGGGAGAGAATTTGGGACAGGCGCAATTGGATCCTCGATACAGCCCCCCTGCAGTTTACCTCAAAGGGTCCGTTAATATTCGTTCGATGATGGGCGAGTTCGTGCGTGGTTTGATTGAAAGCAGAAATGCGCTCTCGGTCCAAATCGGGCAAGGTGGTTTCAATATCGAAACGCTTAGAGGGATTCAACTCGAGCAGATATTTCGGTTAAGGACCCTTAGCCGGTATGCAGCTAGGCTCCCTTTGATGATGCAGACGGATACCGTTTCGCTCTATTCTGTTTTCATGGAATTGCACGGACTTCTCGGTGAATTGAACGCTCTCAGCCCAACCGAGGACTTCTTTAATCAAGCAAACTTCAACCACGACGACCCTTTCTCTGGATTTCGGACGCTGATCGACAAGTTGAGCAGTTTGATGAAGGGGGTCACTCGCGCTAGCTACATCAAGATCGATTTCGCAAAACAGGACGACCACTATGCGTGCGAGATCACGGATGAACACTTAAATGGAGTGATCGACTACTACGTTGGAATCGAGTCTTCGATTGAGCACCGTCAATTGACGATGCTTGTAGAGGATCCCGATAAATTCAAATTCATGCCGGTCAGCTTTATCAAGCGCCCGATTTTCGGAATCCGCTTAAAGGAGGAACGGGTTCCTCCATTGGAACTGCCAGCAAAGTCGAATCTTCGATACTACCGATTACTTCGGGCTGAAAGCGAGAAGATTTGGAAAATAGTACAAAGAGAAAAGAAGCTGGCGATGAGATGGCCAGGCGTTCGCGGCAGTGACTTCAAAATCGGACTTTATATCCTCAAATAACTAAGAAATTTACTATGAATTTAATCGAGATATGCGAGCCCGTTTGGCAGTACATTTGCAAGATCAACCGAATTGCTAGAAATCAAGGGAGTTACGATTACCAGGAACTGAAAGAGGAGATTCAAGCACTTATCGAGCAATTGAATGATAAAGCTTCGCAAGAAGCGCTTCTCTCCAAGCAGTATGAAGTAATTAAAATGCCAATACTGTTTTTCGTGGACTCTATGATTGTGGAATCCGGAATTTCCTGTTGTCAGGAATGGGACGAAAATCGGTTGGCTTACGATTTCAACGAATTGGCGGGAGATGAATCGTTTTTCGATACGCTAGAGGACGCCCTTATGGATCATAGCCAAGGATCCGAAGATGTGTTGGCATTCTACTACGTTTGCCTCGGGCTTGGGTTTAAGGGATTCTATATGCATGATGAGGATTTCATTCGTCAGAAGCTTGAAGAAGTTATGCCTCGTATTCGTAATTACCTGCAGTCCAATGAGCACTCTCTCATTACTCCTGAAGCCTACGAAGTGAATACATCGAATTTTCCAACTCCCATTGCTCCTAAGATCTGGGGGATGTTGTTCATCTTTATTGGAGTTGCCGCCGCTGTATTCATAACATCGATCTTTCTATATTTTAAGGCTACCAACGATCTCGCTCATTCTATTACGACAATCAGCGCGAAAGAAATCGTCGCAGAGGAAATCGAAGAACTTAATTAGCGCAACTGTCACTTTCTTATGATTATCAATCGATTTCTAAATTTATCTGGTCCATTGCGAATTCTGGCTTTAGCAGGAGGAGGTGCTTCGTTCACCACGATTGTCTTTGCTGTCGCGAGCGGTAATCGAACGCTTCTGATTATCCTTGGAATTGCTTTGGTTGCCTTGGTCGCGGCACTTGGGCTTTACATGCTGTTCGTCAAAATTCGCAAGAAGAAGAAAGCCAAGCAGATGGACAATATGCTCGGTCAGCACAATGCGGGGAGTTCTGGCTCGATCACAAGCGCTGAATCAAGAGTTCGTTTGGACGATATGCGCAAGCGGTTCTCTGAAGGCGTTGTAAAATTCAAAAATGCAGGCAAAGACATTTATAGTTTACCGTGGTATGTTGTGGTGGGAGAGCCCGGTTCGGGAAAAACAGAAGCGGTTCGGCACTCCAACGTAGGGTTTCCTCCCGGTCTCCAAGACGAAATGCAAGGCGTCGGGGGAACGATCAATATGAATTGGTGGTTCACTAATTATGGGGTGATTCTGGATACGGCAGGCAAGTTGCTCTTCGAGGAAGTGCAGCCAGGGAAGAATAATGAGTGGACGGAGTTTCTCAAACTTCTCAAGAAAAGCAGGCCTAGTTGCCCGATTAATGGTTTGGTTTTGGTTATCCCTATTGACTCGCTAATTAAAGATACGGCAGAAGAAATCGAGTCAAAGGCCAAGAAAATTGCGGTCCAAATGGATGAGATTCAGAATCTTCTGAATATTCGTTTTCCTGTGTTTATACTCGTGTCCAAAAGCGATTTAATTACCGGGTTCAGAGAGTTCTTTCAGAATATCGAAGATCCAGAACTGCAGCACCAAATTCTCGGTTGGTCGAATACGGATGATCTCGATACACCGTTCCAGCCTCAAAAGATCGAGTCCTACCTATCTACGCTTATAAAATCTTTAGAGAATCGTAGACTTGGATTGTTGCGGAGTCCATTTTCGAATGGCGAAGAACGTTGGGCGAACGAAGCGGATTCGCTCTATTATTTTCCTGAAGCGATGGCTCGTATTTATCCGAGATTGCGGCGCTATATGGAATTGATTTTCGTGGCTGGCGAATGGTCGCAAAAACCGCTCTTTTTGCGAGGCATCTATTTCACGTCCTCGCTCCAAGAAGGCTCTGCCTTGGATGAGGAACTATCCAAGGCTATGGGGATCGAAGTGGGCGACCTACCTGGGCAAGGCGTTTTCGAACGCGAGAAAGCTTATTTCCTCCGTGATGTTATCTTGAAAAAGGTGTTTGTCGAAAAAGGGCTGGTTACTTCGGCGAGCGATACGAAGAAAATGGTTCGTGGGCGAAAATTTGCGCTATTGTCCTGCGGGTTTGTAGGTCTAATTGGTTTGCTTGGAATCGCTTGGTATGGGTCCTATGCCTTGAAGGAGAAAATTGGTAAACAGCTAGACTATTGGGAACTAGCAGCCAGGCCGAGTCTTTGGGTAGAGGACGAATGGAAATTGCCTGTTGTTAGCGATGCATCGATCGGTGAATATTGGACCGACGATCAGCAAAGCGCATTGCCTGTGAGCGGTGAAAATGTGGCTTTGACGGATTTTATCGTCACACTTGACGAGCTGGCCACGGAGGAGATCAATACCCCAATTGTCTTCAGGCCGCTGGAGGCGTTGGTGGATGCGTTCAGCGATCGTGAACTGGATCGTAAGAAGTCATTGAAGGTTATCTTCGAGTCTGCCGTCCTATGGCCGTTGACAGAGGGTTTGAGAGAGCGCGTTCTAGCGTCCTCTGGCGACTGGACAAATGATGATAGAGTCGCCTTGGATTCTCTTATCAAGTTAGAGCAAGCGGTCTTGCAGGGTGGCGAGGCTCGTAGTTTGCTAGCTTCGGGAAATAGCAGCGTATTGAATAATATGATGCGCTATCTTACTGGAAGCAATTTGGATCCTCGGTTGGAAGCTATTTACCTGAAGCTCTACGTGAATGAGGAAAACGACGGATATGAATTGCCAATATGGTTAAGCGAAGGGAATACTTTAGAATCTAACGAAGCGATTCGTGTAAGCGTAAATAAGTTTATAGGCTATGTTCAATCTGCCCAGGAGAAGCAAAGCGTTAACTTGGATAGATTAAAAACGCTTTCGATATTCTTTAAGGAATTGGATGATGAGGAAAATGAGTTCCTCGCAGAGGCGAGTTCCAAGATAAGCGTGGCTTCCCTTTCAGAATACAATTCGTCTCTCTCGGATTTTAAAAATGAAGTCAGTTCTCGTGTATCCACTTCTACGGATGAAGGGATATTTACGCCGGAATCGAGGATTAGCCTGGTAGACGCGTATCGAAGAGAAGTTGCGACGGCACGGGATAATATAGGGGCGACCGTTTCGGGGATTCAGTCTATTTTGAAAATCGAATCAGAGGGAGAGGACGTTGCCGAGAACCCACAGATCTTTAGCGAAATTAACGCGCTTATCGAATCGGAAAAAGGCCGTATCGAAGCAGCTATCGAATCCTCTATGAGCGAGGAAGAAGTGGCGGAACTAGAACGCTTGGATGCTGCTTTGATGAATGATCAAGCAGGGGAGCCTTTAAGGATCGTAAGTCGAATTGATGCTTATCTTGGAAGTATCGAGCAGGCATCGGTAAAAGATCCTAGCCCTGTTTTCGGAGATTTGAAAATTAACATTCAAAGCTTATTGAGTGGTATTGACGAGGGAAAGGCGAAGATTGATAATTATTCCGGGTTTAAGGACAGCGAACTAAAGAGCGTATGTCGAAATCTGTTGGATACTGCTTTTGTCGCTCGTAGAGATTCTTTGCTGGGCAGTTACGCTGCTATTTATAATGACTACCTTCGCAGGAATATGAAGTTCCCTGTTGTATTCAAAACCCCCGACGACTTTTTGAGCGATAAGGAGGTTTTTTCGGCAAAGAGAACTTGGGGAATGATCAGTCAAGACCTGCAGGGACTTGCGGGCCTGGAATTGGGAGCGAGCTCCAGCGATTGGTTGAAAAACGCGAATGAGCTCGATCAACGTTTAATCTTGACCTTCGATTCTTTGGACGTGTCGAATCAACGGGTTAGGGTGGTGCTCCCCGGGCAACAGGAGCAAAATCGTCTTCTCAGTAAGTATGTGGACGACTTTGACGGGTCCCAGCTCATGGAATACGTTTGGACAGGTATTCAGCTTAATGACGAGGCAGTTCTACGCACTAGGGAAGGCGATGGGGGCAAACTCGGAGAAGTTGAAATGATTGGCGATCAGTTTGCCGTAAAGCTACATAAAACGGATAAAGTGAACAATACGCCAGCTGATCTGCAGGGGCAATGGGCTACGTTGAAACTCCTGCACAATTTCAAGGCGATTCCAAAGATAGGAAACAAAGAGTGGGATATTGTTCTGAGAGCTGAAAGCTCTGGCAGGGAATATTACATTATCGTTTCCCTCATATTCGAAAAACCACTCGTTGATCTAGAGGACTGGTCTCAGTAGCGCCTGTTAAGTAAGCATAAGCAGCATAAAAAGCCGATATGTTCTATAAGACCTTTCTAAATTCAGGAAAACCTAAGAGTGCTCAAGACAGAGTGTCTCTGTGCGCATTGGGAAAGCATCCTGGGTGGAATGATCACATAGAGGATTTTGGACATACGAGTGATGTGCTCGCCAAGTTACGCAGCTTCTTCTACGTCGAAGGAGTGGGAGGGCTTGTCGAGTCCGCTGAATTGATCAAGTATGAAGAAGAAGGCAATCTTCAAGAGTTTGGTCATTCGTATCTTTGGAGCCGAGGGAATCAAGCGATATTGGGTCGGCTATGGCAGTCGTCCGATGGTGTAGGGAGGACGAGGTATCCTATGATCCTCGCTTGCGCCATGAACGGTATTTCGTTAGAGGAAGGGACGGAGTTGGCGGCAAAGCAACTTGAGATACTCGAGAATGCTTGTCGCGAAACTAAAAATGCGGAGGACGTGCGGAACTTGTTGTCTTCAAATCGAATCCGTATTGAAGAGTTGCTGACAAAGTCGAGCACTGATGACGACATCCTGAAATCATATAGCCCAACGTACTCGGGCGATTTTTCTGCGTGTAATTTTACGGATGAGGAGATTGCTCGAGTCTACTATCAATTGTGGAACCTAAATAGTGGATTCGCATCAAAGGCACTCGGAGCGAATGCT
>TARA_B110000467_G_scaffold149909_1_pt1 | contig 14007 bp, 11 predicted proteins | sample TARA_B110000467 | Tara Oceans TARA_B110000467 (sample SAMEA4398341) | marine metagenome | biome: Polar Biome; feature: [MES] marine water layer (ENVO:01000295) within the mesopelagic zone...; material: water (ENVO:00002006), including particulate matter (ENVO:01000060) such... | reverse complement strand
AACTTAACACGAGGAAAATTGTAATGAATACGAAACTACTAGCATTAAGCATCATAGGCATCGCCACCACAACGGTAACGTCCATGGCTCGACCCGAAGGCGGCCGCCCCGGAGGCAAACCAGCCGGCGACCGACCGAATCCGGAAGACATCGTTGTTGAAATCGTCGCTGACTATGATCTCAATACCGACAACCTAATCAATTCCGAAGAGCTCGCTGCGGCAATCGAAGGACTCCACGAAAAGCGCATGGAACAGATGAAAGCCTTTGCCGAGAAACGCGGTGGCAATTCAGACCGTGAGCGCCCAGAACGCCCTCGAGGAAGCGCAGATCGTCCCGAACCCTCTGATATCGCTGCAAAACTCGTAGCCGATTTCGATACTGATGGTGATGCCGCGTTGAACACCGAAGAACTCTTCGGAGCGGTCAACGCAATGAAGCATCAAGGTCCAAAGAACCGACGTGGCCCTGGCCCTCGTGGAATGCGCGGACACCGAGGCGGACCACCCCCTTCTGACGAAGGAGTATAAGTCGTTTTCATATGCATCAGCAAATAGCGGATCCGACGGACGTCGGGTCCGCTTTTTTTGGCTTACAGAGAGAGGTCTGCAAAAATATTTGCCCACAGATGGCTCAGATTGCTTAGGAGCAGATCAACCGCACTATCGCTCTGCCCCTAATCTGTAGGAGCGGGTTTATCCCGCGATCCTTCTTACTGTCTTATGTAGGGCTACACTATCGCGGGGTAAACCCGCTCCTACACTGATTTATTTAACAGCCTCTTAGGAGCGAGAATCCTAGCTTTCGCCAATCTAATTTGGCAGGGAAACAATGGCCTTTTGCCAAATTCCAAAAAAACCATCTGTCTCAATCCGAGCAATCTGTGGGCAAAAAACCTCAACCATTCGACTTGCCCTTTTCCACTGAACCCCACATGCAGATTCCCTGAGCATGACTCCAGAAAACAAAGACGCCTTACGCCTCAAAAAAACGCTAACCTACGCTAACGGCTATCGCGAACTCGGCATGTTCAAAGCCGCGCTTGAAGAGCTGTCGCAACTCCCTGAAAATCTATCCGATCGCCTCGAAGGCCTACAAATGAGACTTGCTATTCTCATCGACGCCAAAGACTGGGCTTCCGCAACGTGCACAGCTAAAACCCTTGTCCTTCGCGAACCCAACGAGCCCACCCATCTCGTCAACCTAGCGTTTGTCACGCGACGCTCGCAGTCGCTAGGAGAAGCTAAAACGATCCTAGCCGATGCAGCTCAGCGATTTCCCAAAATCGGTATCATCCATTACAACCTAGGGTGTTACGCCTGCCAGGAACAAGACCTGGAAAGCGCCAAAATCATACTCGCCAAAGCCTTCTCGCTAGATCCTTCATTTCTGAATACCGCCAAAACCGACGAAGACCTAATCGTTCTCCAATTCTGGTTAAAAACTTTAAAGACTGTTAAATAAGTCGAAGTTTGCTTCGCTGCCTAATTGTAGGAGCGGGTTTACCCCGCGATAATGCTTGTCTATAACATGGAAATTAAAAATCGCGGGATAAACCCGCTCCTACAGTGACTTATTTAATAGTCTCTTAGAAATCGCCTCGCAAATCCTCACCGCCAAAACCCGGACCGTTAAACTTACAACGTTGTAATTTACAACGGTCGAACCAAGTTCGCCTAGCGAATTTTATTGGTATTGATCCGTTGGACTCTATTCAATTTCGCTCGGAAAAGCTCCTCCATCAGAGCTTTTGTTTTCGGAGAAATTCGTTTGTCGGCTTCCGCAAGCGATGGAATTGGTCGATCATCTGAAACCGATGCGTCTTCGCCTCGAACCGGATCTTCTGGCTCTCCAAGATAGGCGGCCATTTCTTCGGCCGAAGGTGGAGCTTCCTCGAGTACTTCTTCGCTCGGACTAAATGGAGATTTATCCGATTCAGCTTTCGGTGCAGACTCGGGAGTCTTCGCGGAGACCTCCTCGACTACTTCTTGCTTGCTCGACTGAACCTGCGGTTCGGGAGCAGGACTAGGAATTAGTCGTTTTTTTTTTCGTCGTCGGGCAATCCTGCCGCAATCCCGGAAAGTTCACGAATCAAGCCGTCAATCGCACGCGCTCGGCATTGCTCCGAAGCTTTAAGCAACGCCACTTCGAAATTCACTTTCTCGTTCAAACCGAATTTTAAACCCGACTCGCTCTCACGCAAACTATCGAGCAATCGAGTCAGCGACTCAATGGTCATCGGAACGCCCATACTGGAATCCGACCCGCCCGCTCGTACCGCGCTCAAAAGCGATTCCCGAACGCGTGCCTGCAAATCAACTAATGCTCGATAAAAGTCCCGACCCAAAGAATCGAACTCGTCAACGAGGTCCAAGATTTTCGAATGATCGCCCGAAGCGATAGCCCGAGCCAAATCGGTGGTCTGCTCAGCGCCGACCAATCCGTAAACTTGCAACACATCAGCCTCGGAAACAGACGAACCGCTAAATGCAATCATCTGATCCAAAATCGACTGCGAATCGCGCATTCCGCCATCCGCCATTCGAGCGATGGCCTGCAAAGCATTATCCTCGGCTTTAATTCCTTCCTGCTCGCAGATATAAGCGAGGCGATCCTTGATCAGGTTCTCCGGAATCGGCTTCAGATCAAAGCGCTGGCACCGCGATACGATCGTCGGAAGCACTTTGTGAGCTTCAGTTGTCGCGAAAACGAACTTCACGTGTTCCGGCGGCTCTTCGAGAATCTTAAGCAAAGCATTAAACGCCTGCGTCGAGAGCATGTGAACCTCGTCGATGATGTAAATCTTGTAGCGGCCCTGACTCGGCGAATACTGCGCATCTTCACGTAAATCACGCACTTGCTCGACACCGTTGTTCGAAGCGCCATCGATCTCCAGCACATCCATGCAAGAGCCATTCATGATAGCCTGGCAAATCTCGGAATCGGCCGGCGGATCCGCCATTGGGCCATTCTCGCAGTTCAAGCATTTCGCGAACAAGCGAGCCGTAGTGGTTTTGCCAGTACCTCTCGGTCCCACGAACAAATACGCGTGGGCAATTCGATTCTGTTCGATCGCATTCTTGAGGGTTCGGACAACATGGTCCTGACCGACAAGATCGTCGAATTTTTGAGGGCGCCACTTCCGAGCAATTACCTGATAGCCAACCGAAGACATAATTTGATGAGTTCGAACACTACCCACGAATAAAACGAATTGTCACGAATTTTGGTAGCCAGCTCGTTTTATTTTTAAACAGACCGAAAGGCCAAGCTATTCCCGGTCCATTCAAAGTCGATGCCAAGTGCCTTCAATCCGATTACACTCGTTCGATTTACGGGGTAAAAGGTGGCCAGGCACCCTACGGCGCATATCAAGCGTGACTACCGTTGCTGCCTTCCGACCCTGGCGGAGTTTGCCCAATCGACATCGCATAGGACCTGACCGTCGAAGAACGTGACGCTCCTCTTTCGGGATTCAACATCAAATTTCAAAAAATGCGCGATTAATTTTCCGAGGCCGATTCTTCCTCAAGCTCCGGCTTCGGATAAACGCGCATTCGGCGAATTTCGACCTGGACCCTAAGCGAATCCGCTCTCGTCGGGGGCTTGATCAGAACAAGCGTACCATACTTTGGATGCACCCGAAATCCCGTGGAATACACGATCTTCCACCGATCACCGACTACTACCGCAAATTCGATCGGCATTTCTCCAATATTTTCAACGTCGTAATTCAAATCCGCACCAAACCCGAATTCCAAAGGAAACGAATCATCCCCCAACCTTCCCACCAGCCGAGCTCCTGCCAAATTGAGAAAACGAACCGTCCCGCCTTCAAAAACTCCCGGACTCTCATCCGCTACGATCACCGTAAAAGGCAAATTTCGAACCGCATCGCGTTGAGCGAGAAAAACCAGCATTGCTCGGGATTCAACATCGCTCAGATCGGCAACCGCCACTACCTGCTCGTAATTTCGTCCCTTTTCATCCTTTGCAACTTTGAAGAAGGACACTTTATCAATCCCTTCCGGCAATCGCTTAACGGTCGTTCTAAACCGGGGATCGAATGCAATCTCCACATCCTCATCATCCGCATCATGGAAATGAATCCCTGCGAAGGCATCGTCTCCAAACGCGCGAGCCGTAAACAGGAAGGAATCATCGAAATCCAACTCCTCTACCGCATCCGCTCCGGATCCATGGCTCGAAAGCAAGAGGACAAAAAAGAATATCACCCAATTCTTCACAGCCCATCCCCCGTCATCCAGCGAAACGCGATTATCTTAAACGTTCGTCCAAACTCGCCGGGGCCTTCTCCCGTTGCTGCCATCACATCGCCGACACTCGGATCCGTTGCGTGTTTCGCATGCGTACGCTGCACAATCGCTTCGCAATAAGCTCGAGCCAAGATTTCCTCATCGTCAAAAGGATTAACCGCATCGCCATAAGCCCGGACCACGAAGGTATCGCTGCGAGCGGATAAGAACGGAGCGATCGCAGTCAAAACGTCCTGCTGAGTCAAATAATTCGAAGTGTAAGTTTCGTCATTTCCAATGTTTAATCCAGCGGCGGCGATGGCCGTCTGAATCACCCCCGAATCGATAAAATCCTGCAAGCTCACGAATGGTCCCATCGGAGCCGTCGTAGCTTGCCGACGGGCTCGAATTCCTTTCACGATCTCCACGGCGAACAATCCCATTTGCGCATCCGTGTAGGAACTCAGGCCTTTCCGGAATCGTTCTCGGGTGACATCAAGGGAATCAGGAGTAGAGAAATCACCCTTCCAGGTTTCCTCAGCGGATTGCGAGAACCGGAGAAACTGATTTTCTCCAACAAGGTCTAGCTCCCCTTGAACTGTTGCCCCAGGAGTAACTCCATCAGGATCATCATATTTCCAACTACCTAATCGAATACCCTTCAGCAACGAAACCCACGCCTCCACCGATGTTGAATTAATATTAAATGCACCCTTCAAATAAAGATGCTGTGCAGATTCTTCATCCACAATATTCGCATTTGCCACGGGCTCCATTCGTCCATTTGGAAGCGGCTTCTCAATATCCCAATCAGTCGGGTCAACTTGAGGTACAGTTGAAAGAAAAAATCGATCAAAGACACCGTTCAATGAGCCCGCAGCACCCGAATCCGCCGAACTCATTCCTAGGTGACTCCGCAAACCAGACGGGAACTCAGCCATATGTAAAGCGCCCAACGAAAGAAACTCCTGACGCGGCAACTCGAATAACGGAATATTATGAGTCACGTCAGCGCTCGAATTATACCCAAGTATATCGACCTCCGAACTTTGCATCACATAATTAAAAGCCCTTTCACTTCCAGGATACTCAAGGTAATCCATCAAAAATGGATCATAGCCAGGTACTGTCGCATTCGGATCCTCGAAATTATCTACAATAACATTGCTCTCAATATCTCCAAATCGCGGATTGTAATCTGTCCAGTTTATATCCGGATCTCGAATACTAACTATATATGAAAGATGTGGCTGCGACGAGCCTGAGGCTAGAGTTGGTGAACTTTTCAGTTCATTGAATTCAATTCCGCTCAACTCAATTTCATACAGCGGATTTACTTCCCCGACCATTCGTAAGCTCAAAGCAGGAGTCCATTCTGGTCCATAAAGGGATATTTTATCAGTACTGTAATCAGTATCGAAACTCACGAAATGCGATAGTACTGCTGGCAATATTTGATAATCAAGTAGCGAATTATTTGAAATAGATGCTCCTGGCGTGAGCGTCAAAATGCCGGTGCCATTGTCGTACAAACCCGTAAATGTTTTGATTTCACCAGGTTCCCACCATAAGCTAGTAGTATCCAAGCGAAACTCCGGCGTTTCTCCCAACAGCTCACTTAGGTTAACCGATTCTGGGTCCGGCAGAGCCGATCCGTTATCGTAATAAGTTACTACAATTCCCGTAGCATCCGCTAGATTATCAATAACTACTCGAAGATCCGTACCATCAATCCGACTGGTATAAGGATTCCATAATTCCACAGCCATGCCATACTGAACATAGATGGGACTACTTTTATCCGCTGAGAGTGGTAAATCCTTTGCCGACATCGAAACCTTCAATTGAAACCCTGTAATTACTGGTGCAATTTGCGGGGTTGATCCTACAACACCAATCACAACATTCAACGGCGAGATAGGATAAGTATGTGTCAAATCTTCCATTGGAGTCACGAAATCAAGGTAATTAAGATAAGGCATTAGAGACTCGTTTACGACGTTGTCCAAAGCTACGTCAGTAGGATCACTTGTTGTCACTTCATGTATGAATGAAAGATCCTCTCTCAAACCTCCATTTACTGTATCCGCCAACAAACCATGCGATAAAGCAGCTCCGTCATGAAAACGACGTCGCAAATCATTAGGCGTAAAACCTCCCAAAAGGTGATTCCCGTCATCGTCCAGCTCTCGCAAAGCAAATTCGGAAGCAATAGCTCCGAGGCGAGCATCTGAAGCGTCCACCAACCGAGGGTCTGGAGTACCGGTTTCAATCTCAATATAATTCCGATGAGCCAACATCTGCTCTAATCGAATCCTATCATAACTATCCTCGGACGTACCCTCAGTACCATCGCCATCATGATCAAACACTTCGTAATAATCATGCGACACCTCCGAAACTTTGTCCTGTAAAAGATAACTCATTTTAACTCCATTATCCCCAACCCAATAAGCGTAGTGGCCAATTGCCGCCTCTATCGCATCATTCATTCCAACAATACCGGTCGACCCTACAGGTTCTCTAGGAACAAAGACATCGTGCTCACTCTGATTACTTACTGATAGATTCGGCTTCGCCGATCCTTCTCCAACGAGTTTCACAAGATCATTCGACGTGCCCAATCCGATGACAAACGGGTCCGCATCCTGCCCACCATTTTCTAGATCATAGGTCGCATCCAAGGGACGTGTCACAAGCCAAATCGGATCATCATTTGCACTATTGTTATTCCAAACACCTGTCCAAAATGGCTGATAAACCCCACTTGTCGCAGGAGCGTTCGAATCATCGTTAAAGCTCGTTCCTACAGGACCAGTCCCATCCTTTCGAGCACCATCAGCCATCGCCGTAATACGCTGGTCCGGACCTGCGAATTCTTGCAAGTCGCCAATTGCCATTTGCAAAGCCAAGCGGGCATTCGCCCTCGCCACGCGGAGCCCTTGGTCGTATCGACTCGAAGCGGATTCCACTTGTGTCAACGACACCAGAGATAAAGCGAGCAAAAGCACAATGCTGGCCAATGAAAACACGAGTATCAGAGCAAATCCCTTGCAATCTCGAAAAGCAAATCGTTTACGAAGATTCATCCTATGGGCCTCCCCTTCCGCCAACTGTTATATAACGGTGATACAATCGAGAGTTCTTTTCAACTATTTCTTCCCAAAGCGTATCGTCAATAGTTTCTTCCATCTCTAGATCTAGAAGTTCATTGGCTCCGTTTTTGTTCAAGACACGTAAAAATACTTCTACTACATCAGGGTAACGATTCACATAGGCCGTTCCCAAATAGGTCGATCCTCTATGGGTCCATCCCTCAATCGAAGACGCTAAACCACTACTCCCATCTTCTGGAAAAATCAAACGCAATCCATCCGGAGCATCATATCCACTAGGATCGACCCCTTCGCTCGAATCATAAATATACAAACGCACCCCGAAATCCACTACATTGACTGCTAGAATATTCTCACGAGTAGTGCCCAACACATAACCACCATCCAAATACATTTCGCTTTCAAAATCGAAGATTTCAGCCTCATTTTTAACCAAAGCTGCTTCCGCTTCCAGAATAGTATTCTCCATTGTAGCCACATTTCGATATAGCATATAGCGTGGATCGCCAACATTGTTTTTGATCGTCGTTCGAATTATTCGATACCCTACCGCATTGAAACTTGGCGCTGCCGAAAACATTCGCACCCAAGACCCAGCCCAACCGTATTCATGCAGAACAGGATCAAACCCATCGCCAATCGGACGCTCAGCTCCGCCCTCCCACTTTGCGCCCGAATCGTCACCCAAGACATCGACAGCAAACATCACATCGTCGCCTTCCCTAAAAAACGCTGATTCGAAATCCCGAGCAATGATATCCAACGCGCCCCGGGCCTCAGTTTCACGAGCTACCGAATCTCCCACGTGATCCCAGGCAATTACAAAATCGCTCCCTATTGAGATGAAGAAATAGCCGATGACAGCCGTGACTCCCAACGCGGCCATCAATTCAATCAAGGTAAATCCTTTTCGGCTCCTTCTCATTTACTCAATACAACTGGCAGAATCAACTGCTGCAGTCCTTCTGCGTTGGCTTCATTACTAGTGAATCCACCCTCGGAATCCGAGACGAATGCCGGCCAGATCACATTAAACAAAAAAACGCGGTACGCATCGGTATCGCTATAGGCATAGTCAACTGGTTCAGTGACCGTTACCTTGTAGTATTTCTCGCCATCCTCCATTGAAGCTCCGTTTTGCTCAATCGAATTCAAATCCTGGCTGGCATAGAATTCTACATCACTCGAAAGGAAGGACTCGTTGAAAACATCATATACAAGATCTAAGCCTCCTGGCCCAGCTCCCTCGTCCAAGACAGTCGCCCCTATAAGCTCCAACTCCAACAATGACTTTATTTCGACCGCATTGGGAGCCTGCAAATCCGCTTCGGAATTCCGATACGACAAAGCAACCAACCCAATCGCCGGCACGACGATAATCGCGAACACCGCTAAGGCTAACACTACTTCCAATAAACTAAACGCCTTTTTGTTTCGTCCGATCATAACGCATCCGGATCATCCACCGCATAACTAACACCGTTGAGACGAATGAAGAATCCCCTCGCCTCTTCGCTATTCTCGAACAGTAAACCTCCTTCAATCTGATATCGGGCCATACCGACTACGATGTGGTTGCTCTGGGAACCACCGTCAGCCGAACACGCGGCGAAATCCACTCCCTTAACGCGACCATCCGGCCCAAACTGATAGCCAATCCAATCCTGTTCTTCACCGGTCGATGCATCCAGAGCGATTGTATTCAAAACCGGATACTCGATCGCGCCAATTGCTTTAGTAGAAACTCCATTCGAGCAATGATACTGACTCCGAACACCCGAATCACCTCCTGACAACGGCCACTCCGCATTAAAGCCAAACCCATCCGTCTCCTCATCCACTACCGACTGCGGCACGAAATATACACCCTTTGGCAAATAAACTCCCGAGTGAGCCGCTTTCCAAATCGTCGAATTGTACTCTTCCTCCACGATAACGCCAACGTAGCGCAAAAATTTCTCTTCATCACTGCTATCGTAATTGATGATAAGCATTGAATTACTCCCACGCATAATCGCTTGATTCCGAGCAAAGCGAAGCAATCCATGCAACTCATTCCGGGCCGCACTAACTGCGCCAGGTGGAGTACTTGCCTGATAAGCCACAAAACCCATCGTGGAAAGGATTAACATGATAGAGAGCACCACTACAAGTTCCAGCAAAGTGAAACCGCTTTGCGAACGTCTCGGATTCTTCAACTTGTAAATCCTACCAATCATTATTGAGTATAGATATTATCCAAGTTCTTCGAATCGCTTTCATTTTTTTGACCCTCTAGGGTAACCTCCGCGAACTCACCATCGGGCCCGACCGAAAACAGCACGTAGTTGAAATTCTTCCAATCGACGCTATCCGGATCAAAACGATATCGGAACGGATTGCCCCACGGATCGACTATGGCATTCAACAAAGCTGCAGGCGTTTCTCCCACAATCGGAAAATTTCCGTTGGTAAACTCCATCGCGTTCCGATCGATCAGTATTTTAAAATTCCCGAAACTTCCGTTAGGCGCAAGTCGACCAGCCAATGCATTAAAAAGAATATCTTCCATTGTGGAAAGTCCCGTCACTGTCATTTGTTTTGGATACTCGCCAAAACGAAGCTTGTAGTCCTCAAGCGCTTGCTGGATTCGCACCATATCCGCACTCGCCCGCTTTCCTTTCGAAGCAGGCAATAAATCACCAAAGCCGATCGCCAAGATACCGGTGAGGATAACGATAATCGAAATCGTCCCCACTAACTCCAGGAGCGTAAAGCCCTGTCGTAATCTAGCTTGTTCCCTCAAGACTCGCATCTATCCACTCCTTATAACCTTCAAACAAACCGCGCACCCGTTGTTTAAGGATGAAGGATGAAGGTTGAAGGATGAATTGCTTTCAAAAGATTGTAGGAGCGGGTTTATCCCGCGATTCCTTCATTCCATCCGATAACAATCTGCACTATCGCGGGGTAAACCCGCTCCTACAAAGATCAACCATTCGAATCGCCCTAAAACCTTACGCCTTACACCTTCAACCTTAAGCCTTATTTTCCTGAAGCGCCTTCACGACCGAGGCATCCTCAAGCGTAGTCGTGTCGCCGTGAATCTCTTTGCCTGCGGCAATGTCCTTGAGCAAGCGGCGCATAATTTTGCCGCTTCGAGTCTTTGGTAGAGCGGGAGCGTAACGAATTTCGTCCGGCTTGGCGAAAGCGCCAATTTCACCACCAACGTGATTCCGCAAAATCGCTTTCAGCTTGTCGTCGCCTTCAATCCCTTCCTTTAGTGTAACGAATGCAACGATAGCGCTGCCTTTCACCTCATGAGGCCGTCCGACAATCGCTGCTTCCGCAACCGAGTGATGACTCACCAACGCGCTTTCGATTTCGGCAGTCCCTAAACGGTGTCCCGAAACATTCAATACGTCATCGATTCTTCCGACGATCCAGAAATAGCCATCTTTATCCTCTCGGCATCCATCGCCACAGAAGTAAACGTCCTTGTACTCGCTCCAGTAAGTATCTTTGTAGCGCTTATTGTCTCCGTAAAGCGATCGAAGCATCGAAGGCCAAGGTTGCGTGAGCACGAGCTTGCCGCTCTCTCCTCTACGAACTTCCTTGCCCTCGTCATTGAATACTTTCGCGACAACCCCAAAGAACGGCAAACCCGCCGAACCGGGCTTCGAAGCTACCGCTCCTGGCAATGTCGTAATCATAATACTCCCCGTTTCAGTCTGCCACCAGGTATCCACTATCGGACAACGTCCGCCGCCAATAGTCTTATGATACCATTTCCAGACTTCCGGATTGATCGGCTCGCCAACCGACCCTAGCAAACGCAAGGAACTCAAATCGTGTTTCTTAATGTGCTGCTCACCCCATTTCATGAATGCGCGAATGGCAGTCGGAGCCGTATAGAAAATCGTCACCTTATGCCGATCCACGATCGACCAAAACCGATCGGGGCCCGGCTCATTCGGAGCGCCTTCGTAAATTACGTTCGTCGCGCCATTGGCTAGGATTCCGTAAACAACGTAGCTATGCCCCGTTACCCAGCCGACATCCGCCGTGCACCAATACGTGTCGCTCTCCTTCAAATCGAAAACGTATTTCGAAGTGATAGCCGTTCCGAGCAAATATCCACCGCTCGTATGCAGGACGCCTTTGGGCTTTCCCGTGCTGCCACTAGTATATAGAACGAAAAGAGGCGTTTCACTATCGAATGCCTTCGCTTTGTGAACGTGAGAAGCATCAGCGATCAGGTCGTGCCACCACAAATCGCGACCAGCCTTCATGTTTACGCGATTGCCAGCGCGCTTGAGCGTTATCACGCTTTCCACCGACGCGCAGCCCTTGAGAGCCGCATTCACGTTTTTCTTCAGATCGATAATTTTGCCGCGACGCCAGCCTCCATCTGCCGTAATTAAGACCTTAGCCGAGCAATCATTTACGCGATCCTTGATCGATTCAGCGCTAAATCCGCCGAAAATCACCGTATGCACCGCTCCGATCCGAGCGCAGGACAACATAGCCACAACCGCTTCCGCAACCATCGGCATATAAATCGCTACCCGATCCCCCTTCTTAACTCCTAAGCCTTCAAGAGCGTTCGAGAACTTGCAGATCTCAAAATGCAACTGCCTGTAAGTGAGAGTCTTCTGGTCACCAGGCTCCCCTTCGAAGATCAACGCTGCCTTGTTTTCACGATGCGTTCCCAAGTGACGATCCACGCAATTTTCGCATACATTGAGCTTGCCGCCTACAAACCACTTGGCATGAGGCGCCTTCCACTTAACGGTCTCTTTCCACGGCTTCCTCCATTGTAGCAAATCTTTTGCTTGAGTATTCCAAAACTTTTCTGGATTGTTCACTGATTCCAAGTAAAGCCTCTTGTATTCGGCCATACTTTGAACGGCAGCCTGTTTTCTGAATTCCTGAGAAGGCGGATACTTTTCTCCATCTCTTGCTACTGAAGTAATCTTGTTTGCCACAAATTTTCCTTGGTTTATATTAGTAAATCAACGGGAGGTTAAAACGCCGAATACCAGCAAGATCGCCAACAAGGGTCAAGCTTCGGATCTGTGATCAGAATCTCTTTTTTTTAGAGCTTTTGAAAACGCGGTATCATTCTTGCATGGCATTTTGCCATGTTCGTATCCATAATTAATTACAAAAACTAACATCACACAACCAACACCCGCTTTCAAACGCTAAGCGTATGGCCGACGAAAAAGACCAACCAAAAGAAGAGACAGTGACCGTCGAAGGCGTCCTGGAAATCACTAACAAGAAGACCGGACAGCTGCTCGACCTCACCAAGAACGGCCGTCAACGCCCGACTGACCCGTTCATCCCCAAAGAACTTATTCGGCGATTTAAGCTGAAGAACGGCAACTACGTAGTAGCGCAAGCGACTGTAGACCCGCGTTTTCAAAATCCAAAGATTCGATACATCGACTCCGTGGATGGGATGTCCGTAGACGAACGTCGCAAAAAACTGGAATTCACTCAGCTCACGACAATTACGCCGGAAGAGCAGATCAAACTCGAAACCGACCAAAAGCGCCTAACCACTCGGGCAATGGACCTTTTCTGCCCTCTCGGCAAAGGAACTCGCGGTCTCATCGTTGCCCCTCCTCGTACAGGGAAGACAACCTTGCTCACGCATATCGCCCAAGGTGTTGCAGCCAACCATCCGGAAATTCACTTGATGATCCTGCTGGTGGACGAGCGACCTGAAGAAGTCACCGATTTTCGCCGCAATATAGATGGTGAGGTCTGGGCTTCATCCAATGACGAGGAACTTCACAACCATCTTCGTATCGCGGATCTATGTATCGAACGTGGCAAGCGACTCGCCGAAACCGGCAGAGACGTTATCATCTTGTTGGATTCGATCACTCGTCTCGCCCGAGCTCACAATGCCTCAAAAAAGTCCGGGCGAACAATGTCCGGCGGTCTCGATATCCGCGCCCTCGAAAAACCGCGTCAGCTATTTGCAGCCGCGCGGAATACCGAAGAAGAAGGCAGCCTAACGATCGTCGCTTCCGCTTTGATCGAAACCGGCAGTCGCATGGACGACATGATCTTCCAGGAATTCAAGGGAACGGGCAACATGGAGATGGTGCTCGATCGTAAATGCGCCGAAATGCGTCTCTACCCAGCCATGAACATCGCTTCATCCGGAACGCGTCGCGAAGAACTCCTCATTCCCGAAGATGTTCTCGATGGAATTAACTTCTTCCGCCGCGCTCTCGTTCAGCAAAAGACCGAGGACGCTACCGAGACTATGCTGACTCGACTCGGTAAAACTGACAGTAATCAAGACCTTCTCGACTTAATCAGCCACTAGTCTTTCAAAATTAAATCGAATTCTGCCCACTTACTGCTTGATCTAGCAAAATCTGCTGGCAGAAAAGACGGTTTCTCCTCGATAGCTAGCGAGGAGTCCCTCCTTACACAGGACCCTCTATGGAAAGTTTCTCAGAACAGTGTCTAGACATGGCTCGCTCCATGCTCAGCCACAATATGGAATCCATCAATCAAGATGGAACGATTACGCCGGTCGAGGGCGAAGCTCCTCGCTTGGACGAGTCGGGTCATGCTGCACTCGCCATTGGCGAATTTTACCGGGCTACCGGTGAAACGGAGCTCGAGGG
>TARA_B110000467_G_scaffold117914_1_pt1 | contig 14027 bp, 13 predicted proteins | sample TARA_B110000467 | Tara Oceans TARA_B110000467 (sample SAMEA4398341) | marine metagenome | biome: Polar Biome; feature: [MES] marine water layer (ENVO:01000295) within the mesopelagic zone...; material: water (ENVO:00002006), including particulate matter (ENVO:01000060) such... | reverse complement strand
GTAAATGGGCGAATATCCAGCATAGAAAGGGCGCTCAAGATAAAAAAAGAGGTAAATTATTCACCAAATTGATTCGTGAAATTACCATCGCTGCAAAGTTAGGTGGCTCAGACTTAAATTCAAACCCGAGATTAAGGATGGCTGTTGAGAAAGGTAAATCTCAAAGCATGCCAAAAGACAATATCACAAAGGCAATTAAACGTGGAGCTGGTGAGCTAGAAGGTATTGATTATATCGAGATTCGTTATGAGGGCTATGGTCCTGGAGGAGCTGCAGTCATAGTTGACTGTTTAACTGACAATAAGAATAGGACTGTGGCAGATGTTAGGCATGCGTTTAGTAAATTTTCAGGAAATATGGGTGCCGATGGATCTGTAGCATATATGTTTAATTCTCTGGGCATTTTAACTTATAAACAAAGTACTAATGAAGATATCTTGATGGAAATCGCAATAGATGCTGGTGCTGACGATATTATTACTGAAGATGATGGGTCTATTGAGATTATAGTTCAGCCACTTAACTATGAGGAGCTAGTTAATACCATGATAAATGCTGGGCATGAGCCTGATAATAAAGAAATAACATGGCGATGCTCAACTGTTACCAACCTAAATGAGCACGAAGCCGCCACAATGATAAAAATGACCTCAGCTTTAGAGGACCTTGATGATGTTCAAACTGTTTACAGTAATGCGGAAATTACAGATGAGGTTTTAGCGAAATTATGAGGCTTTATTCTTGAAAATAGACCAACGAATATTAGGTATTGACCCTGGGTCAAGAAAGACAGGGTTTGGTGTAATTGACTTAATTGGTGGGCAGCTCAAGTATATAACGAGCGGGGTTATCAAAAGCACGGATGGCGATTTTACGGATCGCCTCAAAGTAATACATCAATCTGTTCGAGCTCTTATCAAAGAATATAATCCGCATATCATGTCCATTGAGAGCGTTTTTGTACATAAAAATCCATCCAGTGCATTAAAATTAGGTCATGCTAGAGCTGCCGCTTTATGTGCAACATTTGATTTCGATATGGATGTATTTGAATATTCTCCAAGAGAGATAAAAAAAGGAGTAGTTGGAACTGGGGCAGCATCAAAGGAGCAAGTTCAACATATGGTGGTGTCTCTATTGAATCTAGGTGGCTCTCCAGCTGAAGATGCAGCTGACGCTATTGCAGCAGCTATTTGTTATAGTAATGAGAAAGCGATGCGAGATGCCCTAAGAATTACAAGCTAATGGAATGGTAAAATGATTGGATCAATAAAAGGTAAGATTTTAATTAAGCAAGCACCACAAGTGCTTATTGAGGCTAATGGAATTGGTTATGAAGTCGAAGTTTCATCCACAACTTTTTTTGAGATGCCTGAATTAGATCAAAATGTATTTCTCTACACTCACCTTCAAGTGCGAGAGGATGCCCACACTTTGTTTGGTTTTACTGAGCTTAATGATAGGTATTTATTTAGAATGCTTTTAAAAATAAGTGGTGTGGGTGCGAAGCTTGCATTGGCAATATTATCCGCAATGAGCGTCAATGACTTTGAACGTTGTGTAAGAACTGAGGATAGTGGTTCATTGGTAAAAATTCCTGGTGTTGGAAAAAAGACAGCAGAAAGACTCGTTATAGAGATGCGTGATCGTTTGACAGATCTTATGGATAGTCCTTCTTTAGGGCCTAGAACAATTAATACTAATAGTTCAAGAGAAGAAGCCTTTGATGCATTAATGGCATTAGGGTATAAGGCTGCCGAAATTAAAAAATTAATGGCATCCATCAAAAATGATGACTTAACGGCGAGTCAAATGATAAGGCATGCTTTGAAAAAGGTTACAGATTAAATGGATAATATCGAGCATGACCGATTAATTAGTGGAGATGAAAGTCATGAAGATAAGGCTTTTGATCGCGCCATAAGGCCAAAAACTCTTGCAGAATATGTAGGTCAAAAAAGCATGCGGGAGCAAATGGAGATTTTTATTGAGGCAGCGCGAAAAAGATCTGAATCATTAGATCATGTATTGATATTTGGACCCCCAGGACTCGGTAAAACTACGTTGGCGCATATTATTGCTCATGAAATGGGAGTTAAACTAAAACAAACATCAGGACCCGTTCTTGAGCGACCTGGCGATCTTGCTGCATTACTTACCAACCTCGAGCCTAATGATGTATTATTTATTGACGAAATCCACCGTTTGAATGCCGTGGTTGAAGAGATTTTATATCCAGCTATGGAGGACTTTCAATTGGATATAATGATTGGTGAAGGTCCAGCAGCGCGCTCTATTAAATTGGATTTACCTCCATTTACTCTGGTTGGAGCAACTACAAGAGCTGGATTGCTTACGTCGCCATTAAGAGATAGATTTGGGATCGTACAGAGGTTAAATTTTTATGAAATTGATGAGCTGGCACAAATTGCTAATCGTTCAGCAAAAATAATGAATTTAGATTTAGATGAAGGTGGAAGTGACCAGTTATCCAAAAGAGCCAGAGGTACCCCCAGGATCGTTAACCGCTTGTTGAGAAGGGTTAGAGATTATGCAGAAGTTAAGGCTAATGGCAAGGTGACAGAGCAGGTCGCAAATGATGCATTAGATATGCTAGAAGTTGATCCAAATGGCTTTGATACTATGGATAGAAGATTGTTATTGGCAGTTATCGAAAAGTTTGATGGTGGTCCAGTTGGAATTGAAAGTCTTGCTGCTGCAGTAGGTGAAGAGCGAGGAACAATAGAAGATGTAGTTGAGCCTTATTTGATCCAACAAGGATTTATGATGCGAACATCGCGTGGACGTGTTGCTACAAAGAATGCCTATTTACATTTTGGATTAAATCCAATCAATCAACAAAAAAATATTAATCGTGATTTATTGGAATGATTGTTAATGATTGTTTTTTTAAGGAAATCAGAATATGACAACTAATATGTCGTTTATAAACCTTATCCTAAATGCGAGTATCATCGTTCAATTTGTGATGTTGCTCCTGTTAATGGCATCAATTGGTTCTTGGAATATCATCTTTACTAAACAAAAATTGATTAAAAAAATTAAAGATGCTTCTGATTCATTTGAGACAAATTTCTGGGCTGGTGGTGATTTAAATAATCTTTATAAAAATTCAACTAAAAATGATCATGGCGATGTTGGAATGCCAAGTATTTTTAAAGCTGGATTTAAAGCATTTAACCGTTTATCTACAAAAAGCTCTATCTCCAAAGATAAGATGGTGGAAGAGTGCTCTCGAGCTATGCGAGTCGCTCAAATGCGCGAAGTTGATAAATTAGAGCATAGCCTTGCCACTTTAGCTTCGATTGGATCAATAAGTCCTTATGTGGGTTTATTTGGAACAGTAATTGGTATTATGAACTCCTTTAGAGCTCTTGCGGGTGTTCAATCCGCCACGTTAGCAATGGTTGCTCCTGGTATAGCTGAAGCTTTAATCGCTACTGCGATGGGCCTTTTTGCCGCCATTCCAGCTGTTGTTGCTTACAATAGATTTGCAGATAAAGTAACTCGTCTCGAGATTCGATACGATAGTTTTTCAGAAGAATTTGCAAGTATTTTACAACGCCATGAATTATATAAAAGTGATTAATAGTTAACGTGTCAAAAAAAAGAAAAGTCATCAGTGAAATTAATGTAGTTCCATACATTGATGTGATGCTTGTATTGTTAATTATTTTTATGGTGACAGCACCATTACTCACACAAGGAATAAAGGTAGAATTACCAAAAGCTGGGGCAGACCCAATTGCTGATTCTTCAAGTCTTGCCCCTCTAATTTTGAGCGTAAATGCTCAAGGTGATTTATTTATAAATGTTGGTGATGACGAAGATAAACCAAAAGATGCTGAATCAATAATATCAAGAACTAGGGCGGTTCTAGCCAGCCAGCCATCTACAATGATTTTAGTCAAAGCAGATCGTCAAGTTCCCTATGGTAATGTTGTTGGAGCTATGGTTCTTTTGCAGCAAGGTGGAGCAAAAAATATTGGCTTTGTTACTGATGCACTAGAGTCTTACCCTGTACCTAACTGAAATTATATGAGCTATTGAATGCGAGATAAATATAATATTATACCAATGGCTTTCGCGTGTGGTTTGCACCTTGCCATTTTTATTACGATGATATTAGCCTTTGAAAGGTCAAATGCAAATATACCATTTCGTCCTCTTATGATAGATGCTGTTCTAATTGAGGAGGACAATTTACTAACTCCGCAAAAAAAATTAGCACAAGAAAAACGAGATGCCGAAGAAAAAAAACGGTTATCAGATATTCAGGCTGAAAAAATACGAATAAATAAAAAGAAAAAAAAAGAAGCAGAAATTAAAAGAAATGCAGATATTAAAATAGCAAAAGAGCTAAAGTTAAGGGAAGCTCGTGAAAAAAAAGAATTGATAACTAAACAAGAGAAAGAAGCTGAACTAGAAAAAAAACGAGTAGAAAAACAGCTTGAAAAAGATCGTCTTGATGCTGAACAGAATAGACTAGATGATATAAAACGACAACGAGTAGAAAACGAAAAGATACGAAAAGATTTAGAAAAAGCTGAAAAAAAAGCACAATTAGATCGAGAGTTATCAAATGAGCAGAAACGTCTAGATGCTCTTCGTTCAGGCGCTCTTGCAAGGTATACTTTTAGTCTTGGTAGAAAAATTGAAAATAATTGGGTGCAACCTCCATCAGCGTCAAGCGGTATAAGTTGTGTTGTAAATGTTCGTCAGTTACCTGGAGGTGAAGTTATCAGTGCAGTAGTAGAGAAATGTAATGGTGATGAATCTGTTAGGCGCTCTGTAGAAGCTGCTGTTTATAAGGCTTCTCCATTACCAGACCCTGAAGATCCGAGTTTGTTCGAAAGAAATTTACGATTTGTATTTGAACCTTATCAATAATTCATATGTTTGTGAGGACACGGATGAATCTCCAAAGAAAAATATTTTTACTCTTATGTTTATTTTTTCATAATGTATTAAATGCTGAGCTAACTATAAGGATTACACAGGGCGTTGGAAAACAGACACCAATAGCTATTGTTCCCTTTGGGGCCGATAGAGGCATGCCAGTTCTTTCGGTAGATATCGCCAGTATTATTACTAATGACTTAAATAGGAGCGGCAGATTTTCTCCTATCCCTGAAAAAAATATGCTTCAAAAACCAACTACAGGGGGTGAGATTGATTTTGATGATTGGTCTATTTTGGGTATCGAAGCGGTCGTTGTGGGTCGTATTACAGAAATAAAAGCTGGTTCATACAATATTCAGTTTCAACTATTTGATATTTATAAAGGTGAACAAATTGTTGGTTATAGAATGCCAGCTAATGACAAAACACTGAGGAGATCAGCGCATCGAATAGCCGATATGATTTATCGAGAGCTGACAGGAATTAGAGGAGTATTTGACACTAAAATTGCTTATGTGAGGTCAAATGTTTCGCTTAATGAGGCAAATTACTCATTAATTATTGCTGATTCTGATGGTGAGAATGAGCAAATTGTAGTTAATTCAAAAGATCCAATTATGTCTCCAGCCTGGTCACCAGATAGCAGGCAGATAGCCTATGTATCGTTTGAAGATAATGCTTCGTCTATATACCTACAAACTCTAAGAACTGGAAATCGAAGAAAAATATCGGATCGACCTGGTATAAATGGGTCGCCTGCATTTTCTCCAGATGGAAGAAAATTAGTTCTTACTTTGGGTGGTTCTGATGGTAATTTAGATATTTATGTTCTTGATATTGCCACCAGAGCTCTAAAGAGAATGACGTATAATAGAGCTATTGATACAGAAGCAACATGGTCACCCAGTGGTAAGGAGATTTACTTTACTTCTGACAGGGGTGGTGCTCCGCAAATATATAAAATTTCCATAGACAGTGATAAGGCGCAAAGAGTCACTTTTGATGGTAATTATAATGCCAGACCTCGTTTATCACCCGATGGTAAAAAATTAGCAATGGTTCATCTTTATAGGGGTGATTATCGAATAGCTATATATGATATCAATAAAAAAGATTTACTGGTCTTATCTTCAGGAATGCAAGACGAATCTCCGAGTTTTGCACCAAATAGTGATACACTTATTTATGCTACAAAAATGAGAGAAAATGGAGTCTTGGAGACTGTCACTGCGGATGGCGCAGTAAAGCAAAGAGTGGCTTCTAAGCAAGGCGATATTAGGGAGCCGGTGTGGTCACCATTTTTAAAATTATGATAATGTGTTATTTTAGGTTTACTGGTATATTTTGTATTAAATTTTTATAAATAATTGAAACTTTAGGAGTTGTTAAAATGGAACGTTTTAATTTAGGGCTAATTGGTTTATTGGTTTTGGTTTTATCGGGTTGTGCCTCATCGGGAAGTAAAACTGGAAGCATGGGTAGCGACAATGGCACGGGTGCAGCTAATGATAATGAAGATGCTGCAACATACGGAATGGGCATGGAAGGTAATAGTAATCTAGAAGCAATGACAGATGACAGTATGTCTGAAAGTCTTGAGACAATTATTTATTTTGATTTTGATCGATCTGAATTACGTGCTGAATATGATGGTTTAATAAACGCACATGCGGCGAATATGAATTCTAATACTCTACTTACAGTAAGACTTGAAGGGCATGCTGATGAAAGAGGTTCACGGGAATATAATATTGGACTGGGTGAGCGGAGAGCACAAGCAGTAAGACGAATGTTGCTTCTCAATGGCGTATCACCAGCCCAGATTACTACTGTTAGTTTTGGCGAAGAGAGACCTAACTCCTATGGCAGTGATGAAAATTCATATACTCAAAATAGAAGGGTAGAGTTGGTAATTAATTAATTAATCTAATTCATTATTATGCTTAGGCATGTTTTTATTATTATTGGTACTTTAATCGCTGGGGGTTGCGCAGATTTACCCGTAAATGATAATTATCAAAGCGAAAACTCAAATATTATGCAAAGATCAAATGATCAGAGCCTAATAGAAATTGCTCGCCAGCTTGATAGTATTCAAGAACAAGTCACTCAAATTCAGGGTCAAACAGAAGATCTAAATTACCAGTCACAAGCAACTCAGGATAGACAAAGAGCCTTGTATGTTGACTTGGATGATCGTTTGCAAGATCTTGAAAGATCAATTAGTGCTTTAAACTCTATGAATGTTGTTAATGAAGAGGAAATTATCTTTGGTGAATTACCTGTCCCAGGTGGTACTGATGAGGATAATTATCAAGCAGCTTTCGAGCTCCTGAAGGAGCAAAATTATGAATTAGCATCACTTTCATTTATTAGATTTTTAGCTGCATATCCAGGAAGCAGTTTGATTGACAATGCTCAGTATTGGCTCTCTGAATCATACTATGCCTCCAATCAGTTTGATCAGGCTTTGTCACAATTCACTAAAGTTGTGAATGAGTACCCCCGTTCAAGAAAAATACCTGATGCTCTGCTTAAGATTGGTTATTGTAATTATGAGTTAGGGAATTGGGATCAAGCTCGTTTAGTTTTGAATAGAATTCAAACTGAATACCCACAATCAACTGTGGCGAAATTAGCTGAACAACGAATAAAAATAATGAATAGCAGAGGTTTGTGATTTCGTTTTCAAAGACTCTGATTAAGTTATCCAGGGTTCTATAAAAATTTTATTGATATTCTCTTGAGATTATTGTGAGGTGCGGTATCATCCTCGCCAATTGAATAAAAAACTTAAATGATATTTGGGGCGTTAGCTCAGCGGTAGAGCATTCGGCTTTTAACCGACCGGTCGTAGGTTCAATCCCTACACGCCCCACCATTTAATTTATTCATCAAAAATTAATCTTGAGATAAAAGTAATTAATTTATCCATTAGTTGCGGCTAATTGTAATTAAAATAGATTTAATTTTAATTGCTTTGAGAGATTTAAATGAAAGATAGAAATTGTAAGATATTTAAATTTGGTGGGTCTAGTCTTGCTGACACTCAGTGCTTCGTTAGAGTGTCTAAAATAATACTAGATAATTACTACAAAGAGCCTAATTTACGTCACGTTATAGTGGTTTCTGCTCTTGGCGGTTTTACTGATCTATTGATTGATATCGCTGAAAATTGTAATGCAAATAATCTGTATGATTCAAAAGAATATAAAGCGATTAATCATCGCCTTACTGCTTTAGTTGAAGATTTGCTTGAAGACTCTGCAGCGAGAGAGTTTCTAGAATTATTTTCAAATGACATCAACTCGATTGTCAAACTGCTTAACGATGACTTAATTATTAATAATGATGATACAGATATTGAGAAGGTAATTGCAGGGTTTGGTGAGCTTTGGTCGGCAAAGATTTTGTCACTTTATATTGCTAAATTACTAGATTCTGATGATGAGGTAGAATTTATTGATAGTCGTAGCATCATCTATGTTCAATCAAGCGACCTAGGTGCAATTGTCGATTGGAAAAAATCAAACGAATGTTATAAAAAAGTAGTTACAAAATCTCAAGCAAATATACTTATTATTACGGGCTTTATAGCCTCAAATGAACGAGAACAACCAACAAATTTAGGCCGTAATGGGAGTGATTATTCTGCTGCCATATTCGCTTCTTTATTTGGAGCACAAGCATTAGTTATCTGGACTGATGTTGATGGTGTTATGAGTGCGGATCCGAATAAAGTCCCTGATGCACAAGTGGTTAGCAATTTATCTTATAATGAAGCTATGGAATTGGCCTACTTCGGAGCAAAAGTTATCCACCCAAAGACATTAAATCCGTTAATGGAACAAAAGATTCCAGTCTTCATACGTAATACATTTAATCCTGAATTTGTTGGTAGTAAAATATCAGCAGAAAAATCAATAAATAATAATATAAAAGGTATAACTGTTATTGATTCCATCGCTCTAATCAACCTTGAGGGAACAGGAATGATTGGAGTCCCAGGCACTGCTGATAAACTATTTGTAGCGCTTAAAGATGAAAATATATCTGTGACATTAATTTCTCAAGCGAGTTCAGAGCATTCCATTTGTATAGCAGTAGATGAGCATGTGAGTGATATTGCAAAAAATGTCATCGAAAATGCTTTTGAAGCTGAGTTGAACGCAGGATTGATATCAAAAATTGAAGCAACAAAAGGTCAGAGTATAATTGCAGTTGTTGGCGATGAAATGACTGGACAGTCAGGTGTTGCTGGCCAGTTTTTTGGTACTCTGGGTCAAGCTAAGATCAATGTAAGAGCGATAGCGCAAGGATCGTCGGAGCGTAATATTTCTGCTGTGATTGAGTCAAAAGACGCGCTGAGGGCGCTTAATAGAGTCCATGCTGGTTTTTTTAATAATAAAACCTCTTTAACTATTGGTTTGATTGGTCCAGGTTTGGTTGGCAGTGAATTACTCGATCAAATTAATTCACATTTATTCACAAATGCGGCTGATCTAGGAGTGAGTATATATTTAAAAGCAATTGTTAAATCAAAACTGATGTTACTTGATAAAACCTCAATAGACTTAGAAAGGTGGTCAGAAATACTGCAAGATGAAGCCATTGATATCGATCTAGATATCTTTGAGAGCCATCTAATCGAGCATTCAAATAATAGTAGTATCTTAATAATTGATTGCACTTCAAACGATACTATCGCTAAGAAATATGCACAATGGTTATCGCTTGGGATTAATGTCATTACCCCGAATAAGAAAGGTTTGAGTGGAGATCTCAATTATTATAAATCCTTAAAAGATACCTCAGAAAAGAATAACTCGTTCTGTTTTTATGAAACTACTGTCGCTGCTGGGTTACCAGTAATAAACACAATCAATAGTTTGGTCGCAACGGGAGATAAGATACATTCTATTGAAGGTATCTTATCTGGAACTTTGGCTTATTTATTTAATGTATTTGATGGCTCAAAACCGTTTTCCAGAATTGTTGTTGAAGCAAAAGAGAGTGGCTATACAGAGCCTGACCCAAGAGATGATCTTGGAGGAATGGATGTGGCTAGGAAACTTACAATACTGGCTAGGGAAGCTGGAAGGGATCTTGATCTTTCAGATTTTTCTATCGAAAGTCTTGTTCCAGATGAATTAATTGATTTAAGTATTGATGAATTTCTTGAAAAATTAAAAGACTATGATTCTGTAATGCAGAACCGATATAAAAATGCAAAAAATAATAATTTGACACTCAGGTATGTTGCATCAATAGACTTAGATAGTAATATTTTCATAGGGCTTAAAGAATTTCCACTCGATCATCCTTTTAGCAATATTCAACTCACAGATAATATAATTAAAATTCAGTCTGATAGATATGCAGATAACCCATTAATCATTCAAGGGCCTGGCGCAGGTCCTGGTGTAACTGCTGCAGGTATATCTGCAGATATTATTAACCTCATAAAATTAATAAAGTAGCGAAATGAATAACAAGTATATAACTGCATTTGCTCCAGCATCTATTGGTAATGTTGCTGTGGGCTTCGATATGCTGGGCCTTGCAATCAAAGGAGCTGGTGATCGCGTATCTGTTAGAAAGATGAGTGAAGAGGGGTTATCCATTAAAGAAATCTATGACCAAGATGGTCTTCCTCATAAAAACCTTTCAAAAAAATCGAGTGAAAATACCGCATCAATAGCTGCAGATGCCTTATGGCAATCAAAAGGTGGGCAGGGTGGTATAGAGATGATTATTCATAAAGGTATTCCACTTCAATCTGGGATGGGAAGTTCAGCTGCCTCAGCTGTAGCAGGAGCTGTTGCTGTTAATGCGTTATTGGACAATCCGCTACCAGTTGAAGAGCTAATGACATACGCACTTGAGGGCGAGAAATATGCAAGTGGAGGCATACATGCTGACAATGTTGCCCCAAGTCTTATTGGTGGGATGGTATTCTGTCCTCCATCATTTCTCCCCAGAACTACTTCAATTGAAGTACCAAAGGGCATTAGCTCTGTATTGGTGCATCCAGATTTGATAGTGAATACAGCTGAAAGCCGAAATGAATTATCTGATAATTACTCAATGAAGCAATGGTTGGATCAACAGGGTTATCTTGCAGGCTTTTTACTGGGCTTACAAAAAATTGATCTAAATTTAATTAAAAATAGCATGCAGGATGTCATTATTGAGCCACAGCGAGCAAGTTCTGTAGAATGTTTTAATGAGATTAAAGAAGCGATCATGAATAAAGGAGCATTGGGGTGTTCGTTATCTGGAAGTGGTCCTAGTATTTTTGCTTTATGCGAGGATCATATTGCGACTGAGATTAAATTAATAATGATGAAGATCTTTACTAGTCATAACATTAGTTCTGAGGGATGGATAAGCTCTTTAGACGCATCTGGCGCTTACGTGGAAAGTTAGTTGTGAATTTTATTAGCACTCGTGGCAATCAAAGTTATGGTATTGATCAGGTATTAGCTAAAGGTATTGCTGATGATGGTGGCTTGTTTGTGCCCGAAGAGTTGCCTCATATAAATCTCGAGGAACTTCAAGGTGAGGTATCATTGATAGATACTGCTAAATTATTATTAACACCTTATTTTAAAGAATCAACATTAAAAAATAATTTAAATCAAATCATAAAAGAATCTTTATTTTTTCCAATCCCGTCTATTAAAGCCTTTCCTGATGAGAATATCTGGTTTTTAGAGCTTTTTCATGGACCTACAGCAGCATTTAAGGATGTTGGAGCAGGATTCTTAGCATCTTGCTTGAGCCGTTTAAATAGCGCTGAGAACAAACCATTAGTAGTTTTAGTTGCGACATCTGGCGATACTGGTGGGGCAGTTGCAGCTGCATTTCATGGCTTACCCAATGTAAAGGTCATTGTTTTATTTCCAAAGGACAAAGTGTCAAAAAGACAAGAAAAACAGCTGACATGTTGGGGGGATAATATCCTATCATTGACCGTAAATGGCACCTTTGATGACTGCCAGGCATTAGTAAAAAATATATTTGTCGATCCAGTCCTAACGTCTAAATATCGATTTTCATCAGCAAATAGTATAAATTTTGGACGATTATTACCACAAAGTATTTATTATGCTCATAGTAGCCTCAGTCATTATGGGCAGTATGGTAAAAAAACAAATTTTATAATCCCAACTGGAAATTTAGGAAATGGCTTAGCTTGTTTGCTAGCCAGAAGTATGGGTTTTCCTATAGGCGAAATAGTTTTATCTGTGAACGAAAATCGTTTAATTGTAGATTATTTAGACGGAGCTGAATGGCTACCAAAACCAAGCATTCAAACACTTGCTAATGCTATGGATGTTGGTAATCCAAGTAATATGGAGCGCTTAAATAGCCTATTTGGCCAAACTGACGAGCTTAAAGGCTCAGTTTCTGCTGTTTCTGTTTCTGATGAAAATATTAGTAATGAAATTACTAGGGTTTTTGAGCAAACTAAAACCATCATCTGCCCTCATACTGCTACTGCTTCTTATGCTTATAGTCTATTTGCAGACGAGATAAAAAAGAGTCAAGATTGGTTCATTGCTGCTACTGCGCATCCTGCTAAATTTGAGACAATTGTTGAGCCATTAATTAACCAAAGAGTCGCTATTCCAAATGAACTTGCAGTGTTGCTTGAAAAGCCAAGCAAAACATTCACTATCAATCCAGATATAAAGGAATTCGAGCAGATAATTGTTGATAAATCAATATAGAAGATATTTTTAACTATATGATTTATATGTCAAATATTAAATAATTTATTTGCATTTCTCGTGCTAGACATAACTATATCTTTGGGACTATGCGATGTGCATTTAGCGATAGTTTTGACTACCTCATGAAGAAATTTAGGTTCATTGCGGCGTGATTTTGGTTTAGGTTTGAGAGTTCTGGGTAATAAATAAGGGCAGTCCGTTTCAATCAACAATCGATCAAGAGGTATATTTTGTAAAATTTCTTGTAAATCTCTTCCTCTTCGTTCATCACATATCCAGCCGGTAATGCCAATATAAAGACCCATATCAAGATAAGCAGATAGCATCTCATGGGTTCCAGTAAAGCAATGAGCTACCCCTCCACAAAGATATCTAGCGTTTTCTTTTAGTGTGGCGGTGAAATCTCTATGCGCTTCTCTCTGATGTAAAAAAACAGGAAGCTTTGTTTCTTGTGCAATATCTAATTGGCTGCTAAATGCTCTTATTTGATCTTTTTTTGACGATAGATTTCGATAGTAATCTAGCCCACATTCACCAATTGCAACTACTGATTTGTGCTTACTAAGTTCATAAATCGAATTTTCTACTGATTTATTATATGTTTCAGCATAATGCGGATGTACGCCAGCTGTAGAATATAAGTTCTCTTCATATTGCTTAGTAAGGTTATATGCTTTGATGCTTTCATCATTATTGGACCCAGTAACTATTAATTTTTTAATATTAGATTCCAGTGCTTCTTTGATAATAATACCTAGATCATTGGTGTAATCACTGTGAGTGAGATTTGCGCCAATATCTATTAAATAATCATTCATTTTATTTTATAACTTCATCGATTGGCCCACCACCAAGACATCGATCATCTTTATATAAAACTGCAGCTTGCCCTTCAGTAACAGCTCGTTGTGGCACATTAAAAATTATTTTTATTTTATTATTTTCTATTAGCTCTGCCTTGCAAGCTTGATCTGGCTGACGATACCTGATCTTCCCATGACAATTTATTGTTCTAGTGCTTAAGATGAGCTCTTCAGCAGAGCCAATCCATGAAAATTTAGAAACAATTAATGAGCGACTATAAAGATCAGCGTGATCACCTTGAGTTACTGTGAGTGTATTAGTAGCTAGATCTTTCTTTAAAACATACCAAGGTTCGTTATTACTGTCTTTTCGCCCACCAATATTCAACCCTTGTCTTTGGCCAATTGTGTAATACATCAACCCTTGGTGCTGACCAATAATATTCTCATTTTTATCAATCATTGGTCCAGGTTGAGCAGGTAGAAATTTTTCTAAGAATTCTCGAAATGGACGCTCACCAATAAAGCAAATGCCTGTACTGTCTTTTTTGTCATAATTTAC
>TARA_B110000467_G_scaffold141029_1_pt1 | contig 14052 bp, 10 predicted proteins | sample TARA_B110000467 | Tara Oceans TARA_B110000467 (sample SAMEA4398341) | marine metagenome | biome: Polar Biome; feature: [MES] marine water layer (ENVO:01000295) within the mesopelagic zone...; material: water (ENVO:00002006), including particulate matter (ENVO:01000060) such... | reverse complement strand
CAACTTCAGGGAATTCAACAAATACAATATCACCTAATTCACTTTGTGCAAAATCCGTAATACCAATATATGCACTTTCACTCTCTATTTTTATCCACTCGTGCTCAGTTGAATATTTTAAATTTTCAGGAATATTCATTAAATTTCTTCTTTCTTATAATTAAAGTTTTCTATAAAGGCAGTTGTAAAATTTCCAGCTATAAAGTCTTCATCCAAAAGAATTTGCTTTTGAAATGGTATTACAGTCTTAATACCTTCAAACACACATTCATCTAATGCACCCACCATGCGGTTAATTGCCTCTTGACGCGTTGGTGCATGTACAATTAATTTGGCAATCATTGAATCATAAGTTGGGGGAACACGGTATCCCGAGTAAACATGTGTATCTACACGAATTCCCATACCTCCAGGCATATGGAAGCTGTTTATTGTACCTGGTGAAGGCCTAAATTTTTTATCAGGGTCTTCAGCATTAATTCTACATTCTATTGAATGCCCACGAAGTCTAATACTATTCATCCATTTAGGGAGCGGGACTCCCGCATGGCAAAGTATTTGTAGCTTGATTAAATCTACTCCCGTAACCATTTCAGTTACAGGGTGCTCTACCTGAATACGCGTATTCATTTCCATAAAGAAGAAAGCGCCATGCTTATCCAACAAAAACTCAAAGGTTCCAGCGCCTACATAGTTTACCGCTTTAGCACCTTTTATAGCAGCCATGCTCATTTCTTGACGTATTTCTGGAGTTACAGCTGAAGATGGAGATTCTTCAATTAATTTTTGATGTCGCCTTTGAATAGAGCATTCGCGTTCACCCAAAGTTACAACATTGCCATTCATATCGGCTAAAATCTGAATTTCAATATGGCGAGGCTCTTCAACAAATTTTTCTAAATATAAATCACCATTATTAAATGCAATTACTGATTCTGATTGAGCTGAATCATATGCATTTTTTAATTCATCTTCTGATTTTACTAGTCGCATTCCGCGCCCTCCACCTCCAGCGGTAGCCTTTAACATAATAGGGTAACCTGCAACTTTAGCCAATGCTATAGCCTCTTCAGCAGAACTCAAAATTCCATCTGATCCAGGAATAACGGGAACCCCAACAGAATGCATTGTTTTTTTAGCAGAGGCCTTATCCCCCATGCCATCAATAGTGATAGCAGGTGGACCAATGAATGAAATATTATGCTCATCACATATGGCTGAAAACTTTGCACTTTCTGACAAAAAGCCATAACCTGGATGTATTGCATCAGCATTTGTCAATTCTGCAGCAGAAATAATAGCAGGAATACTTAAATAGCTATGTACGCTTGGACCAGGACCAATACAAATAGCTTCATCTGCAAATTTTGTATGTAGAGAAAGTTCATCTTCAATAGAATAAACAGCCACAGTCTTAATATTCAACTCTCTACATGCTCGAATAATCCTGAGTGCAATTTCACCACGATTTGCAATAAGTATTTTTTTATACATTAGCTTAGTTCAACTAGCATTAATACTTGACCATATTCAACGGGTGATGAATCATTCACAGCAATTTTTATAACTTTACCTGAAACTTCAGATTCAATTTCATTGAAAATTTTCATCGCTTCAATAATACAAATTATTTGACCAACCTTGATATTATCACCTTCCTTTACGAATGAAGGTGAGCCAGGTTTAGCTGATTGATAAAATGTGCCTACTAGGGGCGCAATTATTTCCACTAAATCAGATTGAGTTACATTTAATTCTAATTCAGGTATAGGAATAGTTTCAGTATTTAATTGGACTGTATCAACTTTTGCAACTTCAGGATTAGATCTTTTTTGGCTTTCACTTATAACTGCTGGTTGGGGGATCATCTGAATTGCCGAATTAATATTTTTTTGAAGTCGTATTTTTTGTGCGCCCCAAAAGGAAGAAACCTCAAGCTCATTTATCTCTGTACCTTCAATAATGTTAATTAGTGATTTTATTTTATCCTGCAACATAAATGCTCCTTAAGATTTAACCCGTTCAATATAACGCTTATCTCTTGTATCAACCTTTACTATTTCGCCTTCTTGAACAAAGAGTGGGACCTGGATAGTTACGCCGGTTTCTAATGTGGCTGGCTTTGTTCCCCCTTGTGCCGTATTACCCTTTTCTCCAGGATCAGTTTGAGCAATTTTCATGCTCATGTGTTGAGGTATTCTTACTTCTATTGGCTCTTCACCATTAAATGCTATTGTTGTGGGTGTGTTTTCAATAAGAAAATCTAATACATCTAAAACTTGAGACTTATTAAGCTCTATTTGGTCATAAGTTTCATTATCCATAAAAATATAATTAGTACCGTCATTGTAAAGATAATTAAAATCTCTGGCTTCAATCCTCACTACATCTATCTTTTGACCAGCCCTAAAGGTTTCTTCTAAGACTTGCCCTGTTTTTACATTCTTCATTTTCGTTCTTACAAATGCAGGACCTTTACCTGGCTTAACGTGTTGAAATTCCACAATCTTCCATAAATGATTATTGCGCTCAAAAATTAATCCATTTTTAAAATCTGATGTTGACGCCATGTAGATATTGCCTTTCCTTGGTATGAAAATTAGATGATAAATTTACAGAGATATTTCAATAAAATCACATAATTTTGACTTAATGATAACACAATGTTTTCCATTAAATATAGAGTTTCTCTTTCCATTTATATTCCTGTATACTGAAATCCATCATCGCTTTAAATATTTCGGTAGTAGATACTATAAAAAAGAACCTGAAATCATAGTAGACATACCACACCGGATTGAACCAGGTCTAGATATTCCCGTACTTATTCTAGTAAAGGATTCCCATGATTTTCCGATTCTATTAAAGAATGTACATGTGGAGATTTTATTTGAAAATGAAATTCTGAGCCATCACATCTATATTGATCTTTTACTGAATGAAAGGTGGTGGAACACAACTTATTATATAAAAAGACCAGAATATTATGGATTGATACAAATTAATACTTCTATTAATTATAGCATTGAGGGAACTATAAAAAATTGCAAAAATCATAATCTGCCTATTAGAAACTCACTACCACTCCATACCTTTTTATCAAAAAAACCATATCCTAAATCCAGCAATGTGATCTATGGGGATTTACATTATCACACCAATGTAACGGAAGATATGGTGGAGTTTGGTGCTCCTCTAGAATCAACATACATAGCCTCAAAAGCTTTAGGTCTTGATTTTTTTTGCAATACAGATCATTCCTATGATATTGATGATAAGATTGGTTCATGGACAGAGAATGATCCAAATTTGAGGAAATGGAATGATTCACAAGCTCTAATAAAAAAAATAAATTTAGAGAATGAGTTTAATAATTTCATAATTCCCTCAGAAGAGCTTTCGCTCCACAATTTAAAAGGTTCTAACATTCATGCCCTTATTTTAAACAATAAGGCTTTTCTTCCTGGGCAGGGTGATAGTGCTGAAAAGCCATTTGATTTTAGCTGTGAATACAATACTCAAACTTTGGGACTCGCTTTAGAAAGTAATGCTATATGTATTGCAGCTCATCCTTGTGCACCAGTTCCATTATTACAAAAGATTTTTTTTAAGCGCGGAAAGTGGGAACTTGAGGATTTAAAATTAGATCATATTTCGGGCCTTCAATTATTTAATGGAGAGATTGATTACAGCTTTTTTGAGGGAATTAAAATTTGGAAGAAATTACTTTTATCTGGATACAAAAAATTTATTTATGCTGGAAATGATGCCCACGGAAATTTCAATAAATACCGGCAGATAAAAATCCCAATGATCTCTCTTCATGAAAAAGATTCACAGATTTTAGGTGAATGTAGAACTGGTGTTATAATTGAAGACAGTTCGGATAAAATAAAGTCTACTATATCAGCACTAAGGTTTGGACGATGCTTTATTACTAATGGTCCTCAGCTTCTTATTAAAGCTTATACTGATATAAGCTATGAAATGGGTGATTGTTTGTCAGCTAATTCAGTAATTATTGGTATTGAGTATTTGTCAATAGAGGAATTAGGTATTAAGGGAACTATAAAAGTCTATTCAGGAGCTATAAACGAACCTGAGGAAAAATTGATTTCAGAAATAAAAACTTCTAATATTACTCTGAATAAATCTTTAGAACTCTCTATAAAAAAAGATATGTATGTACGAGCAGAGTTTGAAGGTAGATGTTATCGAGGGAAGCGAATTTCGTTGACAAATCCAATTTGGATTAACCCAACTTAAATTACTATACTTTCAAATCTATCCAGTAGGCATTGGGCAGTATTTTTTCCTTCAATTAATTTAGTCACTCCGTATTTTTTCTTGGCAAATTTGCATAAATCCGCCTCCTGTAGTAAATCAGTGAGTCCATCTATAGGAATATTGTGGCTTTTTAAATAGATGATAATCTCATTGGTAGTCATATTGGTTGCATTAAAGAAGAATTTTTCAAGTAAATATTTTTTTAGAATATTACCCAAAGAAATGTAAAAGGCCTCTAATTCCTTGCTATCCATATTTCCAGGCAATGCTAAATTGGCTAATTCGTTCCTCGCATCATTATAAAAATCTATCTTTTGGGTAAATGGTTGAGATGAATTCTCTTTTTCTCTTGTCTTGAGAGATCTATATATAGCTAATAGGGATAAGAATATAATAAGAATTAAAACCAATTGATTTATTCCAATGGGTATGTATAAGTCTTTATTGTCCTTACTTTTCCTTAAGCCATTATCTAGGCTATCATATCTATCTAAAATATTAAAATCTATGGGATTTGTAGAAAAAAAATTTGAACTACCCTCTTCGCTAGAGATTTGAATTTTTATAGAAGGGAATTGATGATTTCCAGATTGCCAAAACTGTAGAGATAGTACGAGAGTTGTATCATCAATAGAAAGGGTTGATAAGCTAATATCTTCATTATCGACATTAAATTCAGGGAATTGAACTTTTAATTTTTCAGTATTCCTTGCTAAAATACTGACTTTTACTTTATCACCAACAAAGATAATTTCTTTACTCACTTTAACATTAATATCAATATTGGCAACTGCAATATTACTTAATGTAAATAGAATAGCTAATATATTCAATTATTACTTCTGCGTGTAAAAAATAGGATAAGTGGATCTATATAACCATAGGCTGTATTTATTGGAATAAAATCAATTTTATTTTTATTAAAAAAAATATTAAGATTCCGCCTAGCTTTTTGATTGGAGCTTTTCATTATTCTCTTTATTCTATCTGAGGCTGAGTCTACCCATACAGCTTTTTTACTTTCTGAATCATGCAATTTTACCATTCCAATGTTCGGTATCTCAATTTCTGAGGGATCTTCAAACTTTATAGAAACAACATCATGTTTATTATTCAAATTACACAATGGTTTATAAAAAGTGGAATCTAAGTAATCAGATAATAAAAAAATTACACTTTTTCGCTTTACAACTTTTTGTACAAATTCAATAGCCTGAGAGATATCAGTTTTTTGATACTCAGCTTTGTAAAAAATAAGCTCTCTAATAATTCTCATTACATGAGACTTACCCTTTTTGGGTGGAATAAATTTTTCAATTTTATCTGAAAATAGTATTAGACCTACCTTATCATTATTTTTAATAGCGCTAAAACTTAATACGGATGATAGCTCTACCATTAAATCACTTTTTAGAGTGCTACCGGTCCCATAAAATCCAGATGAGCTAACGTCAATCATAAGTATTACAGTCAATTCACGTTCTTCGTCAAATTTTTTTATAAAGGGTCTACCTGTGCGAGCAGTTACATTCCAGTCAATGTCGCGGATATCATCACCAGGAACATATTCTCTGACTTCTGCAAACTCCATCCCCTTACCTTTGAAAGCAGAATGATATTCACCACCAAAAATATTATTAACAATATGTCGAGTTTTGATCTCTATAAGGCGAACCTTCTTTAGAATCTCTTGTGGAATCATATTTTACGGTGTTGGAATTGACTCAAATATTTGTGTGATAATTTCTTCTGTTGTTATTTCTTCAGCTTCAGCTTCGTAAGTAAGTAATATGCGATGTCTTAAGATAGCACGCCCAACATCTCTCACATCTTCTGGGATTACGTAGGCTCGATGTTTAATAAAAGCTAATGCTTTAGATGCTATTGCTAAAAAAATTGAAGCTCGTGGAGATGCTCCAAAGGAAATAAGAGGATCTAAATCTTTCAATTTATAGTCACTAGGATTACGAGTAGCCATAATAATAGAGATAATATATTTTTGGATATTTTCTGAAATATGGATCATATCTACAATTTTACGGGCGCTGAGAATCTGTTTTGCTGTAACTACAGACTTTATTTTATCAGCTTCGCGGATTTTAGACATCAATTGTAAAATTTTTAATTCTTCAGCTTCAGTTGGATAATCTACTATTACCTTAAACATGAATCTATCTATTTGAGCTTCAGGTAGCGGATAAGTTCCTTCTTGTTCAATGGGGTTTTGGGTTGCCATTACTAAAAAGGGATTATCTAATTTAAAGGTTTCCTCACCTATTGTGATTTGGCGCTCTTGCATTGACTCAAGTAACGCACTTTGTACTTTTGCTGGTGCGCGATTAATTTCATCAGCTAAAATAATATTAGAAAAAATAGGCCCTTTTTTAATTTCAAATTCAGCCTCTTTTGGATTGAATATTAAAGTGCCCAATATATCCGCTGGAAGTAAATCTGGAGTAAACTGAATACGTTGAAATTTAGTATCAATTAGCGAAGCTAAGGTCTTCACCGTTAATGTTTTAGCTAAACCTGGAACACCTTCAAGAAACACATGTCCGTCTGAGAGAATTGCAATAATTAATTTTTCAATTAAATCGTCTTGTCCAATAATAGTATTATGCAGATTTGACTTTAGTATATCCACAAACTTAGAATTTTTTTGAATATTTTCAGTCAAAGCTTCTAAATTAAACTCTGTCATTATAATCCCAATAAATTATTTAATGAATCAATAGTGGGTTGGTATTTTTTCAGACCTTTGAGTTCAAATTCTACTGATGGTACCAACTCATCATTAGGATAATTATTTAAAAATAACTCGTATCTATCCATAGCTTTTGAATATTCATCTAAATAATTACTATATATATATGCAATCATAAACGCAGATTTTTTTGCCAAATCAACTTCAGGGTAACTTTTTATAAGTGATTCAAATTCCTGAATTGCGAAAGGGTAATCCTTTACATCATTTAAATATATGTCAGCGATTTGGAATTGAGCTTTAGGGGAGAATGCTGACTTTGGATAGTTTTGAGTTATACTTTTTAGTTTAGTTATAGATGAGCGTAAGTCACCTTTTTCTCTTAATTCTGTCGCAGAGTTCCAAAGTTCATCTACAGACTCTAAACTAGAAGTATTGCAACCCATAAATAAAATAGTCAATAATAAAGATAGTAACTTCATTTTGTATTCACTCCAATTAATTATAAAAAAATGCGGGAAAATTTACTTAGTGATTGATTAAAAAACTATTAACATTAGTAGAAAATTAATACTTTTTTAAAACATATATAGTAATGAAAAGAGTATAGTTGGTTTTCCAGTCGCCTGTTTGTAGGCTGCATCTATGCGTACAGGGCCTAAACCTGTACTAATTGTAAGCCCATAACCAGCATCCCAATCATATCTCATGGATTCACTATTTTCTCTAAATGAAGCAATATCATAAAATAATTCCATTCCTAGGCGCGAGTAAATAGGAAACCTTATTTCAGAATTGAATAAAAATCGTTGAGAGCCTCCAAGAAATGACTCGGATTCAAAATCATCAGGAGAAGTCCAGCCTCGCAAAGATGTCTGTCCACCTAGGTGGAATTTATCAAAAGATGGAATTATTACATCAGTCTCCTTGTAGTAAGGGAATTCAGAAATCCATCCAAGTTTAACTCTATTTGCGAAAACTAATTTATCGAATAAAGTAAAGAAATATTTAAATTCACTATCAAGCTTCAAATAATGGAAATTCCCACCTAAAATAGTACCATGAATTGATGGAGTGACGGAGATATAATATCCATTTTTAGGGTAAAGGTGATTAATAATACTAAATTTAGAAAATAAAAAGTTGATACTTCTCTCTTCAACTTTTTCTTCTATAGCATCGGAAGAAATGAATTCAGTTTTAAGATTACCAAGTAAACGTGTTTCATTAACATCAAAATAATTAAATGAAGTATTAATTCCTATTCGTGTCAAATTCTCAATTTGATCTATGTCTTCATAATAAATTTTAAAATTTATTGGTAATCTAATATTAAAAAGCCAAGGTGAGGTATAGTATGCCTCATAATATTGACGAATAAAAGATTCCCCGCTACCATAGCTGGCTCCAACTTCTGCGTTAAATTTTATGGCTGAGGCAGTATTTAATAGTTGGCCAATTCTCCAATTGACAATTCCATTCATAGCTGATATAGGTAAACCACCTTCTGTAGAAGGTAATTGATTGAATCCAATTTCAGCACCAATCTCTCTAGATTTATATTCTCTTAATTTTATAGTAATGTCTAACTTTGAATTATCTATTATTTTAGGATGTATTTCAACTGAGCTAAAGAGGCCTGATTCAAATATTTGTTCGCGCGTTTTATTCATAAGCTTAATATTGTAGATCATTTCTTTTGAGAACAGCAACTCTCGTAAAATATATTTTTCATTAACTTCAATTAGCCCATTAATGTTAATCTCATTAATAAAATAAGTTAAACCTTCTGATACGAGTAATTTTATCGTAGCTTTATTTCCCTCGAGCATAATTTCTTTAGAGATTGAAATATTCAATTTACCCTTTTGAAGATATTGGTATTTTAATAGCTTAATGCTCTTCCTAAGCTTTGCAGGATTATATATGCTATTCTTTTCAAAATTAATAAATTCTTGGATCTCGTTAATTTTGAATAGTTTAATTCCATCATAATTAATTTCATTAATAAAATACTGTTTTCCTTCATCTATAATAAATTCAACATTTATATTTGACTCTTGAAAAACTTCATATTGAGAAGATACTGAAACATCCAAGTAACCCATTGTCTGATAGTAATTTTTTAAAGTGATTTCATCTAGATGGAGTTTTTTCTGATTAAACTCTGTCTTTGAAAAAAACCCTCTTGATTTCAATCTAATTTTATTTTTTAATTGAGATGCTTCTAATTGATGATTCCCAATAATTTCTAGATTAAAGACATATTGGTTATCTATCCCAAATAAAATGCAAATGAATAGCAATAGAAGTAGAGAGTTCTTCTTCATTAATATTTATATTTATAGCGATAATTAATATGCCAATATTGGTCTTCATCTAATCTAGCAACAATAGATACATTCCTGTTTAATCTATAAGAAACTTCATATTCATTCATTTTCTCACTTTGATTTAAATTTATCTGTGTGTTTAAGTATAAATTCGTCGAAACTCTTTTCCCTAGAGATACCTTTATATTTGACTCATCTAAACCACTAATCAAAGATCCACTTCTATTGACTTTGAATTCATCTAATTCCGTATAAAGAGAAATATTTTTTTCGAGTTCTTTCTCCATGTAATTCGCAAGCAATTCACCGATCTGACCTGTGGCTGAAGGATCTTCAATAACATTGCTATCTTTAAAGGCCAATAATCTTAAAATGTCACTTTGGGAATATTGCTGTGAAGAAGATTCTAAAATCAGGTTTGGATTATCTAAAAAGCCTATAAAAGTCACATCTATATTTTCATCTAATAATTTTGTTTCAGCATTAATTTCAGCATATGGAGATGACTTAGATGGATTCAGTATGAGCTTACCTGTAGCTTGGGAAAATTCATTATTATTATAATTAAAGGTGCCATCTATAATATTTATTTTTCCAGAATAAGTTAATTCGTCATTGTTCACTGAAATAATATTAATATCACCGTCAACCTGCATATTAATCTCATCAGTATCAATTATGATTCCATCTTGAAATGGTACATGAATATCATACTCAATTAATCTTTCTTTAGAGTTGGTGCCCATATCAATTTGATAATCATCCCCTAAGCTCAATAATCTAAACTTATGCGGAGAGGGTCTAAACTCACCGGTAACTTGTATAGTGTCTTTTCCAGAGATATAAATTTCAGCATCACCTTCACCTTCAAACTGTCCATATGTACTATTTAAGTAAATATCTTTACAATCGATTGAAATGGTATAATCAGGGTTAAAAAACTCATTCAAATCAAGACTTCCATTAACTGTAATATTATTATTAGCTTCATTTTCATATTTATTACTGAATGTTTTTTTTAGCGCAATAATTGCACTTGATATTAAGTCTATATCAGCCTCACTCTCAAGTAAGCGAGCAGATAGCTTTTTGATTATCAGTTTATTATTAGTAATAGTTGCAACTCCGTTTACTGATTCAATTTTGTTGTCAAGTTGCAATAATTCTATTCTTGCGTTTTGAATAGATACTTGTCCACCTCTAATTGGATTTTTTAGTGTTCCAGATAAACCCAGTTGCATGGTAAAATCTCCCTCCATAGATTCGACTCCACTCATATATGGAATTAAAAACTCTAAGGAATTCGACTTTCCAGTAAGTATAAAGTCTAAGGGCTGTTCACTGATATCTAATTCGATCATCTTTACAAAATTTAAATTTGCAGGAACTGACCCTGTTCCAGTATAATTACCAGAAAGTGTTTCAAGATTAATGGCTTTTAAATAAACACGACCATCTTTATAAATAATTTCCCCTGAAAGACTTTCTGCGATAATTTTATCAAATAAAGGATTTTCAATCATTGATTTTAGTTCAATTCGGGGTGCAGAAGCCTTGCCACCAATATTAATTTCTCCTGAAAGTAAACCTGTTGTTTTTTGCTCCCATGGAAAGTAATTCATTAAATAGGAAATCTCAAATTTATCAAAATCTCCACTAATATTTAACAAGTCAGTTTCTTTAAAACTATTATTTTCACCAGTATTCGTAAGCCAGCCACTGAATTTAAGGTGTCCAATATCAGTATCTATATCAACCTCAGATAAAGTTAATCTATTTTCTCTATATGATGCTTTAATTTCAAGATTTTCAAATAAGATATCATCAAAATTACCGTTTCTAAAATTTAAATTTGTTAAAATTATAGGTTCGTTTTTTTCGTAAGCTAGGTAAAGCTCTCCGTTCATTTGCCCTTTAATTCTATCTTGAAAAGGAAATATTTTTTTTAACTCAAGCAAGTCAATTTCTGAAGCTCGAAGATTCAATAGATAGTTTTTTTTATTTAAAAACTTAATTTGAGAGTAGATAGTGCCAGCTCCAAAACTTATATTTATAGGTGATGAGCTTATAATCCCATCATTAAGACTAAATTTAATTCCTTCTGAAGAAAAGGGTATACCCTTCAATTTCCCTTTTATATAATGAATATTTACACTGTCATAATTAAGAAAAGTTAATTTAGAATCTATATTTTCACCTGTAGAATTATTATAGCCCTTAATGCTATTAAAATAGCTATTTTTTTCACCACCGCCATTGAGATATAAAGTGTCAAATCTTATTTCTGAAATTTTAGGATTATATAAATTAACTTCATACTCAAGCTTCTTATTTATCTCCTTGAATTTAATATTAGATCCAGTAATACTAAAATCATCTATTTTAAAATCGCTAGATTGAATATTTAAGTTTGTAAATGAACTATCTTTATTTTTGTAATAATTAATTTCAAGCTGAAGTACCCCTCCTTCAATTAAAGGGCTCAAATTGAATAATTTTGCCATTTTATCTATATGGACTATTTTAAGTTTGCAGTTTAAGGCATGAAGGTCAGGAGAGTATTGTCCATATATTAACTCACCATTCCCAACGTCTGTTTCAATTCTTAGATCCCTTAAAGTATAATTCAGTTTATCTATTTCAAGAGTACCTGCTAAATTATTTAGTTTAATGTTAGGTAGGGTGAGCGAAGCAAGTGATAGGACTTCGCAAGCTCCCTTAAAGTTACCTTTAAAATTACACTGTAATTCTAAAGAATCTATAAGGACAGTATTATAATCAAATTCATAAACCTGAAAAGAGATATTTGGTTTATCTATAGATGATAAATCAATATTCAAATTATATTGAGCGTCACTTTCAGGAATTGATGCCATTTGCACTGATACTAATCCAAGCGTAAGTTTATTCAAATCAATCTCAATAATTGATTTGAATTTATCTGAATCATATAGAAAGGAACTATTTAGGGTGAGGTTAGACTGGGTTGAATGTAATAAATTTATATGGAAGTTTTCCACAATACCCTGTTTTGGAAATATGAAACTCTTAAATGAAAAATCTACTTCGGTCATTTTTTTATTTACTAAATCATAATTAAGGCTTGTCATACCATTATTTTTTAAAATATGATAATCCGGTAAACTTAATTTAATATTATCTTTACTTATCGTAAGTCTACCTGAAGTAAGATTAAATATTTCATTTTCCTCTGAAAGGATACTGATATTTTCAATATTAAGATTTAGTTTATCATCATATGAAATTTTGAATTCTCCTTCAAGTAGATAAATCGATTCATCCACTAAATATAAACCATTATCAATAAAAAAATTCTCTACATGAATATCTAATGGGAATTGAGATTCTATGTCAATGTTTAAAGGGATATTATTATAATCTGAATTAAATTGACGTAGACTCGCATGATAAAACGTTGGATTAATTAAGGATATATTTGAAAAAGATAAATTCAGTAATAGTAAATCAGAAATATTGGGATTTATATAAATAGAATCTATCGCTACCATTAGATAGCTATTTAAATTTATTTGTGTATTTCTAGCATAGAATCCGCTTATAAAATCACCATTAATAGATGATATGTCAATATTTATATTTGAATTTAATTTTTTATTAATTATTCCTGAGGCTATTTCTTCAATATCATCAATAAATAGAGACGGCTTATATAAAAATATTACCAGAGTAATAATTAGAATCATAAATCCTACTAATAAAAATTGACCAAACCATTTAAATAAATTGAATATTCTCTGCATTGCCCTTAGAGTAAATTACATCACTTAAAGTTTCTTATAAAAACAAGAAGGGACAACAAACATTGTCCCTTCTTGTTGTTAATGTAAAAATGGATTCTAACTATTTAGCTTCATCTTCAACAACTTCAAAATCAGCATCCTCAATATTATCATTAGATGAATTATTTGAATTATCATTTTCAGGCGAATCGGAAGAAGGATTTTCCTGAGTTTGCTGATAGATTTTTTCAGAAAGCTTACTTAAAGCTTGATTTAACTCTTCGCTACACTTCTTTATGATTTCAGTATCAGTGCCCTTTATTGCCTCTCTTAATTTTTCAACAGATGCATTAAGAGGCAATTTGTCATCGTCTGTCAGCTTATCATCCATTTCAGTTATTTGTTTCTCAGCTTGATAAATAAGCTGTTCAGCAGAATTATGAGCATCAACTGCATCACGTTTTGCTAAATCATCTTTTTCATTTTCTTCAGCATCTCTCTTCATTTTATTGATTTCGTCCTCCGATAGACCACTTGAAGATTCTATACGAATGGACTGTTCTTTTCCAGTTGCCTTATCTGAGGCAGATACATTTAAAATCCCATTTGCATCAATATCGAATGTAACTTCAACTTGCGGAATTCCACGAGGCGCAGGGGGTATACCGTCCAAATGAAATCTACCTAATGATTTATTATCAGCTGACATCTGTCTTTCGCCCTGCTGAACATGAATCTCTACAGATGGTTGATTATCAGCGGCAGTAGAGAAAACTTGACTCTTTTTAGCCGGAATGGTAGTATTTGATTCAATCAATTTTGTGAATACGCCACCTAAAGTTTCAATACCCAAAGATAGCGGGGTGACATCTAATAAAAGAATATCATCTACATCACCGGATAAAACACCTCCTTGAATACCTGCTCCAATTGCAACAACTTCATCTGGATTAACACCTTTATTTGG
>TARA_B110000467_G_scaffold44007_1_pt1 | contig 14064 bp, 13 predicted proteins | sample TARA_B110000467 | Tara Oceans TARA_B110000467 (sample SAMEA4398341) | marine metagenome | biome: Polar Biome; feature: [MES] marine water layer (ENVO:01000295) within the mesopelagic zone...; material: water (ENVO:00002006), including particulate matter (ENVO:01000060) such as...... | reverse complement strand
TTTCTTATTTTTATTTTTATTTTTTGCCATCTTGTCTAATCCTTAGTTAAGGTATATATTGAGGGTAAACCTCTCAGTTTTTGCTCATAGTCTAGACCATATCCTACAACAAATTCATCTCCTATTTCAAAACCTATATAGTCAATATCAAAATCAATTTTTGAAGTGTGCGGTTTATACAATAGTGTAACAAATGCTAAAGAGTTTGGTTTAGCATCTTCAAATCTCTTTTTTAAGAAATTCAATGATAAACCTGTATCTACAATATCCTCTATTATGATTATATCTCTACCAGTAATATCTGCACTAATATCCTTTAATAATCTAACTGTACCAGAGGTACTTTTAGAATTCCCATAAGATGATATTTTGATAAAATCTACTTCGTATTCAACATCAAGCTCGCGTACGATATCGGCTAGGAATAAGAAGGAACCATTCAATACGCCAACTATAATGGGAATTTTACCATTATAGTTTTTGGAAATAGCTGATGCAATGTCTGAAATACGTAATTTGATATTATCTTTAGATATCAGCTCAGTTAATTTTTGACTGCCAATAATTGAAGTGAGAAGAGTTTTATTTATCATTTGATTATGTCCCATGAATATTTTTTAAATTTATGATTAGAAATAAAAGAGGCATGATCTAGCCCAGGAATCCATAAAATATTATCATTTAAATCTGTCACGATTGGCTGAATTCTTTTCTGAATATAATTTAATTTTCTGTCAATAAACAAATCTGATATTTTACGCTTGTTTCCACTCGTTGCACAGATATAAGTATCTGAAAACTTCCACTGCCTAACCTTACAGTCACAATTTTCTGGTAAAGATGCCATAAATTTATTAGGATAATGACTAAACATTTGAGGGCTTGAAACCGTAAGTATACCATTAAACCAATTGCACTGGTCATTGATAATCAATTCATCAGAACTTAATCCCTTATTATTTACAATATATATTTTTGAATCACCACGATAAATTGAGATTTCTTTAGATAGGGGAAAAAGAGAATTACGTTTTTTTGTAGATTCAAGGTAAGTAAATAAGTTTTTCCAGTTGCTGTATGAAAATTGAAAAAGTTTAATTTTAAAACGATCTCTAATTAAGCTTTGAATGATTAATTTTTTGCCCACATCATCGAAAGTAAAATATTTAATGAAATTAAAGGACAGGCCAAAACTTAATATTTCAGTAGTAAGATTAGTTTTTTTTATTTTATTTATTATTTCTTCAAATCTTTTTTTATCGATTATTTGCTGATATAATAATTCATTTACATAATCAGGATATTTACTAAGCAATTTAGGGATATCTCTATTTCGAGCCCTATTACGTAAAAAAGAATTATCTTTGTTACTTGGATCCTCATTCCATGGAATTTTTTTTTCTTTAGCAAAAGCTATTATTTCAGACTTGTAAAGAGATAGAAATGGGCGCCTAATTGAATTCATTCTTTCGCGAATTCCTAGTGAGTTACTCCAATGTGTATTTTGAATTTTTCTCATATGTAAAGTTTCAATTTGATCATCTAAATGATGCCCTGTCAATATAAAATCACAATTCAATCTTCTCCGTAGATTTTCCAAATGAAAATAGCGCTTATATCTTGAATCACTTTCAAAATTGATCATATTACTTAGATTTAATGAAATATTAAAATGCTTATTTGGATTTAAACCTTTAATAAGATTCCTTAAAAATATAGAAAGCTCATTAGATACACTATTATAATTGTGATTAAAGTGAACCGTGTAGAAATTCATCCCTAGATCATTTAAGCTTTGAAAAAGTGCCATGCTATCAACACCACCAGAAAGCGCTAAAATAAACTTAGATTCAAAAATTGACTTGACGTCATTCTCAATGTAAGAATTCAACTTCCCATTTACTATTTTATTTAATTTAGTCATGATTGCAAAAATGGATTTGTTTGTTTTTCAGCCCCAATTGAAGTGTCTGAGCCATGGCCGGAATGAACAAAAATTGATTCATCTAATGGCATTATTTTTTTATGAATAGAATTAAGTAAAAGATCTAGATCCCCACCAGGGAGATCTGTCCGCCCAATTGACCCAGAAAATAGTGTATCCCCTGTAAAAAGATGATTGTCAATTAAATATGATACTCCACCTGGAGTATGGCCTGGCGTTTCAATAACTTCAACTTTAAAACCGGAGAATTCAAGGACAGAGCCTGTAATTAAAATATTATCTACAGTTGGGATCTCAATATCTCCAATTCCAAACATAGATGTATAGTCATTAGCTGAGTTAAGTAATTCAATTTCATTTTGATGAAGATAAAACGGATATTGACCAAATCGAATAAGCGTAGATATTGCACCAATGTGATCAACGTGGGCATGTGTATTTAAAATTGCAGACGGGAATAGCTTGTTCGTTTTTATGATATCAATAATACGATCTGAGCCTCCACCGGGATCAATTAAAAAAGAATGGCTGGTATTCCAAACTACATAAGCATTTTGCCGGAAGGGTCCATTAATTACTTTTTCGACATTGAGTACAATAATTATACCTCATCATAAAAGAAAGGTTTTAAACACTGAATTTTATCTTCGTAAGAGTGTGGATACAGAAACCATTCTGCTATTGAAATAGAGCTTAATAGTGAATTACCATCTTGAGGTGTAAAGCAAAACCCGGTTATTTCAATTCCATTTCTAACATTCAGTGATGGGATCGATACAACAGCTTGGTTTAAAATTCTACCAAAGTGCCCATGATCTCTACCAAATGAGAATACTTCATTTGCATTAACTTTATCAGTAATAGCGATTCTATCATTAGCTTCAAGTTTAGCAATAATTTTTTGAATAGTAGTTTCTTTCTTCACTTTTAAATGAAAGTGTAAAATATGCATATATTGTGTATTAACTATCATTGCTGATGAGAAGAAGTTAAGGTCATGTCCCAATGTTTTGAATAATAATGCCGCATCACGTGCATGATGTGTTCCATAGGCTGGATCTTTATGGCTTCCCACCTGAGGAGATGGTACAAAATTATTGGACTGACTCACATCATTAGACCGACGGATTAAATTGAATCTACCTTCAACTAAATTATCATCACCATCATCAAGAGCAAGTGTTTTTACAATAGTTGATAGGTTATGTGTATTGCAAGAAACAACTTGAACAAAACGATCTTCACCCTGAACTAATGTTGAATCATTAATACCACGAGCATACATTTTACCAAAACCAAATTCACTACCTTGCGCCACAAAGCCTAGCGTATTATGAAGGTGCTGTTCATAATAATCTATTTTATTTTTATGACCAACACCAGTAGGAGTACAGTCAATAACAACAGATGAACGGTCAATTGCTTCAGCTGTCGAAAACTCAGGTTTGAGGCCAATATTATTAAAACCATCAATCTTTTCATTTTGAGTAGTTAGTCTTGCGCCACGTTTAATTAAATTTCTTACCTTTGAGCGGTCAGTTGTATGAGGTGAATTTTTGTGAAATGTAACCTCATCAATACCCAAGCTATCTTTAAAATCACACAATAATCCAATAAGTGGCTCACCTATTGTGCCAGTTCCTACAACATGTACTATTTTTCTTGACATAGTTATCAATCCTTCTTAATAATTAAGTAAAAGAATAAAATAAATTGGGAAAATTTAAGTATTTCTATAGATATGATACTTATAGAATATTGTATTTAACATCATCCATTAAATAATTTTTAAGCCCAGTCATACCATTGGCATTGAAACTATTTAATTGGCTATCTGCTTCAGGTCCATTTTTAATAATATCATCTACTTCAGACTGGATATAAGCGTTTCCGAACATACTTAAAGCTGAAGATGCATAGTTGAGCATTTGTCTGATTTTATCTTCCATGGTAATCACATCGCCTGAATTTACATCAATTAGTTTTGTGGTGAAACCAAACCTAGTAGCTTTCCATAAAGAATCGGATAAAAATTCAGAAGAAAAATTTTCATTTAAATTATTATTATTAAAATCCTCAGATGCCTGATAAACAAGTGCTTGTGCGAGGGCAATAAACATTCGTGTTCTAGTTAAGCTTCGTTGCGCATCTAACATTCTAAATTCAATAGTTCCAAAATCCATATGGGGTCGGAGCTTCCACCAAATCTGCCGAGACTTACTAATAGAATCAATCTTTAAGTAATTTGCCACCATTTCTTCATAATGAGTATATGATTTAAAGTATGGAGGAATATTTGTTCTCGGAAAGGCCCCAAACTGCATAGTTCGTGCTGATTTAAAATGTGTATAGATTCCCTCATAGAAAGGTGAATTGGCACTTAAAGCGAGTAATGGGGCAATCCATTGCCGTAAGGAATTTGTCACATGTACCGCTGTATCTCCATCTGCAACAGCAACGTGGACATGGGTGGCAAATGTAATATTTCGTGCAGCATAATAATGGAGTTGATCTGATACCCAATTGTAAGAATTATTCTCCACAAATTGCTGATCTTCAGGTTTAGCTGTAGGGTGCGTCCCACTCATACCAATTCTGTAATCTAAGGTTTCGCCTAATGAGCGAACATAATTTCGTAATTCACTCAGCTCAGCAATAGTTTCATTTACATCCTTACAAACGGATGTATTAATTTCTATTTCAGAAAGTAAGAGTTCATAGCTGAACCTTTCTTTCAAGTCTTTATCTAATGAGCCCATAATCTCATTGGCACGATTTACTAGCTCACCCGTAAACGGGTGACATATCATGTATTCTTCTTCTACGCCAAGAGTAAATAGGTCTTTATGATTAAAGTTTTTACTTAACATTTTTACTCAAATTAAAGAATTGCACTTTCTTCCCACTCACCAAATACTAATTTCATTGCATCAACGATTTCCCCCATAGATGCATATGATTTTGCTGCCTCAATAATTAGGGGCATCAAGTTGTCACTATTTTTAGCTGCTTCAGTAATAGCAGTCAATTTTTCTTTAACTCTATCATTATCACGGCTTTCTTTTAGTAATCTAAGCATAGATATTTGCTCTACTTCAACTTCCTTGCTAATTTTAAGAATAGGGATTTCAACAGTCTCATTCTCTTTTATAAAATCATTTACACCTACAATTATACGTTGCTTAGATTCAACTTTATTTTGATACTCTGAAGAAGCTTCAGCGATTTCTCTCTGGAAATAACCCATTTCAATAGCTGGTATAACCCCACCAAGGTTATCAATTTTTTCAAAATATTTTTCAGCTGCAGCTTCCATTTGATCTGTTAGAGACTCTACATACCATGAACCACCAAGAGGATCTACCACATTACTAGCTCCAGTTTCAAAAGCAATTAGCTGCTGTGTTCTTAATGCAATTTCTGCAGCTTTCTCTGAAGGTAAGGCCAGCGTTTCATCCATCGAATTAGTGTGTAATGATTGTGTGCCACCCATCACTGCAGCTAAACCTTGAAAAGCTGTTCTTGCTATATTTATTTCTGGTTGCTGAGCAGTTAATGAAAATCCAGCTGTTTGAGTATGGAAGCGTAATTTCCAAGATTTTGGATTCTTAGATTCATATTTATTTTTTAACCGCTTAGCCCAAATACGGCGTGCTGCTCTAAACTTAGCTACTTCCTCAAAAAAGTCTAAATGTGAATTAAAAAAAAATGAAAGCCGTGGTGCAAAGTCATCCACGTCTAATCCAGCTTCTATTGCATGTTCTACGTATGAAAACCCATCGGCTAATGTGAAGGCCAACTCTTGAATTGCAGTTGAACCAGCTTCACGAATATGATAGCCACTTACTGAAATAGTATTATATTTGGGCATTTTTTTTGTACAGAAAGACATCATGTCTGTAATTATCCGCATTGATTCTTTAGGAGGGTAAATCCATTCTTTCTGAGCAATAAATTCTTTTAGAATATCATTCTGCAGTGTGCCATTTAACTTGGATATATCTGCGCCTTGATTCTCTGCCACAGCAACATAAAATGCAAAAATAATGGCAGCTGGACCATTAATAGTCATCGAAACACTAACTTCTGCAAGATTAATTCCGTCAAAGAGTCTTTCCATATCTTGGATAGAACTAATAGAAACACCACAATGCCCTACTTCACCCACTGACATATCGTGATCAGCGTCATATCCCATCAGGGTTGGCATATCAAAGGCAACAGAGAGTCCAGTTTGACCCCGTGCCAATAAAAACTTGAATCGCTTATTCGTCTCATCAGGTGAACCAAATCCAGCAAATTGACGCATGGTCCACAATCTACCACGATATAAATTAGGATGAATACCCCGAGTATAAGGGAATTGCCCTGGGAAGTTTAAGTTATCAATAAACTCATCATTACCTTCTGGATAATATAGAGTATCAACTTTTTCGCCTGAAACTGTTTCAAAGGAATAATCACGTTCATCTGAGTTTTCAGACTGAATCTTCCATTTTTTTTCAGCTTCAGAAAACTTACTCATTAAAATCTCCCAGAATCATTTTAATTTTTTTGACTACACCTATTGAATTTAAATTTAAACTATCTAATAGCTCTTTCCGGGTGCCATGTTCAACAAAACTATCAGGGATACCCATACGTGATATTTTTATGGGGCAATTATTATCATTATAGTATTCAATAACAGCCGAACCGAACCCACCCGCCAAGCAGCCTTCCTCCATAGTGAGGATTGCAGGATATTCTTCACCTATATATTTTAACATAGACTCATCCATTGGCTTTATAAAACGAGCGTTTATCAAGGTAGGATAGAAACCTAAAGCCTTACTAATAGACTTTAAATTATCATCAACTATTGCTACCATGGTCCCTGTTGCAAGAATAGCAATTTTACTACCTTTTGCTAACTCTTCCCATTCTCCAATTTTCAATACTTCAGGGGTTTGATTCACATCAAATTTCCTAGATGACCCCTTTGGATATCGAATGGAGAAGGAATTCTTAGATGAAGTAGCAGTAGCCAATAAATTTCTTAATTCATTCCCATCTTTTGGAGCTGTCACAACCATATTAGGTAACATCCTCAGCATCGGAATATCAAAAACACCGTGATGGGTTGGGCCATCTGGACCAGCTAATCCAGCCCTATCCATACAATAAATAATTGGTAGATCTTGTAGCAATCCATCATGAAAGATACAATCAAATGCACGCTGGAGAAATGTTGAATATATTGCAACTATTGGCTTTTTACCTGCACCTGCAAGCCCTGAAGCATAGGTCACAGCATGCTCCTCTGCTATCCCCACGTCTATATATCTATTAGGGAACTTTTTGGTAAATGCTTTCAGTCCCGTGCCAATTTCCATCGCTGCAGTCACGCATTCAATAGCTAAATCATCTTCAGCTATCTGAGTAATAGATTGACCTAAAACTTCTGAGTAACTAATTGCTGAGCTTTCAGAGCTTATAATTTTATTTTTAGTACCAGGCAGACTATAATACTTTACTGAGTCTGATTCAGCATTCTTTGACCCCTTTCCTTTTTTTGTATATACATGAACTAATACAGGAGTATTCATCTGCTTGACTGACTCAAAGGTCCTAATTAATTCCGGTAAATCATGTCCATTAACAGGGCCAATATAGCGTAAACCTAACTCTTCAAACAAAGAGCCTGGAGTTAAAAATCCTTTAAGGCCTTCTTCTGTTTTTCTTAAAAATTTTCTTACAAATGAGGACAAGGGGACTTTACCTGATAGGTCCCAAATATCATTCCTTATTCGGTTATAAGTTGGATTTGTAACTACTCTATTCAAATAACGTGAAAGTGCACCAACACTTTCGGATATTGACATTGAATTATCGTTTAATACAATTGTCATTTGCGTTTTATGGAAACCAAGATTATTTATACCTTCATATGCCAGTCCACCAGTCATCGCCCCATCTCCAATAACAGCAACTATCTGATCCCTAGTCTTATTTTTATCTCGGGCATGAGCGAACCCCAATGCCGACGAAATTGAGGTACTTGCATGGCCTGCACCCACAATGTCATGTTCACTTTCACTTCTTTTTAAAAATCCACTAATACCATTTTTTTGACGAAGAGTATTAAACTGGTCGCGTCGACCAGTAAGAATTTTATGGGCATATGCCTGATGTCCTACATCCCAAATAATTTTATCTTTTGGTGAATTATAAACATAGTGTAACGCAACGGTCAGATCTACTACACCTAATGGAGAAGAATAATGTCCTCCATACTCCTCAATTACTGACTTAATATGATCAGCAACTTCAGCCGAAAGGTAAGAGAGTGCATCTGGGTTTAGCTGTTTTAAATCTTCAGGAGAATTAACTTCTGAGAGAATTGATTTTTTCATTTACTTTCACTAGATTTATAAAATAATTATGAATTTGAGGATCAGATCCAAATTCAGGATGAAATGATGATGCTAAGTGTAACCCATCTGTCAGTAAGATTGGTTCTTTATTAAGCTTTGAAAGTACTTTAATTGAATTTGAAATCGTTGACACCTTTGGAGCACGAATAAAAGTAGCTAAATGCTTCACCTTTTCTGAAAAATCAATATTAACTTGCTTTGTGAATGAAAAAACTTGGCGTCCCCAGCTATTTCGACATACTGTATAATCCATAATATTTAATGGACTTAAATCTTCATTACTACTAGTGGATGAAAGAAGAATCATTCCAGCACAGGTTCCAAAGATTGAATTATTTTGGGCATATTCAATAATGGGTAAACGGAATCCATGAGAATCTATCAATTTTGATATTGTTGTGGATTCACCCCCCGGAATTATAAGGCCATTGCATTTCTCTAACTCATGAGGATATTTTACCAGTATTGAAGGCATGTCTAATTTACTAAGCATATTTTGATGTAATCCAAAATCACCTTGCAAGGCCAGTACTCCAATAATCACTACCAGCCACGCTCCTGTAACATTTGATCATCTGGAATTTCAGAGATATCTAAACCTTTCATTGCAGGTTTTAAGCCAGTAGAAGCCTCAGCTAATTTACTGGCATCATCAAAATAGGTTGTTGCATCAACTATCGCCTTAGCTCTAACGGCAGGATCATCAGATTTAAAAATACCTGAACCCACAAAAACTGATTGTGCACCCAATTGCATCATCAGGGCAGCATCTGCTGGTGTGGCAATCCCACCTGCACTAAAATTTGGAACTGGAAGTTTACCAATCTTTGCAACCTCCTGAACCAATGAAAAAGGCGCCTTCATATCTCGTGCTTCTGCCATAAGTTGATCGTTATCCATTGTATTTAAACGCTTAATATCATTTGTAATCGCACGCATATGGCGGACAGCCTCAACTATATTGCCTGAACCTGCCTCGCCTTTAGTTCGAATCATAGCGGCACCTTCGCCAATTCTACGAAGCGCTTCACCTAAATTTCTAGCGCCACATACAAATGGAGCTTTAAAATCATGCTTATAAATATGATTATTCTCATCTGCAGGTGTTAAGACTTCACTCTCATCTATAAAATCAATCTCTAAAAATTCTAAAATTTGTGCTTCTGCAAAATGACCGATTCTACATTTAGCCATCACGGGAATAGATACTGTCTTTTGAATCCCTTGAATTAATTCTGGGTCTGACATTCGGGCAATTCCACCGTCTTTACGAATATCAGCTGGAATTCTTTCAAGGGCCATAACTGCAACAGCTCCAGAATCTTCAGCAATTTTTGCTTGCTCTGCATTTGTCACATCCATAATGACTCCACCCTTTAGCATTTCTGCCAAACCTACTTTAATTGCAAATGTACCTTTTTCCATTTCAGTTCCTTGTATATTCTTGAATTTTCAATTCCACTTCTTTTATTAAATAATCTGGGGTAGATGCACCGGCACTAATACCAACTGATTTTTTATTTTCAAACCAGACTCTATGCAAATCTTGAGCACAAGTAACTTGATATGAATTACTGTTTCGTTCAGAAGATAACTCAGCCAATCGTTTTGAATTTGCACTTGTAAATGAGCCAATGATAATCATTACATCATTTTCTACAGCCAGTAATTTAATTTGCTCATGATTACGCTTTGTAGGATAGCATATAGTATTTACAAAATGAAGGTCAAAGACCTTCTCCATTAGAATATTCATGATTTCCTGAACATTCTCAATCATTTGAGTAGATTGACTTACTACTCCCACCTTTTTCATCTTTCTTAAATTTGAAGCCTCAGTGGGTGACGATATAATAATTGTGCCATCAACTTGATCTGCAATTGCAACTACTTCATCATGACCATGATCGCCAATAATAATAATTTGGCGACCGTCCGCAGATAGTTTTTTCACTTCATGATGTATTTCATGAACCAATGGACAGGTCGCATCAATAATATTCATCTTCTTAGATTTTGCCTCTTCCCATAATTCATTAACGGTACCATGCGCACGAAATAAAATAGGGCTATCTTTTGGTATATCATCTAAGGATTCAACTACTTTGGTACCTACTTTCTCTAAATCTTCTACTACTTGCTCATTATGAACAATATCACCAAGCATATAAACATTGCCAAATTTTTCAGCTGAATCATATGCCATATTAACAGCGTCCCTTACACCAAAGCAATACCCTGCATCCTTGGCTACAGTTATTTTCATAATACTTTTTTCATACGAGGTAATGTAATACCAGCTTGACCTTGATATTTCCCTGCTTTATCTTTATAGGATATTGCACATTCCTCGTCCGATTCAAAAAATAAAACTTGACATAAGCCTTCATTAGAATATATTTTTGCTGGTAAGGGTGTGGTATTTGAAATTTCTAAAGTGACATACCCTTCCCATTCTGGCTCGAAAGGAGTAACGTTTACAATAATTCCACAGCGAGCATAGGTTGACTTTCCAACACAAATAGTTAATACATTTCTAGGGATTTTAAAATACTCAACACTTCTAGCCAAAGCAAAGCTATTAGGTGGTACTATACAGACATCGCCCTTATAATCAACGAATGATTTAGCATCAAATCGCTTCGGGTCAATTATACTACTATTAACATTTGTAAAAATTTTATACTCATTAGAAACACGAATATCATAACCGTATGATGAGACTCCATAGGAAATTTTACCATCATGAACCTGTTTATCTTCATAGGGTGTAATCATATCGTGGGCTTTAGACATTTTCTCGATCCACTTATCGCTTTTAATTGCCATTATTTATCTTTTTCATTAGTTGTTCTAAGATTTGAGTTTGAATAGCTTCAGTTGCCACTCCCTCTACTTGTGCACCCGCAGCGTAAACATGGCCTCCACCTCCAAATGTTTTTGCTACATCATTAATAATATAATTACCACTTGATCTGAAATTTATACGATGAGTATTCTTGGATAGCTGCTGAACCATAAATGCAACTTCAACGCCTTTAATAGTTCGTACATATTCAGTAAATCCATCAATATCTGATATGTCAGCACCAGCCATTTTTACCATCTTATTATCAATTACAAACCACGCAATTTTTTCATCATCGGAAAATTGTAAGGCCTGTATTACATAAGACATTAAGCGAACTTGCCCTAGCTTACGCTGCTCATAAATTGCACGGTGAATTTCATAAGGCTGAACACCTGAATTCAATAGATGTGCGGCCATTAGATGTGCATCTGCATGAGTAGAGCCATATCTAAATGAACCTGTATCAGTAATAAGTGCAGCATAAAGCGCATTTGCAGAGGTAATATCTAACGTATAATCATCTACAGATAAATATTCTAAATATTTCCAAACCATATACCCAGTTGCAGGTGAGCCCAAATCTAGAACAATTACTGAATAGGGATTATCCTTCTGTAAAGGATGATGGTCAAATAGTACAATTTTAGAGTTTTTTATTTGAGGATAGATTTCTTTTATACGCTTAAAATCGCCTATGTCAAATAAAATGGTCACATCAACTTGATTTATCCATTCATTGTGTTCAATTGTATAAGTTTCTATGACTCTATCCGGATCAATACAATTATAGACTTCAGGCAAAGGAGATACATTGATAATTCTGCATTCTTTTCCTAATTTCTTTAAATGGTAATAGAATCCAACTTCGGATCCCAGTCCATCACCATCAGGGTTTGCGTGGGTGGATAAAAGAATACTTTCTGATTTATTTATTAAATCAGTTAATTCATCCCATGATTTTGATAAATTTTGTGTCGTAATCATTCCGAAATTTACAAAGTGATTGTACTTGAATACAATGTAGGATTTTTATTTTAAAGTTGGAATTACTAATACTGGACAATTTGCAGATTTGATTACATTTGAAGCAGTTGTACCTAAAAAATAATCTGATATCTGATCAGTACCATTTGTTCCCATTACTATTAAATCCGCATTTAGTTCAGTGGCTACATTAATAATTACTTTTTCTGCCGTGCCCTCTCGTAATAAAAATTCATATTTACCCAGACCATCTAAATCACTGAGAATCTCAGAAATACGAGCTTTAATATTCTCAGCCAATTCTTTATTTTCATCCATTCTTGTTTTTACACTTATCCGACTCATAAGTCTTTCTTCAGGAGAATTTAAATTTACTTGAGAATTTAAAATATATAGCTTGGAGTTAAATTTTACAGACAAGGCAAAAGCTGATTTCATTGCATAAATAGAACGAGGGCTAATATCTGTAGGACAAAGAATAGTTTTATACATTTTTTTCTCCTAAAAGAATAATATTGAAATAAAAATAAATACAGGGAATAGTATTAATAATGACCAGAGCATATATCCAAAGAAGCTAGGCATATCTATACCATTCTCCTCAGCTATAGACCTAACCATAAAATTTGGTGCATTGCCAATATAGGTATTGGCACCCATAAATACAGCTCCACAAGAAATAGCTAGAAGTGTATCCGAGTAAGTAGTCATTAATTCATAAGCATTTCCTCCAGCTGTATTAAAAAATACTAGATATGTCGGTGCATTATCTAGGAGTGATGAAAGAATTCCTGTGAGCCAAAAGTACATCATATTATTGGGATCACCATTCACATCCTGAGTTAAATTAATAATCACTGCTAATGCGCCATCAGAGCCCGCTTTTAGTATTGCAATAGCAGGAATAATAGCAATGAAAATTCCAGCAAACAACTTAGCTACTTCTTGAATAGGAAGCCAGGTAAATCCATTTGATGAACGTATTTCTGATTTAGTATATTTAAAACTAAGAAATGTCAAAAATAGCAGCGATAGATCTCTAATTATACTTTGAAGCTCAAGATGGATATGCATGAAATTGATAGAATAGCCAGACTTCCAAATGCCGCTTAATAGAACAAAAAATATTACGCCTATTAAAAAAAGTAGATTTATTGTACCATCTAATGCAATTTTTTCTTTCGGCTCAGACTGACTTGGAAGAAAATCAATTTCCTTTTTGTAGTAATAAGTATCAATTATATAGAATAAAATAATTAAAATAAATACTGCTAATAGCATTGGAATCAATAAATTTGTGGTTGTCCAGAAAAAACTCACCCCTTTTAAAAAACCTAAAAATAATGGCGGATCTCCTAGTGGACTTAAAGAACCACCAATGTTTGCTACCAGAAAAATAAAAAATACGAATATATGAACTTTCTTTTTTCGCCATCTATTCGCTCTTATCAGTGGTCTTATTAACAGCATTGATGCTCCAGTCGTTCCCATCCATGATGCGATTGCAGTACCAATTAAAAGAAATATAGTATTTAGCGTAGGCGAACCGACTAAAGTACCCTTTAACCTGATTCCACCAGAAATAGTAAATAATGCTAGCAATAGTACGATGAATGGGATATACTCCAATAAAAGCACATGGAATAGTTCAGAAAAGGCTATTTGGGTACCAAAGAAGTACCAAAATGGAATAAAAAATACAGTAGCCCAAAAAGCTGAAATTTTTCCATAATTGTTTTCCCAAAAATGAGGTTTAAACAACGGGAATATAGCTATTGACAATAAAATTCCAGCGAAAGGTAAAACTGAATAAAGGGGCAAATTACCCAATTCAGATCCACTGGCAAATAGGTCTGTAATTAAAAATC
>TARA_B110000467_G_scaffold54738_1_pt1 | contig 14071 bp, 8 predicted proteins | sample TARA_B110000467 | Tara Oceans TARA_B110000467 (sample SAMEA4398341) | marine metagenome | biome: Polar Biome; feature: [MES] marine water layer (ENVO:01000295) within the mesopelagic zone...; material: water (ENVO:00002006), including particulate matter (ENVO:01000060) such as...... | reverse complement strand
GGCTTTTTTTCACCTGCTTCATTAATTCCCATGTCTCCTGTAGAGATACCCACAACTTTATCATTATCATAAATTAATTCAGAAGCTGTAAAACCTGGAAAAATATCTATCTCTAGACCTTCTGCATATTCAGCCAACCATCTACAGAAATTAGCTAAGCTCATGATGTAGTTTCCATGATTCTTAAACGTCGTTGCAAATAATGTCGGGATAGAGAAATTGAGATTCTCATTAAGTAAATATCTTACTGAATCTTTTTTTACAGGTGAATTTAATGGAGCTCCGAGTTCTTTCCAGTCTGGAATCAATTCATTAAGTGCTTTAGGATCAAAAACATTACCAGATAGAATATGTGCTCCTACCTCTGATCCTTTTTCAACAACACAAATAGAAATCTCTTTAGATTGCTCATTTGCTAGCTGTTTAAGCCGAATTGCTGTAGATAAACCCGCCGGTCCGGCACCAACTACGACAACATCATACTCCATCGATTCTCTTTCTATATTTTCCATACTTTTTATTTATTTGTATTGAGAGGGGCAGCAGTTATAGAATACGCACTTGAATTTTACCATAGAAGGAAAAATAATATGAAGATTCTCGTACCAATAAAAAGAGTTGTAGATTACAACGTTAAAGTTAGAGCTAAATCTGATGAAAGTGGTCCTGATCTAAGCAATGCCAAGATGGCAATAAATCCATTTTGTGAAATAGCTATTGAAGAGGCTGTAAGAATAAAAGAAGCAGGTAAGGCAGAAGAAGTCATTGCTGTTTCTGTAGGCGATGTTACTTCGCAAGAACAACTAAGAACTTGTCTAGCATTAGGAGCAGATAGAGCTATTCTAGTTGAAACTTCTGAGGCTGTGGAGCCACTAGGAATCGCGAAAGCTTTAAAAGAAGTAGTCGCGAAGGAAAGCCCTGATTTAATAATACTTGGTAAGCAAGCCATTGATGGTGATGCTAATCAAACGGGTCAAATGTTGGCTGCAATGCTAGATGCGCCTCAGGGTACATTCGCATCTGAAGTGGACATAAAAGATGGAAAAGTAGAGGTGATTAGAGAAGTAGACGGTGGATTGCAGACTCTCTTGCTTGATCTCCCGGCTATTGTAACTACTGATCTAAGGCTAAACGAACCAAGGTATGCTTCTTTGCCGAATATTATGAAAGCTAAAAAGAAACCTTTAGAAACTCTGCAGTCAACAGAGTTAGGCTTAGACTTAACGCCAAGGCAAAATACCTTAAAAGTTAGTCCGCCTCCAGAAAGAGCAGCAGGAATAATGGTTGAGAGTATTGACCAATTAGTGGATAAATTAAAAAATGAAGCAAAGGTGATCTCATGAGTATATTAGTTATAGCAGAACATGATAATTCTGAATTAAAAGTAGCAACTCTTAATGCAGTTGCAGCAGGAATGGAAATGGGTGGAGATATTGACATCTTAATAGCTGGATTAGATTGTGATGCAGTTGCAGATGCGGCATCTCAAATACCGGGTATCAATCAAGTTTTATTAGCTAATAAAGAAAGCTATAAAAATGGATTAGCAGAAAATATAGGAAATCTAGTAGTTGAGCTTGCAGATGGTTATTCTCATATCATCACACCAGCAACTGCAAATGGAAAAAATTTCATGCCTAGAGTCGCTGCTAAATTAGATGTCTCACAAGTCTCTGATATCAGTGCTGTTGTTTCTGAAGATACATTTGAAAGACCAATATATGCAGGAAATTGTATCGCAACTGTTCAAAGTACAGATTCTGTCAAAGTTATAACAGTTAGAACAACAGGTTTTGATGCATGTGCATCAACTGGAGGTAATGCGACCATTACACAAGTTGATAACGATGCAGATGCCGCTATATCATCATTTATCAAAGAAGAGATTGCAGAATCTGATAGGCCAGAGCTTACTGCAGCTGATGTTGTTATATCCGGCGGTCGAGGAATGCAAAATGGAGATAATTTCAGTTTGTTGAATGGTATTGCAGATAAATTAGGTGCGGCTATAGGTGCTTCCAGAGCAGCAGTAGATTCCGGGTTTGTTCCTAATGATATGCAAGTTGGTCAAACTGGAAAGATTGTTGCACCTGATTTATATATTGCTGTCGGTATTTCTGGCGCCATTCAGCATCTAGCTGGAATGAAAGACAGTAAAGTCATAGTAGCGATTAATAAAGACGAAGAGGCGCCTATATTCCAGGTTGCAGATTATGGATTAGTTGCTGATTTATTTGATGCTCTTCCTGAGCTGGAAGCCAAGTTATAGATATTTAAACCGGTGTAATTCTTTCAAGAATTGCGCCGGATTCTATATGGTCGGTATAAGGAAACTGGTCGAACATAGCAGTTCTCACAATTTTATGAGTTGCCCGCAGTTCATTTAGGTCTCTTACAAAAGATTCAAAGCCGCAAGATATATATATTATATTTTTTATATCCTTTATTTCTTCAAGTGTATTTTTATCAAGTCCTTCACGAGGAGGGTCCAAAAAGATAGTCTCCACATTGAACTCGTCTAAATTTATTCCATCCAGCCTTCTAAAGGACCTCTTTCTTCGATAAGCCTCTAAAGTTTCCGTGCCAGATAACCTTCCAAAATATATATTTTTTCTTTTGTTTAAATGTATATTGAATTTTAAAGCTTTGATACTGGGCCTACTGTTTTCAGTGGCTAAAACTTTATTAGATATATGACTCAAAGGTATTGTGAAGGTTCCTAATCCGCAATGCAGTTCCATTACATCCCCCAATTGTTTCTGGGAATATCTAGAAACCCAATCCAACATTTCATCACATATATCCGGGTTGGTTTGACTAAAACATTGATCATATAACCTTAAAGGAAAAGTTTTATTTGAATAGTTATAAATTTCAGTAACAAAATCCTTTCCTATGACTTCTACCTGTTTTTTACTCCTGCCTATGATTGAGATCGAATATTCTTTTGAAATTATGCTCGCTATATTTAACCAATCTTGGCAGAGCTGTTTATGGTAAATAAGACTGATCATTGCTTCCCCATTTCTTGAGGACTGAAATTCAATTTGAAATAGTTTGCTAGACAGTTCTATATGATTATTTATTTCATCTAATATTAGAACCATAAGTTCTTGTATGAGATCGCTCGCTATAGGAAAACTACTTACAGTTTCTTTTTTCCCATCGACTGTCATCCCATAGAATATTTGATTATTTTTTCTCAGAATACTAAATTCAGCTCTATGTCTAAAAGCACAATAACTTGATTCAAAGTAATCTCTAGGTGCCTCATCGTCGATCTGTTTATCAAAGAAAGCTTTTTTTTCTATAAAAAGTTTTTTGTAATTATCTTCGGTGATATCAATCAAGATTAGGTCTTAAATGTTTTTTGGTTATTTCTAAATCTTCCTGGCGTGATTCTGAAATAAATTCAACCTGATCCATTCCAATTTTACCTACACCAAAATACTTGCTTTCAGGATGAGAGAAGTACCACCCACTTACAGAAGCAGCTGGGTACATTGCGAAATTCTCAGTTAAAGATATATCAACTAAATTATCAGCATTCAATAATGCAAATAATTTATTTTTTTCAGAATGATCTGGGCAAGCTGGATAGCCTGGAGCAGGTCTTATCCCTACATATTTTTCTTTGATTAATTCCTCATTGGTAAGTTGTTCTTCAGTGGCGTATCCCCAAAATTCTTTCCTTACTCTTTCGTGGACATATTCGGCCATTGCTTCAGCCAATCTATCTGCAAGTGCTTTAAGCATTATTGAAGAATAGTCATCGTTATTTTTTTCATACTCAAGACACTTTTCCTCTACTGATTTACCTGCTGAAACTGCAAATCCACCAATATAATCATCTGCATTATGCTCAGCCGGTGTAATGAAATCAGCTAAACAGAAATTGGGCCGAATCCCTTGAGGTTTTTGTTGCCTCATGCAATTTAGTCGAAAAATTTCATTCTCTTTACCGTTGTCAAAGATACTGATCTCGTTATGATTTACCTGATGCGCCGGCCAGAAACCAATTACCGCTTCTAATTCTATAAAGTCGTCTTTTTGTATTTCATCGAGCATCTTCAAAGCATCTTCGTAAAGACTTGTTGCCGCTTCTCCCACTACATCATCTTTTAATATTTTTGGAAATTGACCAGCAAGATCCCATGACCTAAAGAATATAGTCCAATCTATATAAGCTTTTAAGTCTTGAATTTTTATTCCTGTTATTTTCTTTTCTCCTAGAAAAGTTGGGGTAGTTGCTTGATAATTTTCCCAGTCAAACTGAAATTTATTATCATTAGCTTCTGACAGAGTGAGCAAAGGCTTGGAGTCACTATTTGCTAGTCTCAATCTTGTTTTTATGTAATCTTCTTTAATATCCTCTATGAATTGATCCCTTGAATCTACCGAGACAAGATTTTGTAACACTCCTACACTTCTTGAAGCATCAGTTACGTGTATGGTTTGACCTGAAGTATAGGACGGCTCAATTTTCAGAGCTGTATGAGCCTTTGACGTTGTTGCACCTCCAATAAGTATCGGAATATTCAAATTCTTTTTAGTCATCTCTTCACCGATATTGATCATTTCATCAAGAGAGGGGGTTATGAGACCGCTAAGACCTATAAAATCTGCCTTTTCATCTAGGGCTGTTTGTATGATTTTTTCCGCCGGAACCATTACCCCTAAGTCAATTACTTCAAAGTTATTACATTGCATAATGACACCAACTATATTCTTACCAATATCATGAACATCACCTTTTACAGTGGCCATAACCACTTTGCCATTAGATGATGACCTTGCATCTTTTGATTCTTCAATGTACGGAACAAGATACGCTACAGCCTCCTTCATGACTCTGGCACTTTTCACAACCTGCGGAAGAAACATCTTTCCTTCACCAAAAAGATCTCCAACTATATTCATACCATCCATCAACGGACCTTCAATAACTCTTACAGGAGAGGGCAATTTTTTCCTAGCTTCTTCAGCATCCTCAATAATAAACTTATTAATTCCGTTAATAAGTGCATGAGATATTCTATTTTCTACTGAATCATCACGCCATTTTTCATCATTTTTTGAAATCTTTTTTTCTGAATTTAGATACTCAGAAGCTTTATCTACAAGATTTTCAGTTGCTTCAGGATTTCTATTTAAGATTACGTCTTCAACTAGAACTTTTAGTTCAGGCTCTATCTCCTCATATACAATTAACTGACCAGCATTAACAATCCCCATTGATAATCCATTTTTAATTGCATAATAGAGAAAAACAGAATGCATGGCCTCTCTGACAGTATCATTACCTCTAAAGGAGAAAGAGACATTACTGATTCCGCCTGAAATCTTAGCCTCTGGAAGATTGTTGACAATGAACTTACAAGACTCAATAAAATCAACGGCATAGTTGTTGTGCTCTTCTAGTCCTGTTGCAACAGCAAAAACATTCGGGTCGATAATTATGTCTTCAGGATCAAAACCAATTTTTTTTGTAAGAGTATCGTATGATCTCTTAGCGATCATATTTTTTCTTTCTAGTGAATCTGCTTGTCCCTTTTCATCAAACAGCATAACAACAACCGCAGCTCCATATTTTTGACATAATTTAGCTTTATATAGAAAATCTTCTTCACCTTCTTTAAGACTAATTGAATTTACTATGCATTTGCCCTGAAGAATCTTAAGGCCGTCTTCAATAACCTCCCATTTTGAAGAATCAATCATTATAGGCACTTTGCTAATTGCAGGTTCAGTTGCAAGCAATTTCAGGAAATAATCCATTTCATGCCTGGCATCCAGCATGCCCTCATCCATATTAATATCAATTATTTGAGCACCCAGTTCTACTTGTTCTCTCGCTACTTCAAGAGCTTCGTCATATTGTTTTTCTCTAATGAGTCGTGCAAATTTCTTAGAACCAGTAACGTTTGTCCTTTCTCCTACGTTTACAAAAAGACTATTTTGATCAATATTTAGACGCTCTAAACCACTCAAATAGGTTACAGGCTTATGTTCTTTTATCTTTCTAGGGGGTTTCTTTGATATTTTTGATGAAATTGCCTTTACGTGATCTATTGTGGTTCCGCAACAGCCTCCAACAATATTAATAAAATTATCATTACAGAAATCTTCAATAAAGTTAGCCATCTTTCCGGGTGATTGATCATACCCACCCATTTCGTTTGGCAGGCCTGCATTTGGGTGCACGCTGACTGCCGTATTTGCAATTTCGCTAATTCTTTTGATGTGCGGTCGAAGCTGTTCAGCACCTAAAGCACAATTAAAGCCAATTGAATCAGGTTTTGCATGAGAAACTGAAGTCCAAAAAGCATCTACGGTTTGTCCTGATAAAGTTCTTCCAGAGGCATCTGTAATAGTTCCGGATATCATTAATGGAATCTTAAAATTAATTTCTTCACATTTTTCAAGATAAGCAAATATAGCTGCTTTGGCATTGAGAGTATCAAAAACTGTTTCAATTAATATAATGTCAGCTCCTCCATCCATAAGGCCATTAATACAATTTCTATAGTCCTCTTTCAAATCATCAAATGAAGTATTTCTAGCAGATGGATCTGTTACATCTGGAGATAAAGAACCTGTTCTGTTGGTCGGCCCAACAACACCTGCCACGAGTATTTCCCTAGGAGATTCATTCGCAACATCCTTGGCTAGCTTTGAACCCTCGTAATTGAGATCGTAAACAATATCTTCCAAGCCATAGTCTGATTGAGAAGTGCTATTAGAGTTAAATGTATTAGTTTCAATAATGTCACAGCCTGCATCAACGAAGCCTTGATGAATATTTTTTATCAACTCAGGCATTGTAATTGTTAGGAGGTCATTATTGCCTTTTAGTTCTGAACTCCAATCTGCAAATTGCTGCCCTCTAAAATCATCCTCAGTAAGCGTGTGCTTTTGAATTTCAGTACCCATAGCTCCATCCAGAATAATAATTCTGTCATCGAGTATTTTTTTGAATTCTTTTTTTGTAAACACGGCTAAAAAAACAATTTTAACATATCTGCTGTGACTAGATAAATTTGATAGAATGACAATATGGAAGAAATGTCAATCACACCGTCAGCTGAAACATATTTGCAAGATTTACTCTCATCGCAAGAGGATGGAACTTGTGGGATAAAAATTTTTGTGAGCGAACCAGGAACTCCACGAGCTGAAACTTGTATTGCATATGCTAAAGATGACGAAGATCTATCAAAATTTAGATTAATTAATGAATTTGAATTCAGTCTCTTTCTGGAAGAGAATTCTATTAATTTTCTTTTAGACGCCGAAGTAGATTATTCTCCAGATAAATTTGGTGGCACTTTAACGATTAAAGCTCCGAATGCAAAATTACCCCAAATTAGTGAGAACGCAACAATAGAAGATAAGATCAACTATGTACTTTATTCTGAAGTTAACCCTGGTCTCGCATCTCATGGAGGTGAGGTTTCATTAATTGAAGTGCTAGATGGAGAAAAAGCCATCCTTCAATTTGGAGGAGGGTGTCAAGGTTGTGGAATGGTTGATTTAACCCTTAAAGATGGTGTTGAAAAAACACTACTAGAACAAGTTGATGGTTTAAAAAGCGTTCAAGATGTAACTGATCATAGTTATAGAGATAACGCATATTACAAATAATTTATGTCACAATTAAATGCGGACGCTTGCTATATTTTTACAGATACAGAAACAACTGGTTTAGACATAAATTTTTCTCAAATAATACAAGTAGGATCAATTCTAACTGATGAGTCTCTCTATGAAGAAAACTCACAAGATATAGGCTGCAAAATGCTTCCATGGGTTGTCCCATCTCCAGAGGCTTTTTTAGTACATAAGAAAGTTGAATCACTCGAAGAAGACGCCATGTCACACTATGACATGATGAAGCTTTTAAGATCTACCTGGATAGATTGGTCTAAAGGAAGAAATGCTGTTTACATTACTTATAATGGACATAGATTTGATGAAGAGCTTTTCAGGAGGCAATTCTTCTGGAACCTCCTACCTTTGTACATTACCAATACTTCAGGTGCCTCTCGTTTAGACATGCTTAGCACTCTTCAGCTGGTCGCTAATTTTTTCCCTCACAGTCTTAAATTACCCATTACCGAAGAGGGTGACATAAGTATGAAATTAACAGACTGGTCAAATGCTAACTCTATAGAGATAGAGAATGCACATGACGCATTGGCAGATTGTGTGCAAATGCTCGAACTTGCAAAAATTATCCTTAAAGAAGCAAAACCAGTATGGCAGGCCTCATTAAAAGGTGCATCAAAATTTGGAAATCTTGAAATTCTACAAACCGAACCTTTTGCCATGATAGGAGAGGTCATCAGAAGAAAGAAATTTACTTATCCTGTAACCTTTTGTGGTCAAAATCCTAAAATGAATAACGAAGTGGCTGTTGCGGATCTTTACTTCGATCCAGATCAGCTGGATGAATTAACGGATGCAGAACTCCTAGAGCAAATTGGGAACAGCGGAACTGCCATTAGGAAGGTAAGAATCAATAAAAGTTTGCCTGTCATGCCCTCTGATCTGATTCCGAATATTGATGAATATCTAGACATTCCTTACGAACAGCTCGTTGAACGAGCAAGGAAAATTCAAAATAATGTTAGATTGCAAACTCGTATTAGTGAACTTTTAGCAAGTAATCAAATGAATTATCCGCCTCCAAAACATCTTGAACAAAGCGTGTACTCAGGTTTTCCTTCTGATGCTGATGATCTTTGGATGGAGCGTTTTCATAGCCTTCCTTGGGAAGAACGTTCAAAAATTTTGGATGGTTTTGAAGATTCACGTTTTAAGGAGTTAGCTGAAAGACTCGTTTGTGTAAATAATCCAGAATCTGTATCTAATCAAACTTTTGAAAAATATCAAAACTTTGTAAACCAAAGGTTATACGACAAAGGACCCTGGCTTTCTTTGGAAAAAACTTTAGATAAGACTAGGTCATTATTGCTTGAAGCTACAGGTGAAAAGAAAGAGATATTAGAAAAACTAGAAAAAAATCTTTCTGAAAAATCAGATCTTAATTAGCAATCTCTTCTACTTTTATTAACACTGAAAAGTATGGATGATCAATAAAATTAAACTCTTCTGCTTCAATCTTAATTTCTTTATCTATCTCATATAAATCACGATAAAAATAGACAGGTTTATCTATTAATTCATCTATATAAATTTTATCTTCCTTCGGTATTTCGTAGCTTAAATCTAAAAGTCCTAAGCTTACTTTATTAAATATCGTCTCAATCCAATAATCATCCTCCGAAGGTTTGGACTCCTCGCTATAACTCATCTCTTCTAGAAGTGATTGAAAGTCAAAGGTATTAGGTACGACATTAATCACATAATTTTCTTCTGACTTTTGTCCAAGTCTTAGTCTTCCTGCAATGTGAATAAATCTCTCTTTGTATATCACTATTTCACCATAGAGCCTTTTATCTTTTTTAAACGACTCAATTGCTATAGGTATAGATTTATCTTTATTAAAAGCAGGTTGGTACCAAGAGTTGTAATACAGAACTCTATAATCTCTGCTCCTGTTCAAGTTATTTTGTATTTCCTTCATTTCATTTTGAAATGGAACTCTTTCGTATAGTAATGGTTCGATCTTGATATCTTTTGATACTGTCTTTTCTTCCTGAGTGCTCTGAATAATCTCTATGTTATTAGCGGTAAAAAAATTATTTTCAACATTTAAGTAGGTCGGGGAGGAGACTAATTTAGTTGGTTCTTCCTTGATATTAATTAAATCTTTAGAAAACAAAAAACTATCTAAGTTTTTCCATTCTTCCTTTAAATCATCGTCTTCTATAGATAAATTCTGAATAACAAAGAAATCTATCTTTAATAAGGAGTTCTTATCTGAGTGATCAATATAATGATTGATATATTCATTAGATGTTATTGAAGAAATTAGAGTTTGAGAGAGTAATAAAAATGTAAATATACTAGGATACATTGCTACTTATTGCTCTTATAACATCAGTTGTCATTTGGACCTTTTCTTCTAATTTATCATCATTAAAAAAAGAAGTATCTAAATCTCCATTTTTGAATTTAATACTTATTTTATTTTTATTGAAATTAATTTTTTCTATTGAGTGATTTTCAGAAAGAATTTTTAACTCGGCTTGTAAAAAGAAGTTTTTTAATTCTTGAGGTAGAAGGCCAAATCTATTGATCATTTCAATCTGAATATTCTTGAGATCTTCATTAGATTCAGCTAGGGCCACTTTGTTATACATTAATAATCTCACGTTTATATCGGGTAGATAATTTTCAGGGATGAAGCAGTTATGATTAATGTTAATCTCAGGTTGTTCATTAAGCGATTGAAAATCCACTTCGCCACTTTTTATAAATTCTGAAGCCTTACGTATCATCCGTGTATAAAGCTCTAAACCAATAGATTCAAAAACTCCACTTTGGTTAGAGCCCAAAATTTCTCCAGCACCTCTTATTTCTAAATCTTTAAGTGCTAATAGAAATCCAGCTGATAGGGAATCAGTACTCATAATTGCCTCAAATCTTTTGTCTGCATTTTTCCTGTTAAGAATATTTCTAGATCTTAAAAAGTAGGAATATGCTTGTTTTTCCGACCTACCGACTCTTCCTCTGAGTTGATGTAATTGAGATAAGCCAAATCTATCAGCCTCTTCAACTATTAATGTGTTTGCATTTGCAACATCAATACCACTCTCTATGATGGTGGAGCAAACCAGGATATCTATTTTACCCTGATTAAACCTGAGCATTATTTCACTTATAGATTTAGGCTTCAGTTGTCCGTGAACTACCTCAATAACTAAGTCAGTAAATTTTTTCTGAAGTCTAAATCTTCTATCTTCTATGAGGCCGAGATCATTACATAGATAGTAGACTTGTCCGCCTCTTAGATTTTCTCTCTGTATAGCCTCATGTATTAGATTCTCATTAAACGAGTATGTGAATGTCTTAACAGGCAATCTATCATCTGGTGCTGTAGCAATTATTGAGAGATCTTTAAGTTCAGATAATGCAAAATTTAATGATCGTGGTATGGGAGTAGCTGATAAACTTAATACCTCGACTTCTTCTTTCAGGGATTTTATTTTTTCTTTTTGTCTTACTCCAAATCTGTGCTCTTCATCAATTATCAGTAAACCAAGATCTTTAAAGGTTATATTTCCTTGTATCAATGCGTGTGTCCCAATAATAATATCTATCTCACCATTAGAAAGATTTTGGAGGAGCTCAGTTTTATCTCTTGCGTTGATATTTCGCGATAATAGTCCAATATTTATTCCAGTCTCTTCAAACCTTTCTTTAAAACTGGAGAAGTGTTGAGAAGCTAGCAATGTAGTAGGAACTAGTATGCATGTTTGTTTGTTATTCAGGGCAGAGATGTATGCAGCCCTCATGGCTACTTCCGTTTTGCCGAAACCAACTTCACCACAGACCAATCTATCCATGGCTTTCAACGATTTCATGTCACTTAGAACTTCTTCTATCGTTCTCTTTTGATCAAAAGTTTCAGTATAAGGAAATTTCTTTGTAAAATTATCGAGCTCCGCTTCATCAATATTGAATGAATAACCTTTTGCTTGAAGTCTTTTAGCTTGAACCTCAAGTAGCTCTGCCGCCGTATCAAAAGTTTGCTTCAAGGCTTTGTCTTTTCTCTTCTTCCATTTTTTGGAGTTCAAAGAATCAATATCTCTATCATCAGGTCCAAAGTATCTAGATACTAAATCCATATTTTCTATGGGAACAAATACCTTACTTCTATCTTTATATTCAATTTCAAGACAATCACTTATACCCACAAATGTATTTAATTGTTTAAGGCCTATAAATTTTCCAATCCCGTGTGTTAAATGGACAACCAGATCGCCCTCAGAAGGCATTTTTGAAGTTGAAAGATCTGCTTTTTCATTTCTTTCCAATAATTTTTTTGATTTATCTATCTCCTGCTCTTGTATTTTTTCCAAATCAAAATGGATAATCTCCTCTAGGTTGTCTTGTAGTTCTGAGAAACTTAGAAATAATTCTTTGGGATCTAGTAGTGGCCTCTTTTGGTCATATCTATATTCTTCATATCGCTCTTGTATCAGTTCCTCAAATTCTTGAGCTTTAGTCTCTGTATCTAGTTGAACGAATACTTTTTCTACATCTCTTAAAAAAGGCAGAAATGTAGTTCTCTTTCCAAAAAAAAGAGGTAAATAGATTTCTACACCTTCTGCGTGCCTTAATTTCATTGTTTTTGTAAAAATCTCTGAATCCTCTTCAAAGACATCAAATGAATCCCTCCATCCTTGTTTAAAAGTATCTATGGAAATTTTATTAATAGGGTATTCATAAGAAGGTAAAAAATTTACAGAAGAGATTTTCTCATTAGCTATTTGTGATTCAGGGTTAAAAGTTCGAAGAGTCTCTATTTTGTTATCAAAGAATTCTATGCGTATTGGGCTTTTTCCACTCGTAAGAAAGATATCTAACACTGATCCTCTTAATGCATATTGTCCTGGTAGCGATACAAAATCTTCTCTTACATAACCACTCAAAATAATATTATCGATCACTTCTTGAATGTTAAAGTTTTCTCCAATCCTTAGATTGTTTAATGGAGTTACATGACTTGGATCAGGGCAGGGTGACAATAACGTTGAAATAGATGCTACTAAAGTGATTTCATTAGACTTTAGGAATGATGAAAAAGAACTTATTCTTTTAGCTCTGGTTATAGGAGCCATTGAAAAGAAGTCATAAGGAAGAAGTTCTGAGTTTTCTAAAAGAAAGACATTTGATAAGTTTTGGATATTGTTCATCAACTGCATAGCAGATTGAGAATCTTTAGTGATGATTAGATTTTTTTTAGACGAGTCAATACCCAGATTAATAATATCCGTAGAAGAGTTTATGACTTTTGCCAATTTATCTATGGTTTTTTTCTAAAAAAAAAGAAAATTATATATGGAAGTGTATAATTATTTTTTTTTAATTTAATTAGGACTCAAATGGACTTAAAATTCTCAGAAGCAGATCTTACATTTAGACAGGAAGTCGTCAACTTTTTAAAAGCAGAATATCCAGAAGATATTAAGGCTAAACAGGACAAGAGGATACCTCTTGAAAAAGATGAAATCGTAAGATGGCAAAAAATCCTCAACCAAAAAGGTTGGTTCGCAATTAATTGGCCAACAGAGTACACAGGTCAAGAAAACCTTTCCGTCACTCAAAAATATATTCTTCAAGAAGAACTAGCTAGAGCAAATACACCTACAACCATTCCATTTGGAATGGGAATGTGCGCTCCAGTCATCTACTCATTTGGTACAGAAGAGCAAAAAAATAAATTCTTACCTTCCATACTCAACAGTGACGTTTGGTGGTGCCAAGGTTATTCAGAGCCAGGTTCAGGTTCAGATCTTGCCTCTCTTAAAACTAAAGCTGAATTGAAAGGGGAGAATTATGTTGTAAATGGAACTAAGACTTGGACCACTTTAGCCCAACATGCTGACTGGATATTTTGTCTTGTTCGCACAGAAACTACACCTATAAAACAAGAAGGAATAAGCTTTTTGCTCATAGATATGAATACGCCTGGAATTGAAGTTAAACCTATAATAACTGTAGATGGTTCTCATGAAGTGAATATGGTCTATTTTGACAATGTTGAGGTACCTTCTGAAAATCTAGTAGGAGAAGAAGGTCAAGGATGGAACATTGCTAAATTCCTTCTTGCACATGAAAGAAGCGGTATTGCAGGCATTGCAGCATTGAAAAGAGAACTTGCAAGGCTGAAGGATTTGTCGTCAGACATCCCGTTAGGTGAAGGGACTTTGCTTGAGGATCCTCAATTTAGAAACAAAATTGAAGAAACTGAAATAGAGTTAACCGCTACTGAATTTACTGAGCTCAGAACTTTGGCAGCGATGTCTAAAGGTGGCTCTCCAGGAGCTGAGTCTTCAATACTCAAAATTAAAGGAACGGAATTACAGCAAACAATTTCAGAACTATTTGTCGAAATGTTGGCTTATTATGCTCATCCTTTCTATTTGGAAAATGAGAT
>TARA_B110000467_G_C18339418_1_pt1 | contig 14217 bp, 10 predicted proteins | sample TARA_B110000467 | Tara Oceans TARA_B110000467 (sample SAMEA4398341) | marine metagenome | biome: Polar Biome; feature: [MES] marine water layer (ENVO:01000295) within the mesopelagic zone...; material: water (ENVO:00002006), including particulate matter (ENVO:01000060) such as...... | reverse complement strand
GGCCAAGCGTGGAGCCACCGGAGCATAATTCTCATGTGATTCAGGGTGTTTGAATTTTCCATGCCCCCGAGGGTGCACATGAGGCCAAACGCTTTGCCTCCAACGTGCTTGTCATAGAGCCAATCGAATGTGTTTTTCATAACACCAGACATTGTACCGTGGTATTCCGGTGAGCAGACCAAAAAGCCATCGCAAGAACTTGCTAATTCTTGAAATGCTTTCACATTTTCATGCTCCCAACAGCCGTCTTCACCGACAAAGGGAAGGGGGTTTTTGTCGCAATCCCAGAAATGAACTTCGGCTCCTGCTGCTTCGGCAATCGAAAGGGCTTGGGTGATCATCATGCCACTTTTGGAGGAGGGGCGGTATTCGCCTGAGAGTCCCAAGATGCGCAATGGTTGTTCGGTCATGCCGCTGGGTTGGCGCCAAAGCATTTCAATTTAAGGTCGTAATTTAAACACATACAGAAGCAATCCTTATGCATCCCTGTGAACCCCTTTAAGTTGGGGAACCCATTATGGATGCCACTGACAATGAAAACAATCCACCGTCAGATGACAATTCGGATGATACTGTCGCTGATTCAGTGATGGATTCCATGGCTGCTGCGCTTGAATCAGCGGGTATTTCCATGGCCGAACCCTCGGAACAACCCGAAGAGAAAAAGAAGTATTCAGACGAAGTGCTTCGACAAGTGCTTGCGGACCAAAATATCGAAGATGAAGAAGGATTCATCGCCTTTGCCAAAACCATGGACGGTGATGAAAATGGATACCTAAACAAAACAGAACTTCTCGATGCTGCGGAAGCGTGGCTCCACATGAATACAAATGAGGGCGATCAAGAAGAAATGTCCGTTGAAGAAGAAGTCAATGCTTTGCTTCAAGAAGGCGAGGAATCTTCTCGGAAAAATGACTCCAAAAAAGCGCTCGCTGCGTTCAACAAAGCCATTTCCATCGACCCTTCATGCGACATGGCTTGGTTTAATCGAGGCGTGTTGCTTGAAGCCCAGCAAGACGCACGAGGTGCGCGGCAAGCCTTCCAGATTTGCCTTGATCTCAATGAAGAGCACGCTCCTGCGACCGCTAATTTAGCTATACTTCTTGAGCGAATTGGGGATGAAAAGGGAGCCTATGAAATGGCGACAAGAGCTTTGGTGTTTTTCCCAGGTCATCCAACACTCTCAGAACTGCAATCGAGGTGCCAAGGAAGCATTGAGAGCATCGAGATGGAAGCGATGCCAATCGTTGAACCAACACAATCCTTTAGCGAAGCCCAAGTCAAGAAGGCTATGGAAGAAACCGGTGCAACCGATCGCGAAGCGGTCTTGGCAGAAGCGGTGCACCATGATGACGGCAATGAAAACTTGGAGTTCAGTGAATTGATGGCCGCTGCTGAAGTGGTTGCGGCAACTGAAGTTGTGGAGATCAATCTTCAGGGTCAACCGGCTTTATTGCATGAAACGGTAAAACCGGTAACAACAGCGGAACCTAAAGGAGTCCCTCTGCCCGAATCGCAACCAATTGCGGCCCCAACTCCAGCACCGGCTGTGGAAGCTGTCGCAGTGCCTCAAACCGAAGCAATCAACCTTGACAGTTTGGTAGAACAAGCCACGGAATTGATCAAAGCGGGCGCCGCTGCCGATGCGCTTAACCTTCTGAAACCCCACTTGAAGACCATCGGTGCTCAACACGCACCGTCATGGCGGATTGCAGGGGGGGCTATGGCTCGTTTGAATTTAGATGACCATGCCATCAGTGCCCTCATGCATGCGCAAAGCCTCGACCCTACCCAAGCGAGCGGATGGTTCAACCTCGGTTCAATTCATCAACGACGCGGTGAGCACCAACAAGCCATTGCATCTTACATGAGCGCAATTGGAGCCCAACCCGATTACCTCAAAGCCTCACTTAAATGCAGCATGCTGTGCTACGAAACTGGCGACATCGAAAATTATCTTGTTGCAACACGCTCGGTGCTTTCTTCCGATGCGAACAACGCCGTTCGTACGCAAATGATAGAGGTCTTAATTGGTCTTGCAGAAGGAGAAGCAAACGTCATTGAATCAGCCCAAGGGCTACCCCCAACCTTGCCCGAAGGCCCCCATTTGGCCCAAGAAGCACTGCAGATGCTCGGTGTTGGTGCCACGTCCCTCCATGCTCGCGCTCACACCGCTTCAAACGATCATGTTCAAGCCGTAACCACCTGGAAGGCCCTCATCCAAAGCGATGGCACAAACCCAGACAACTGGCGAGGACTTGCCCGAGCGCTTGAAAACGCAGGTGATTTAGAAACGGCTCAAAAATGCCACGCTAAAGCCACCGCATTGGGTGGAGCAACATCGGAATCACCTCAGCCAATCGAACAAGCAGTGCCGCTTCCAACCGATGCTCCACTTCAAGCCGAATCGGTACCAGCCTTCCCTGCACCTGCAATGTCAGTGCCAACTCAACCGGCACCTGAACCAGCCTACCCTGCTCCTGCAATGTCCGTGCCAACTCAACCGGCACCTGAACCAGTCTACCCTGCTCCTGCCTACTCGCCACCACCGCCGGCAGCGCCAGAGCCACCGCATCCAGATGAAGCAACAGCAGATTTCTACATGGGCGCACTTGGCCTTAACAATGAACCGCAGGCACCCGAATTCGCACAACAACCAGCGGTCGAAGCCCCAGCACCTTCACCGGCTTACGACTTAGCGAATGACCCATTGATGCAACCCCTTCCTGTGCAACGCACAGAACCTGAGGCTGCACCACAACCCGAAGTCGACCTGGCAAAGGCGGCCCTCGATGCCGCAGCAAGGGTTGCGGTGCAAACAACTGGCGAAGTCAATTCCATGTCAATCGCAAATCAGGACATTGCATGGTACAACCAAGGCGTTCAGTTGATTGAAGATGGAAAATATGACAAAGCCCTTTCATCCTTTGACCGAGCCATCCCTTCGTTTGCCAATGATGAAGACATGCTCATTCGAATCCTTAATGGAAAGGGCAACGCATACTACTACCTTGAACAATACCCCAAGTGCGTGGAAGCCTACCATCAAGCAATGCTGATTCGCCCCGCTGAAGTCCGTGGAAAAACCCTCTACAACATGGGAAGCGCCTACGCTGAAATGGAGCGATACCCCGATGCCATCAAATGCTTCGAGCAATCGATCCCTCGAGGGCTTCTCAAGGAAGAAGTGGCTCGAGCCAGGGACCAAATCCGTCGCTGTTCAATTCTTCAAAAGGAACGAGACAGAAAGAGACGACGTGCTTGATCGAGAAGTGATTGTATGAACTCAAATGAAACTTCTGACATCATTGCCCGTTTGGTTGAATGTGGCTTAGAAGCGAAACGGGCTCAAATTGTAATGGATTTAGCCACCCACCCACCTTCAAAGGCCAGTGAAGTTGGAAAGCGAATCGGCATTTCAAGAATGGACGCATACAATTCACTCCGCAAAATGCAAGAATTGGGACTCGTTAAAGCGACGCTCGACAAGCCGATGAGGTTCCAGGGAATTCGCATCGAAGAAGTGTTTGCCCTGTTGATTCAGCGTTCGGAAATGGACCTAAGGAGAATGCAAGAACACCTCGATGCAATGAAAGAAGGTAAGCAATCAGCGTTGTTGTCCTACAACGCCCCTCAAGCAGAGGCGAATTTCAGTGTTCTAAAAGACCGTCATTCCATCATGGCAAACCTCCAATCAATCTTGAATGAAGCCGAAAGCAATGTCTGGATGCTTCTGGGCAATTGGGGAATCCTTCACTTGAAAAGGTCAGGCGCCTATGAAGCGCTGATCAATGCTGTCAACCGTGGAGTAAAGGTGCGTATTTCATCATCGCTGAATGAGAAAACTATCAAATTCTTTGATGAGATTGATGAGCGCATCGAGATCCGTCATCACGAACATTTTACCATTCAAGGAATCTATGTGGATGACGAACTTGGACTTCAGTTCATCAACACCGATGAAAACCCGACTGGAAGGGGGAAAAGCGATACAGCCTTGTTGATTGAATCCAAAGGCTTCATCGAGGCTCATGCTGAATTGATGGATATTCAATGGGCTGCAGCAATAAGTTACCGCGCCGCACGTGCACGACTCATGGAAGGTTCAATCATCGAACCACTCAACCTTACGCTCGGAGAAGGATCCTACTATGAACGGCTCAAAAATTCCCTGCAAGAGAACCTAGAAAAAACGGATTCCTCTGATGCACCTAATGCCTTTTTGCGCAAAGCAGGTGAGTCGATTCCCTCCAATGGCAGTCCGCAAGTTGCGGCTTTGTCCAGTCTTGGAATTGACCTCAACGAAGTGCTTAGTGCCGTCGGAAGACGGATTGGGCAGGAACTCGCCGGAAAATGGAACGGTGTGGAAAGCGATGTGGAATTTTGGAAGCATCTAGGCAATGAATGGAACCAAATGGGCATGGGCCAAATCGTCACAAAAGGCATGCCTCCAAGCTCTGTTCTTGTCCACAATGGTGCAGCATGTGGCGGTAAACCGTTGGTTGGTGGAATGTTCTGTCACCTCGATGAAGGTATTTTACAAGGCATCGTGATGGAGCGGCACAACATCAAAGTCATGTCGAAAGAACGCGTTTGCACGAGCGAAGGACTCGACACTTGCCATTTCGAAATTGAGTGTCAAAGTACCCCGACCGAATCAGTGGTCTGAGCGCAAGTTCTTAGGCGACCACCTCGTCGCACTACCATGGACTGCGGTACATGTGAAACGGCTGGGCCTGTGCAGGTCATGCAACCAGAAGTTGTGAACGTCGCTCTCACCATTTCAGATAAGGCTCAAACAATGCTCGCCGATGCTTTTGGCGATGACCGCTCGATGGCGTTGCTTGTTGGTGTGCTTTCTGGTGGATGCTCAGGCTACATGTACGACCTTCAAATTGTGGAAGAAACTGATCAATCATGCCAAGAAATCACAATCAATGGCTTCAAAGTCCTTGTTCCAAACGCCTCCAGCCACCTTCTTGATGGCATTGAAATTGATTACGTCGATCGCCTGATGGGTGGTGGATTCAAAATCATCAACCCCAATGCTGATTCATCCTGCGGCTGCGGCGAATCCTTTGCTTGAGGAAAAACAATGCCAACAGCGCCATACCTCGATGGTCATTTGAGCGTTTGGCGCGGAAACGATGTTCTATCTTTCATTGACGGCTTGTCAACAAATCATGTTCTTGACCTTAAGGAAGGACAATTCCGCCTCACCACCTTCACCACTGCACAAGCAAAGGTCATCGATCGAGTTGGGCTTTTTCACATGGGCGCTTTTGTTGCGGTGTTTAGCCATGGCCCATATTGGAAATCCCTCTTTGCACATATTTCCCCTCGTATCTTAGGACAAGATGTCACCATATCCAATGCGACGGAAAACAATAATTTCTTTATTCAATTTGGAGTCGAATCGGACGATGTGGGCACCTTCAGTTCCAGTGAGGGGACGACAGTGGCACACTGCATGCCACACATCAACTACATTGTTGCTTCCAAGAACTCTGAAGTGCAAGTCGATTCTTCAATATCTGATTTCCATGAATGGAGAGTGGATCATGTCATTCCATGGCAAGGGTTTGAAATTTCAGAAAAGCATCACGCATTTGCCTGTGGTTTGGCTGATGATGTGCACCCGGCCAAGGGATGTTACATCGGACAAGAATTGCTCACGCGGATGCGCACGAGAGGAAAGATGGGACGTGAACTGATCTGCGTCGACACGAACCAAGCATCACAAAAGGACATTACAACCCGGGGCTTGTCGAAGTCACTTGCAATCGTACGGCTCTGAATCAATAGCCAAGCAGTTCAGAAAGTTGCGACTTGTAGAAGTTGCCTGATCCCTGCAATGAGGCCAATTCTCCTTCCGACAATTCAAGTTCAAGAATCCGTTCAATACCGCCAGCGCCAAGAATCACCGGGACGCCGATGTACACATCATCAAGGCCGTACTGTCCAGTGAGGTGGGCTGAGGCTGGAATCAATCGCTTGCGATCGTTGAGGACGGCTTCGGCCATGATGGCTGCTGCAGAACCAGGGGCATAGAATGCGGAACCTCGTTCGAGAAGCTTGACGATTTCACCGCCACCAGATGCTGTTCGCTTGCAAATGGCGTCAATTGTTTCTTCATCCAGTAGATGTGTGATGGCAATGCCACCAACGGTGGTGAAACGAGGGAGTGGCACCATGGTGTCGCCGTGACCGCCAAGGACCATGGCTTGTACATCTTCTTCTGCACAACCGACAGCTTGGGCGACAAAGTGCGTCATGCGGGCTGAGTCGAGGACACCTGCCTGACCGCAGACGCGGTTGGCTGGGAATCCGGTGACCTTCTGCATGTGGTAGGTCATCAAATCCAATGGGTTGGTGACCATGACAATGGTTGACTCGGGAGCGTGGTCTCGAATGCCTTCACCGACCTGCTTGACAATACCTGCATTCTTTGCGATGAGGTCTTCGCGGGTCATTCCAGGTTGGCGGGGGAATCCCGAGGTGACAACGACAACATCAGATCCAGCGATGTCTTCGTAACTGGAAGTACCAGTGATGGCGCCGTCGTAGTTGAGAACTTGTCCATTTTGAGACATGTCGAGTGCTTTTCCTTTAGCGAAGCCTTCGTAAATATCGAGTAAGACGATGTCTGCAATTTTCATTTGTGCGAGAACAAAGGCGCATGTTGCTCCCACGTTTCCGGCTCCAATCACTGCAATTTTTCTTCGGTTATTTCCCATAATGGTCACTTCGGCAAATCCCTCCATACAAAGGACCTCCATAAGGAACATGGTGAAGTTTTCAATCAATCAATGCTGCAAGGTGGAGGAAATGATACAAGAGTGGCACCAAAATCCGACAATGTCATGCGAGTTGTCTAAAAACCCCCTTCCGTTGGATTCAACCAACCCCAGCCAGCGGCAACGTGGAGCGGGGGCTTGAGGCATCATAATGAAACTCGGCGTACCAATGGAACCAGAAGGCGAAACCCGTGTTGGAATTGTCCCATCGAGCATGAAAAAACTCCTCAAAGCAGGCTTTGAAGTTGTTATTGAAAGCGGTGCTGGAAAGGCTGCGAACTATCACGATGCTGATTACGAAAAGGCAGGAGCAACCGTCGGAACACGCGCTGACGCTCTTGCATGCACAAACATCGTCTGCATCCGATTCCCTGGTGTTGAAGGCATTCAACAAGGTTCCAACTTAGCCTGTGTTTCAGATCCATTCAGAAACCCGGAACACGTCAAAGCGTGCATGGACACTGGAATCACCCTCCTGTCAATGGACATGATTCCTCGCCGTCTTTCTCGTGCACAATCCATGGACGTCAATTCTTCTCAAGACAACCTTGCAGGATACAAAGCGGTCCTGCTCGGAGCTGCGCACGTACCAAAGGGCATTCCAATGATGACCACATCTGCCGGAACCATACGCCCAGCAAAGATCGTCATCATGGGAAGCGGTGTTGCAGGTTTGCAAGCAATTGCAACAGCAAAACGTCTGGGTGGCGTTGTTTACGCCTCTGATGTACGGAAGTCGGCAGCTGAACAAATCGAATCTGTGGGTGGTCGCTTCATTGAAGTCGAAGGCATGGACGATTTCGAGGACGAATCAGGATACGCAAAACCACTCACACCTGAATTCATTCAGAAGGTCAACGACACTGTTTGTGGGGTTGCGGCAGATGCGGACATCATCGTTACCACCGCTCGTATTTTCGGACGCCCTGCACCGATCACGGTGCCTTCAAGCGCTGTTAAGAACTTCAAGTCAGGTGCGGTTGTTGTTGACATGAATGCTGACGTTGGCGGGAATTGTGAAGACACCAAAGCAGGCGAAGTTACAATCACCGACAACGGTGTCATTATCGTCGGAACTTCCAACCTACCCGGAACCCTCGCTACAACCTCGAGCATGCTTTATTCAAACAACTTAACCACCTTCATGACTTCACTTGTCCACGAAGGTGAAGTCGTGATTTCTGAAGAGGATGACATTCTGGTTGGAGCTCCTGAAGGCAGCGATTTCTATGTGAACGGCATGGGTGGCGTCCTCATCTGTAAAGATGGAGCCATACATCCGAAGCAAACTCGCCTTGGAGGTGCACTCGAATGACGCCAGAATTTTTAATTGGAAACCTTACCCTATTTATCCTCGCTATTTTCCTCGGATTTGAATTGATCACAAAGGTTCCTGCCACATTGCACACCCCCTTGATGAGTGGAGCAAATGCTATTTCCGGAATTTCAATTATTGGCGCTCTCATCGGATCCAATGTCGCGTATGATGGGGGCGAAACTGCCCTTTCGGGACTGTTGGCATTTGTCGCCGTCGTTCTTGCTATGATCAACGTCGTTGGAGGCTTTGCAGTCACCAACCGTATGTTGAATATGATTGCTGGTAAAAAGCGAGGAGGTGCTTGAGATGGAAGACTGGATTGCTGTAGGTTACCTCATATCCGCTGCACTGTTCATCTTCGGTTTGAAGAAACTCGGCCACCCGAAGACCGCACCATTTGGAAATCAACTCGGTGCCACAGGTATGCTCGTTGCTGTGCTCACCACCGTGCTCAGTATGCAAGTCGCTGGTAACGCTAATTGGGAACTCATTATTGCAGGACTGATCCTTGGTTCTCTGATCGGTTATTGGATGGCTGTGAAGGTCGAAATGACCGGAATGCCGGAATTGGTTGCTCTGTTCAACGGTTTTGGTGGGGCTGCATCAGCGCTCGTTGCGCTTTCTGAAATTCAGAAGTTCATCGCTGACTCAACCACGGTTCCAGAAGGACTCGAACTTACCGTTACAATGGTGGCAGCCGGACTCTCGGCGCTCGTTGGCTGGATGACATTGACCGGTTCCATGCTGGCCATGTACAAACTAAAAGGTGGAATCGAAGTCTTTGGAAAATGGATTAAGACACCAACTTGGGGACCAACTTGGCTCAATCCAGTCAAGATTCTGCTGTTCCTAGGTGTCATTGCGCTGATCATTGCCAGCATCGAAGATCCAACAAACGAGCAGTACCTTTGGGCTATCATCGGTATATCTTGTGTCCTGGGCATCATCCTCGTTCTTCCAATTGGAGGCGCAGACATGCCCGTTGTGGTATCTCTGTTGAATTCTCTATCCGGAATTGCAGCAGCATTCACTGGTTTCATTATTGGAAACTCTGTGCTGATTATCGCTGGCTCTTTGGTCGGTGCATCTGGACTGATCTTGACCTTCATCATGTGCAAAGCAATGAACAGAAGGCTGATTGATGTGTTGTTCAAATCCTTTGGAGGCGACGGCGAGAAGCAATCCCTCACACGCACGAAGGTTGGCTCCGACGCCGACGAAGTGGCAATGATGCTTGATGGCGCTCAGAAGGTAATCATTGTTCCAGGCTATGGAATGGCGGTCTCTCAATGCCAGCACCAAGTGAAGGAGTTTGCAGACCTGATGAAGGAGAAGTTCGACACCGAAATTAAGTACGCAATTCACCCAGTTGCTGGCAGAATGCCAGGTCACATGAACGTCCTTCTCGCAGAAGCAAATGTCCCCTATGAACAACTCATCGAGATGGACGAAATCAACAGTGAATTCCCAGATTGCGATGTTGCACTCGTGATCGGCGCTAACGATACGACGAACCCAGCTGCTCGAAGCGGTGAGGGACCGTTGGCAGGCATGCCAATCATTGATGCCGATGCTGCACGCACCGTCGTGATCATCAAGCGGTCATTGTCGGTTGGATACGCTGGTGTTGACAACGACTTGTTTTACATGGACAAAACCATGATGCTTTTCGGTGATGGAAAGGCAATGATGGCTGGTTTAAACACCGCTGTTAAGGAAATTTGAGCCATCGAAAAAAGTCACATGACCAGTTGTTTGGCTCGTTGCTGAAAAGTAACGTTCAAAGGGCTGGGTCAAGTGGCAACAGCAAGGTGTGTCTATGCTATCTCGCAATACCCGTCTCCTCTTGGTTGGTTTGATTGCCCTCCTGTTCGCAGCACCTGCTTTAGGGATGCCAGGCGGACCACCTTGGAAAAACGGCGATTCACTCGTCGTTGAATCCGGTTGTTCATGCCACGGTGACGGGGTTCCGTCCACCGAAGTCGTCGTTTCGATTTCAGGCGTTCCACGTTCGTACACCCTCGATGAAACTTACACCCTCACCGTATCTTTGCAACATGCTTCCAATGCTGAAGGCGGATTCATGATTTGGGATTACAACATTGGCTCGCTCGCACCGGGCGAAGGTTCAGCGGTTGTCCCCGATGAACCAGGAGCCATCGCCCAAAGCGCAGTGGGCAACAACTGGGTCTTCACTTGGACCGCTCCATCTGAAGACGTTGGTGTTGTTCCGTTCCAACTCGTCGGTAATGCAGTCAATGGCAACGGAAACTTCGATGCGGGTGATGCATGGAATATCCTCTCATTCTCGATATCCCCTCCAGGCAGCACAACCAATGAGGGCACCGAAGAATTGGCCGTCCGAACCATCAGCGTAGGGGATTACGACAGCCTGTTTGTTGCTGATGTTGATCCTGAGATTGCAGAGGCTGAGCGTCAAGAAGAACTCGCAGATTTGTTTTTCGATGAAGGAAACATCTACTACTTCGCCACCTTCTCAATTCTCCTCGTGGCTGCAGTCATCCAAGGTGAGTTTTACCAACGACGCTTTGCCGGTGGACCTGAACATTTGGACAAAAGTTTGGCCATTCCACAAGGCCTTCGCCGAGGTGCACTCAGCGCAGGTTTGCTGATTCTATTTGCCTACCTCATGGACAACGACTCTGGATGGCAACTCAGCCTAACCGTTGGAATGTGCACCCTTTGGGCCATGTATGGTGTGTACAGGACCGTCGCCCAGGCGCGCGCTGAACCTCAACCAGAAGATCTTGTTTGAGTCCCTTCCCTCTCCCCAAATCCAGGGTTGAGGGAACGCCATGTCTTTGCAACTCGAACGGGATCAACGGGCACATCTTCAGGCCCATCTCGACGAATTAACCGGCCGGGTCACGCTCATATTTGCTGCCATAGTCGTGGTGACGCTCGTGGTATCCACACAAATTGATGCGTGGTTGGATCTGTTGCTGACTAAAATAGACCCCTGCAATAACGATTGCCTCAACCTCTATGATCCTGCCCGATGGAGCGCTGTGCGTTGGCTTGGCGCCCTTTTAGCCGCAATTGCTATCGTCTCGCCGTTGATTATGCAACAGGCTTGGGCCTTCAGCAACAAAGGCCTGTTGCCCAGCGAGCGTACTTGGATGCTGCGCTGGATGTTTGGTGGGTGCGCTGTGGCTCTAACCGCTTCAGCCTTTACCCTCGTTTGGCTTCTTCCAACAACATTTGGATTCGGGCATTCCATTCAAACTGACATGGGTTTGGTGGCGCGATATGATGCCGTGCTGATGCTTTCAATTGCAATTGCCGTAATTTGGATGCAAACGGTGGTCAGCGTTGCCGTGTTGGCATTGGCCATTGCAGGGCAACTTGGTGCCCTCAACAAGCACACAGCGGATTGGTGGCGGTTGAGAACTTACGGATTGGTGCTCTTGTTGCTGTACGCCTCACTGCCACAATTTGGTGGCCTCGCTTTTGTCCTTATTGTTGCATCGCTGTTGGTGATGGAAGTTGTTTGCAAGCCATGGTTGAATCAAGAAGCTCCCCTCGCTGTGGAAGTCATAACGGTGTTGGATGAAGAAGGCGGCGCACGCCGACCAATGGTGTTGGAATGCCACTGCAACGGTGCAGCCATACCTTTACCATCGCCTATCGATTTGTCCGTTCCTCGTCTTATCTACGAAGGCTTGTGCAGGTCTGAGCATCAACGGGAGCAGGTGTTTGATGCGATTTTAGCCACCAAAACAACCGACCTAATTGTGACTGGTTGCGATGGAGTGCCACTCGGCGAATCGTTCAAATCAAATTGCAAAAGCCTAGGAGCCAGTGTACGAGGAATGAACTTGCTTGAGCGGCAATCCTATCGGACCCAACCCGCCCAGCATCCTGGACTTGAATTCAAATTGATGCTGGCCCAGCTAAGTTCTCCATGGCCAGAACAAAATCAAATTGAAAGGGTCGTTGACATCATGAAGAAGCATCCGGATCGAACCTATGTCTTCACCACGGGCAACGAAAAAGAATCATGGGGCCAACAACTCAACCCAAGCAGCGTCCTCATACACGTCCCCATTGCATTCGAAAAGGAATTCGAACAGCGCGTGAAAAACCTCAGTATTTCCATTGAATCGATTTGAGTTCCTTGGAAGTAAATTACGAGTCAAGAGGGTCAATGCACACAAGGATTCAAACCAAATGGTAGGGAGGTTAAGCCATGAACCCAAGAATTGGTGTCCCCTTGATGGTGGCTCTTCTCTTGGCGAGCAGTTGGGCGTTTTCAAATGAGGAAACTGTCAACGATTGGGTCCGCGAAAACCAAATTTCTACTGAATCCGAAGAACAGCCGCTTCTCGGGATGCAGAACAACGAAACTTGGCTTGTTCTTCTTGCTGACTTCCAATCCGATCCTGCAAGCGAAGCATGGGGTCCAGAGCAAGCTCAGTACCTCCTTGACGATGTTGCAACTGCTTACATCGGGCAAGTTTCAGGCAATCAAAGTCAACTCAATGTTGTTGTCGATCAAAAGGTGACGACCGCAATAAACCCGATGGAATCGTACGGGACTGATGTTGGGGGGAACAGGGACACTGACGCATCAGGTCAATTCCAACCCGTTCGCTTGGCCGAAGAAGTCGTGTTGGATCATGCAAGCGATGTCAATTGGTCCCAATTCGATCTCAATTCAGATGGCATTATCGACCGCTTGTTGATTCTGCACACCACAAAAGGACAAGAAGAAACACCCGGCCAAACCAATAAAATTTGGAGCCATTTTACACGGTTTGAAGACCCAATACCAGTCGCAGAAGGGTATACTGTCGGCCATTACACGATGGCAAGCCTTCGTACTGGGTCAAGCGGCACAGGTATTATTCTTCACGAAATGATGCATCAAATGGGCGCTCTTGACCTTTATCCAGTGCATGAAGCAAACCCGCAAAGCGACTGGCAAGGCGTCGGAAATTGGGACATCATGGCGAGTGGGAATTGGAACGGAGGTGGAGCATGGCCCGCATTGCCGACCGCTGCTTCGCTGGAATTGATTGGCCTCCAACGTAGCTCCACAATGGATTTGACATGGCCCTCTTCGAGCGTTGCTCCATGCGTTGGACCAACGGTGGAAATGGTAGGGATGAGCGAAGGTGGTCTTGCGTTGCGAATTCAAGAGGAGGAACAGCAAGTCATTTGGATTGAACATCGAACGGATTTTGGATTTGATTCGCATCTTCCGGGCCATGGGATTCTTGTCACCATGCAAGACAGGAGTGTGGGCGATGAAGAAAGGAACGAACTCAACAGGGACGCCGATCAACCGTGGTTGGCTGTCTTGGAAGCCGATGGGCGCGATGATTTAAGGAAAGGTACCAACGATGGTGAAGCCAGTGATTTATTCACCAATGGCACCTCCTTTGGGGCCCAAGGCGTACTTATTCGGGACCATGATGGCTTCTTGGTGCCTTGGACTGCAACCGTAAGCGGTGAAGAAAACCTCTCCCTCCAATTTTCTGCTGCGAATTGCACCCCAGGTTTCAGCGCAAACGGGCCCGATTTTGGTGCTGTGCTTTTACCAAGCGAACCGTTGATGTTCACAATGCAGACAGAAGCGCCCTGCACCCTCAACCATTCACTCACCCTGACCGACGGGCGAGGTATCGTCTTGGAACCCAGAAACTTGACACCCGGAACCACCGATGTCTCACTGCAATTTGGATGGAATGGGACCGCTAATTCTGAATCGATACTGCAAGGAACGATCACATGCGGAATTGGCACGCTGGACCTTTCCACAAAAGTCCTAACGTTAGCCCGCATTCCGGTTGAAAACTTGGTCACAGGCACCCTTCTAACCAACCAAAAAAGCACCATTGTACTGCCAATCGAATCGACTGGAACTGGATCTCAATCATTCACACTGGATTTGGACGGGCCAATGTCACGGGTTGCAACCATCGAAGATCGTATTACGCTTACAGGGGAAGATGAACTTGAGGTTCAGATTGCACCCAACAACCTTCTGGAAAATGGAATGCGAGTGCGCGGTGAACTCGTGTTGATTGATTCAAACGGCCACCGTTGGATGTATGAACTGGAATTCACGGCACAAGC
>TARA_B110000467_G_scaffold150845_1_pt1 | contig 14464 bp, 11 predicted proteins | sample TARA_B110000467 | Tara Oceans TARA_B110000467 (sample SAMEA4398341) | marine metagenome | biome: Polar Biome; feature: [MES] marine water layer (ENVO:01000295) within the mesopelagic zone...; material: water (ENVO:00002006), including particulate matter (ENVO:01000060) such... | reverse complement strand
GAAACTGCGATGACTGGAACGGTGGCCTTACCAAGCAGTTGCTCAACCCATGGCTTCTTTGCCTCTTCAGTAGGGTGAAGGCGGTTGTATCGATCGCAAGCCAATCCTTCTCGGCGCAACTCACCGTATGAAGTTGCAGAGTAAATTTCAGCGCGCACGCCCACCGCTTGGAGCTTCTCAACCGCATCGAGCACCTGGACCATGATTGGACCAGAGCCAATCAAACGAACGATTGGCCCGTCGCCCTTTGGTGCGCCTCGAAGCAGGTAAATACCGCGAACAATGCCTTCGTCGACGCCTTCTGGCTTCGGCGGCATTGGGTAATTCTCATTGTAAACCGCCACGTAGTGAATGACGTCCTTGTCTTGACCATACATCTCATCGATGCCGTGGCGGATGATGGTGGCCAATTCGTAAGCGAACGCAGGATCCCATGCTCGCACAGCAGGGTTGGTGTGGGCCATCAACAGGGAATGGCCGTCTTGGTGCTGCAAGCCTTCTCCGTTGAGGGTGGTGCGCCCGGAGGTTGCACCCATCAGGAATCCACGGGCTCGCTGATCGGCTGCCGACCAAATGAGGTCAGCCACGCGCTGGAACCCGAACATCGAGTAGAAGGTGTAGAACGGTACGGTTGGGTAGTGGTGGGTGGCAAACGATGTCGCTGAAGCGATGAACGTCGAGGTGGCTCCTGCTTCATTGATCCCTTCTTCCAAAAGTTGGCCCTTGGCGGATTCCTTGTACTTCATCAGCACCTTGTGATCAACCGGCTTGTACAACTGGCCTTCTGGGTGGTAAATGCCGAACTCTGCAAACAGTGGATCCATACCGAAGGTTCTCGCTTCGTCTGGAATGATTGGAACAATGCGCTCGCCAAAGCCCTTGTCCTTCATCAGGGCGCGCAAAATACGCACAAAGGCCATCGTTGTGGAAACTTGCATTTTTCCTTTGGTGCCTTCATCGAATTCGCCATATGTGGCTGCATCTGGCAACGTCAGGTCAAACTTGGGCACCGTGCGGGTTGGCATGAAACCGTCCATTGCAACTCTGCGCTCTTTGGCGTAGGCCACAAGTTCTGGAACGTCTTCAGGCATCACGTAAGGGTAGGCTTCCAATTCTTCATCGGAGAACGGTAGGCCGAGATCGTCGCGCATGTATTGCATGCTTACCATGTCGGCTTTCTTCTTCTGGTGTGTGGTGTTACGGCCGGCGAAAGCAGGACCGAGCCCGTACCCCTTGATGGTCCGCATCAGCACAACGGTTGGTTGGCCTTTGTGAGCGGTTGCCTGAGCGTAGGCTGCGTGGAGTTTGAGGAAATCATGCCCGCCGACATCTGCACACAGGTCAACGAGTTCATCATCGCTCAAGTGCGCTACCAAAGCAGCAAGGCCTTCCGAATTGAACAATTCCTTGCGGATGATTTCTCCATCAGCGGTCATAATGCGCTGCTCATCGCCGTCAACCAGCGAGTCGAGGCGTGAGGCAAGCAAACCGTGAGTGTCTCGGGCGAATAAATCGTCCCAACTGCTGCCCCACAGCACCTTGATGACGTTCCAGCCAGAACCGCGGAAGCGGCCTTCGAGTTCTTGGACAATCTTTGAGTTGCCCCGAACAGGTCCGTCAAGGCGCTGCAAGTTGCAGTTCATGGTCATCACGATGTTATCGAGGCCTTCTCGACCAGCGAGCGAAAGTTGGGAAAGTGATTCAGGCTCGTCTGACTCGCCATCGCCCATGGTGTACCACACGCGTGAATTTGCCGTTGAAACGAGTCCACGGTCTTCGAGGTAGCGATTGAAGCGAGCTTGATGAATGGCCGTCATCGCCCCGAGGCCCATGCTGACGGATGGAAACTCCCAGAAGTCTGGCATCAAACGAGGATGCGGGTACGAAGACAGACCGTTGCCACCGGTCTCTTGGCGAAAAGATTCCATTTGCTCGTGCGTCAATCGCCCTTCGAGCCAGGCTCGGGCGTAAATGCCAGGTGAAGCATGACCTTGCCAATACAAGTGATCGCCTTGGCCCGCGCCATCTTTGCCACGGAAGAAATGGTTGAAACCGATTTCCCAAGCGTGAGAAGCTGAAGCGTAGGTGGAAATGTGCCCACCAATGCCATCGAAGTTCTTGTTGCCTCGAGTCACAACCATCATTGCGTTCCAACGATTGACGCCGTTCAAGCGAGTTTCCAAATCCAAATCACCCGGATAAGTGCCTTGCTGGTCTGGATGAAGCGTGTTCATGTAAGGGGTGTTGACAACATCAATCTCGACGCCAGCATCTCGTGCAGCATCAACAGTAGAGAGCAACAAACGGCGGGCTTCTTCTTCCCCAATTTGGTCGCGGACGGCCAAAATTGAATCGACCCATTCCTGTGTCGCCACAGGGTCTGGGTCCGGCAGCGTACCCCGAACACCAAAGCGCATCTCATGACCCTCCTTGTGGAGGCCTCCAACCTCGGGGCTTTCAACCCCTCGCTTGCGTCGCGTCGCAAAAAAAGAGCCCGCGGGGATAAAAGGCGCCTAAAAATAGCGTTCGGCTCGCAATACCTCGATTCCTGACGCTTGTTTTCAAGGAATACCTGCAGAAGAGATAAAGACCGAAGGGGCAGGGCGGGAGGTATGTCCGTCGAGGCTATGGTAAACATGATGATTGAAGATTTGAACGCCGCTCTTGCTGATGCTGTGAAGCACGACAAGGGCAACGCAGCCGCAGGCACCCGTGTCCGCAAGGCTATGCAAGCCGCAAAGGCTGCCGCACAAGATGTGCGAGCCAAGGTCCAAGATGACAAGAACGCTTGAGGTCAAGTGCGCGTTAATACGCGCCACTCGCCCCCGCCGTTGAGAAGATCTGCTTCTCCGCTTGATTCAACACTCCACCCAGTGGGAACATTGTTGACTTCAGGCGAGAGCACAATCACCGTAACTTGCGGCATGTTCTGATTCAAATCCTCAACCCAGTTGACGTCCACCGATCGCCAATGACCAGTGATGTTGTTGGCTTCAGCGTCAAGTGGTTCGTAGAAGGTATAGAGCCAATGCATTCCAAGCGTCGCTTCTGAAACAAAGAGGAAGTGATCGCCCTGTTCAACGGGCATAACTTCCGCTGCTTCGTCTGTCCACATCGTTTGTCCGTGGACGCTTGCCAGAAGGGCGATCGGCATCAACAACGCAAGCCCAATCGCAATTGCTTTCAGTCGCCCATCAGGTGATTCAAGGGTCGGTATATTCGCTTCTCTTTGGAGATGCTTGAGCAACAGCACGCACGGAATGAACAGCAGCGTCACATAGCGCCCGTTGTTGCCCATGGTCCAGACGATCCCCGGCCAAGGTGAGTCCCACAGCACTGATTCAAACGTCCAAAGCGCCGCAATGTAAAACACGATGGCGGTTAATGCGGCGGAAATCATAGCCGTCATCGTTGCAACGGTGGCGTTTTCCACAGCCTTCAAAGCCCGAACAGCCGGGCCAATCAGTGGCCACAGCACCATGCCGAACAGCATGAAGAGGCCAACCGCATCGATGAGCGCGAACAGAAGCGAAGCGGTGTACTTCAGGGGTTCATCGACCATGATGGCTAATGTTGAAGACAACGAAAAGCCTCCGAGGGTGAGCATCAACAAGCTTGTCGCACCTGCTGCTACAGACCCCGCAACAAAGGGTTGCTTGGTCCAAATAAATCGCGGTGAGGCGTGCTCTTGCATCATGTTCCAACTGCTTCCAGTCGCACCAAGCAGCGCCCCCAGGGCAAGAACGCTTGAGGGTTCAGCCATGCCTTTGGCGTAAGGGATGCACATCAACAACAAGCCCCCGACCATGTTTTGGAGAACACGGGTTTTTTCAGACCACAGGCCAGTGAATAGGCCAAAGGATAGGGCAAACAATGCAGCGAAGTAGACCTCTTCATAGCCACGCCCGATTGAAAAAATCAACGCAGGTGAAAGCGAAAGAACGGTTGCGGAACGAAGTCCAACGGTCGAGAAGACAAAGGCGACAAGTCCGAAGAAAACCACGAGTGCTAGCCCCTTGATTGCGGCTTCAGAACCGGAATAGATTGGCAGCACTGTGCGTTCACCGCCGTCGTTTGGATCGCTAAAACCGGATTCCTCAGGGCGCAAATCACCCCACGGCAGGGCTCCCGAATCATCAACGGCCATTTTGACATGGGTGTCAAGCCCTAAATCGCTTGTAAAGCAAACAAGAAGGTTCAGAAGAAGCCCGAGAACGAGCAAACCTTTCCAGGTGCGTTCATGTTCCAAATCAAACAGCACCATGAGCGGTGGTTACGGGGGTGGGGTTCAACCCTTTCGGACACTTCGCCCCACCATGAGCGGAATTTTGCAGGGTATCAAAGTCGTCGATGTGTCGAGGATTCTTGCTGGACCATACGCCACGCAAATGCTGGCTGATCTGGGCGCGGATGTGATCAAAATCGAAGCACCATGGGGCGATGACACGCGCCGTTGGGGCCCCCCTTTCACTCAGGGGTTCGATGGCAAACAGGTCGCAGCGTACTTTCTTTCCTGCAACCGCAACAAAACAATCGTCAATTTCGACCTCAAGCAGGATGCGGAATCCGTTCAAGCCATGATTGAAACGGCCGATGTCGTTGTTGAGAACTTCAAACCCGGAACCCTCGAACGCCTGCTCGGACCAATCCCCGACCACGTGATTGTGTGTTCAATATCGGCCTACGGTGCAACGGGGCCTCGCCGCGACGAACCAGGGTATGATGTGGCGTTGCAAGCACGATCTGGGATCATGAGCATCACCGGAGAGGCTCAGGGCGCACCGGTCAAGGTCGGTGTGGCTTGGATTGATGTCATCACGGGGCTCAATGCAGCCAACGCTATTCTGGCTGCTCTGTACAAGAAAGAGAGAACGGGTAAAGCAACTCACATCGACATCTCCCTGTGGGATTGTGCCATCGCTGCGCTTGTCAATCAGGCGCACAACGCCATGGCCAGCAATGAGAACCCGGTTGCGATGGGGTCAGCTCATCCAAACCTCGTGCCCTATCGGGCCTTTGAGGCAGCAGACGGTTGGTTTGTGCTTGGCGTTGGTTCTGACGCACAGTGGGAAACCGTTGTTGAGCGGCTTGAACTTTCGGAACCAGCAAAGAACCCTGACTGGGCAACCAACAAAGGGCGCGTCATCGACAGGAAGGCCGTCGAAACGTGCGTCGCAACGGCGATTGCTCGACTCGACCGTTCAGAATTAGAAGAGGTGCTTACCGGCGTACCTTGCGCTCCTGTCAACACCGTGTTGGAAGCGTTAGCAGACCCACAGAGCGTCGCCCGCGGCGCGATTGCACAGCATATGGGCGTTGATGTGTTGGCAAGCCCTCTGCGCTTTATGAGCGATTAAAACGAGAACAAGGACGTTTGCCCGCCTTCTCGAATCAACCCGACTTCGCGCAACTTCTCGAAGGCGTTGTCCATACGTCGTTGACTGAATTGGCGTTCGACTTGAAGGAACTGTATCAGGCCCTTCGTGTCCACCTGCCCCGGTTCAAGGTCGGCGTCTGCGACTTCGTGAGCGGGATGGTCATGGAAGATGGACCGGATTTCATCGAGCCGCTCAGGGACTTCTTTTTCTTTGACTTCACAGATCGCTTCGATGGTCCCGTGAGCCTTGATCAACTTCATGCCCGTTTTGGGACCTATGCCCTTGATGCCAGGATGGAAATCAGTTCCAATCATAATGGCCAAGTCAATCAGTTGTTCTCGGGACAGGCCGTTCTCGTCAAGCACTTCATCCAAGATGATTTTTTGCGCCTTCACCACGCGACCGTGTTGCTTTGATCCGTGGCTCATCAAGTTGCGAACAAGCAGCGGAGTTCCGTAGAGTAAGGCGTCCCAATCTTGAGTGGCGACCACATCCAGTTGGCCTTTTGCCGCCATGACCGCTGCTTGACCTTCGCCCTCTGCTTTGGCGTCAACCCAAGGCACACCGAGCAAATCGAGCAGTTGTTTGGTTTCAGCGACCATCTCAGGAGAATAGTGCATGATGCGCGAGGCCATTTTCTGCGCCAATGGGAAATCCCCTGCTGCCAGGGCTTCCTTGTGCACGCGCTCTGCTTCAAGGCGACGGGCTTTGCGAGAGGCGATTTCATCCGCTTTGAGTTCCGGTGCTGTGCCGTCAAAGACATAGACGGGCTTAATTCCGGCTGCCAAAAGAGTCGTTGTGCGGTTGAGAAATCCCATCAAGTGCGAGACGACCTTGCCGTTCTCGGCTCGTAGCGGCCCCCCATCGCCTTGTGGCGATCGGTCCCGCATCGTGGTGAGGAATTGAAAGGCGGTAAGAAAAGCATCAACACCGACTCGTTTTCCCGCAAGACTGTTGAGATCGATGGTCTCAGGTGACGTGAGGTCTCGAAGGTTGCAGCCCATGAAGTTCACATTCGCTTCGGGTATGTGGTTGTTCCCATGCGAACCCGTCAAGAAGTCGGGGCGCAAGCGCTTGACATGGCGAGGCATGTAGCGTGTTTACGCGGATGGCATCCTGCGCTTGGTCGTGCTGAGATCGCCGCATTGTTGCCCATGCTCGAAACAGAGCGGCTGAACGGGCGGCGTTTGGTTGGTTTAACGGGCGATGCGGCCATGGATGACCTCGCCGCTGCTGTTGAAGTTTCCAGTGGATGTCAAGCGATCCTCTGCCACGCAATCGTGTGGGATCACCAACAAAACCAATCCCTTGACGCTTTGATTGATTCCATTGTTGATCATCTTGGAGACCATGCCCGAACTGGAACTGTTGCGGTTCGCGCTTGGCGGCATGAAGGTCGAATCAAGGGCGTCAGTCCGAGCCAACTGGCTCAACGGATTGGTGGGCGACTGCACGACCAAGGGTACAGCATTGACTTGGAGACCCCAGAACACCGCTTTGGGGTGGTCATCGATGCAAGTTCAAACACCATTGTGTGCGGGTGGATGCTTGGGTACGGTGAACAATCGGATGGCTTGGCCGTACGGAAAGCTGCAGAGCGCCCTTTTTTCAAACCGGTAAGCCTTGATCCGCGTTTGGCTCGATTGGCTGTGAACCTCGCCTCTGGGCCAGTAAAGACCGGGACAACGATTGATCTGATGTGCGGCACAGGTGGCTTCTTGATTGAAGCGGCCCTTTCGAATCGGTCAGCCATTGGCATTGACCTCGACCAGGTGATGGTCGATGGCACCAACCAAAACCTCGAATGGGCCTTAGCCGCTGAACATCAAGATGAGCACAAGGCATTGGTGCTGAAAGCCGATGCAACTTCGCTTGGTGAAATCCCCGCTATCGAAGCACATCGAGTGGTTGGGTTCGTGCTTGATCCGCCTTATGGAAGGAACTCACAAGGGTCCCTCGAACCGCTGGCTCTGCTTGAACAGGTGCTGTTGAGTGCCAGCAGTGTTGCCCATCAACAAGCAGGCCTGGTGTTGATTCTCCCCATGCACCCGATGGGTGAGCACCCCAATGAAGAACTGCAAGATGGAGTGGAAGTAAATTTGTTGCACGGCGAATGGAAGGACGTCCAACGGGCCCTCCAAACATCACAATGGTCCATTCAAGGCCGTTGGGCTGAACACGTGCATGCAAGCCTCAGTCGACTCATACTTCACGCAACAGTTGCTCCTCAAGATTGAGCAGGGTGATGGCGTCTTCTTCGGTCGGTTCTGGGAATTGTGAACGGTGAGGGCAGCCTTCGTCTAAGATTGCTTCATCCTCTTCATTCAACACGTTGGGGTAGGTCCGGCACCCTCGAGGGCGCACTTCGTAGACCGAACACATGCCTTCTGCATTGGCATCGGAAGAAGCGGTTAACAAAAAGACACAAGCCCGAGTTGTCTCGTCGTTCAGCAGCGTCAACACCCCGTTGTTTTTCCAAGTGAAGGCATCAACATCGATACCAGTTCTTCTTGAAAGCAGGGAAGCCTCTGCTTTTGTCAAGGGCATTGTGGTCTCTCTACAGCACGCCGAACAACCCGTCGGTATGCATGGAAGTGAGCGGCCCATGTCCGTTGGAAACGACCCGCCTTATTCAAGAAGGGTGGCCAACTCGGGTGGAATAAGGGCGATTAGGGTAGCCTGGATATCCTGTCGGGCTTCGAACCCGACGACGCGGGTTCGAATCCTGCATCGCCCACCAGCACCCACGGCTTGCTTATGCCGCGCGCACATTCAACGGGACCAGTGTTGAACCGTTTCTTGGCCCCATTGTTGATCTTCTCGTCGTGAAAGGCCAGCGGCGCTCAACGTGTTGTCGGCGAGGTTTGCCGCAACCGGCACCACGTGTTCCACTTCACTTTGAACAAGGAAAAATTCGTCGACAAGACCTTGTTTGAGAAAGGCATGAACGGTCGAAGGTCCACCTTCAACAAGAACCCGCTGAACATCACGATCCCCAAGTTGATTCAACAGCGGCTTGAGGCCTCTGAAGGTTTCAGCCATGTGCAGCGTTTCATGCCCATCGTTGAGCAGGACTGCATCCGAGGGGATTCTGCCGTTCGGGTCGATGACGATGCGAAGCGGTTGGCGTTGTGCCTCAACGCGGCGAACCGTAAGCGAAGGGTCGTCCCTTGATACCGTCTCAGCGCCGACGAGAACCGCATCGCAGTCCTGGCGCAGTTGATGAACTGCGTCGAGGCACCCCTCGGAAGTGAACCGCATGGGAGCACCTGAACGATCATCGACAGAACCGTTGCGATCAACTGCAATCTTGACCGTCACCATTGGGCGACGATGTTCACACCAATGCATGAAAGCGCGCATTTGGGCACCAGCTTGCGCTTCGAGCAGCCCTTGACGAACCGTGATCCCCGCTTGAACAAGCACTTCAATACCAGCACCGCGAACGGTCGGATTTGGGTCCAAATGGGCCACGATGACCTCCTTGATTCCCGCCCACATCAACGCCTCAGTGCAGGGAGGTGTTCTGCCAAAGTGGTTGCAGGGTTCGAGCGTGACGTAGGCTGTGGCTCCGTTGGAGGAAAACCCGTTCTTTTCCGCATCGTGGATGGCCATTTGCTCAGCATGAAGACCACCAAGGTGATCATGCCAGCCTTCGGCAATGATGTTTCCATCTTTGACAAGAACACATCCAACAAGCGGATTCGGGCTCACTCGCCCCCTGCCCCGTTCGGCGACCTTCAGGGCTCGTTGCATGAACCCGTGTTCTTGGTCGCTCCACACCGTGGCCATGCCCTGTCCACAGGGCTGGGGTTCAAGACATCTTGCATACTGGCAACGCCTCCACATCTGTAAAAAGGCCACTGCGCCAACACCAGGGTTTATAATTCCGAATTATGCACAATGACTGAAAGATGACCCACTTTAAGTTGGGGCGCAAAAGGCAATCACCGGAGAAGGTTTCAAACGCTTGTTCGTTTTGTTGCCAGCATGGCCTCCGATGAACGCGCAGCGTATCCCGCACCTCTCGACTTCCTGCCAGATTCTTCGTCCAAAATGAAGAAAGGGGCACGCAAGCCTCAATATGCGCCTGTTTTCACTCAAAAGGCAAAGAAAGGCAAAGCCACAAAACGAGTCCACATGCTTGTGAATCCATACTCTGGAAAGAGGAAGGGGCGAGCGACAGCGGAATTGGCCAAATCCATGTTTGAGGCTCAAGGCGTCGAAGTGGACATTCATTTTTCAGCCTACAGCGGACATTTGATCAAAATCGCATCCGAAATCAAGGCCAAAGCCAGCGATGTGTTCGTCGTTGTTGGTGGCGATGGAAGCCTGTCAGAAGTGGTCACAGGCCGCATGCAAGCGACTTCGGAAAAAAATGAATTGTTTGGATTGGTTCCCGCTGGCACCGGAAACTCCGTGGCTCATGATTTGGCCATTGGCACCACAGAAGAGGCCGTAAACCACATCGTGAAGGGGCGCAATCAGGCGTTTGATCTCGCAAAAGTCGAGCTCGCCAACGGCCTGCCCGGAGCGGTGGACGGCACCACAACCCGCTACAGCCACAACCTCGTGACGTGGGGCCTCGGTGTTGACTCCACCATCAAGGCAGAAAAAATGCGATGGATGGGACCGATTCGATATGATGTTGGAATTGTAATGGCGATCATGGCCAACAACCGAAGGCAAGCCACCCTCACCGTCGATGGCGTGGAAATGAAAAACGACTACACGCTCTTCTTGATTCAAAACAGCCAGACTGGCGGCTCCATGCTGCCATTAGCGCCCGGGGCATCGCTTGATGATGGCATCATGGATATTGGAATCCTCAAGAAGATGACTCGCCGAGAAGTGTTCAAAGCGTTTGGCATGCTAAAGGCCGAAGGTCGCCATGTGTTCCATCCGCAAGTGGATTACCACCGGTTCACGACGTTATCGATTGAAACCCCTGAACCAACAGCAATCAACATCGATGGAGAAAACATTGGGTCAACGCCCCTTTCGATGAAGGTCATGCCCGGAGCAATCCGAGTGTGTGTCCCGGGTTCAGAATGAGAAGTCTGAGAAATCATCCTCGTCTTGGAATGTTTCTTTCTCTTGCGCAGCAGGTGCTTTGTAAGGTTCTGGTTCTTCTTCCACTGGCTTGGCTGCAGCCTTTCGCTTGCGCACCGTCTTCTTCTTTTGCGGTGGCTTAGGTTCTGGATCAGCTGAACGGGTTGGTGCTACGCTGCTGAAATGACCGCGAGGTTCTGGTTCGGGCTGGGTTGAAACGACGCTGGTTGGCGCACTGCTGGAACGTTTTGGAGCGTCCCAAACGGGTGCTGGAGAAGGTGTGGGTGAGGAAACGCTTGAGGCTTGGTTGGAAACGCTGCTTTCCATTTCCTGGGCTGCTTCGGTGACCACAACTGATGATCCTCGGCTCGAAGAGATGACAGGAGATGCATCTGAGTCATCGTTGGAGAGAATACTGTCGAGGTCGAAGCCTGCTAGAGCGCTTTCTTGAGGTTTTTTAGCGGACTTTGGAAGTTCTTTTTGAGCCTTTGAGCGTTGTTCTGCTTGACGGGTTGCAGGAGACGCCAGACCTGTGGATTTTGCTTTCTTGACATCTTGCTTGACCTTCTTGATGTTGTCCATACCAACTTGGCCGAGAAGAACTTTCATTGTGTCCCGAGCGCCCTTCAGAACAAACATCTTCGAGAGGATGAAAGCACCTACTGCGCCACCGACGCCAACAATGAAGAACATGAGAATGAAACCAGTTCGGCCGAGGATTGGCACATCACCATGGACCCATTCATCGTCTGCTTCCCCATTTGCAGTGACGCTCGAACCATCGAGTTCGATTCCTGTGACCATCACATACAGTTGTTCTCGGTTTTGATTGCCGACGTCCAGAGTGCAATCGTCGCTCACCGTTTGTATTGAGTGATAGCCGTAAGCGTTGCTTGCATTGCTCGAAACGAGGTAGCCCCTGACGGTGACGGCTTGGTGCCATTCGCCGAGTGAAAGCATGCCGTCTTGGATGTTCTCAGTTGTTGGAATCAAGCCCAGAATGTACCAGCGGGAATCTTCATCTGCATCGATTTCATCTAAATCAACCGAGCCTGCACCCGTTTGAGGGTTCATTGGGTCGTTCCAATCTTTAAGATCAACACGAGACCCTTCGCCTTCGATGGTTTCAGCCGCTTGCTTAAACGGCATGGCGTGGATTGCTACGCTGGTTGTTACAGCCAAACCGATGCCGTTCACTTGGTCGGTGTGGGCTTCATAGATCTGGCTTGCAGCGAGGTAACCGGTGAATTTGATGGCCTGCGTTTTGTTTGTGCCAAGATCTTCTTCGCCCGGTGAACAACCGACAGCTTGCAGGTCATCCATGCTTGATGGCTCGAGCCCGAGGGTGCTTGTGAAGGAGGTTGAAGCGCGGTCGAAATCAACTTCGACTGAATCGCTGCCCGTGCCCCACGAGGCTGTAGAGGGTCCAAAGCACCCAGCGAGCAGCATAAGTCCCAACAGGGCAACGGCGAAGGCACCTCGGCGCATAGTTAGCCTAGGGCCGCTTTAGTTTGAGAACTCTTCCCCCGATTTGGGTGAACCAAAGGGTCCCATCTGGGTGATGAAGCGCAGAGAGAGGGATTCGAACCCCCGTGTCTAGGAGACAGTGGATTTCAAGTCCACCGCAATACCGGGCTATGCGATCTCTGCAACAAACCAAGCGGGGCACCACCCCATGATACCGTTTTCGGCTCGAATGTCTTGGACAATCTCACTGATCTGGTTCTCGACGGGGGGTGATTGCAGCCGCTGCCAAGCCAAGGCCAGCCATAGCGATGCCAAAGGTAAGGCCGGGCATACCGCTGTTTTGGCCCGGGTCAGATTGCCCTCCGAGTGCCGCTTCAACATCGATTTGGAAATCTTCTGCTCGCCACGAATCCCCGGTCCATGCGACCGTTGGCGTCATGCCATCGAGGATGTAGGTGATCGTGGAGTGCCCAACGGCGTAATCAATCGCTGTTATATCGCTCGAAACGCAGGAAGTTCGGCTGTCTTCAGCCCACTCATAGCCTTCATCGCACATGCAATGCTTGCCCTCGCCAGTTCCCATTTCCCATCCGTGGTTGTTGCAGACTCCGGGTTGCACTTCGTCTCTCAAGGTTGCACCTGGTGGTGGAATCTCGGAGAGGTTGGTGGAATTGGGCGACCATGCGATGTAGGTTGGTTCGATCAGGCTGTCCATGCCGAGGCTGGAAGCGTCCCATGCTTGGGAGGTGGCATTCCAAGTGGAGAGGCTCCACCACCACGAATAATTCGAAGGTGCTACAACATCATCTATCGATTCCATGTAGTGGCCCCATTCACTGGATGGCATCGAGGTGTTGAGGCCTGCTCCGGCAAATGCACCCATGGAAAGGTGCCATGCGTTCATTTCCTGAAGGGTATGGTTGGCCGTTGTGTTGTCTGGAAACAGCACTTGCATTGTTGGGTGGTCTGGGTGGGGGGCTGCGAGATTGGAGGTGTTGGCGTTCGAAGCAGCCCAAACCAGTTGGTCGTGTTCCAGAGCGTCGATTGAATCAATGCCTACATCAGATGCTTCCCACGCTCCTGAGGTTTCATTGTGAATCAACAGGCTCCACCACCAAGAAGAATCCGAAGGGGCTTCAACCCCTTCTATCGCTGTGACATAATGACCGTATTCACTGTCCGTAGCGTTGATGCTCCAATTGGCCTCATGAGCCATGATTTGATGGAACTCCCATCCAGATGGCATGAACATAAATTCCGAAGCGTTTCCCGAAGGATCGACATAAGTCACTGTTGGATCTTCGTTCACTTCGATGTGAGCATCGATGACCTGTTGATCAACAAGGACGCCAAAATTGCGGTACACTTCGGAAAGAGTGTCCTTGTCGCCGGTTAGATGAGGCCACGAAACTCCATGGCGTTCTGTAAATTCGGTCAGTGCTTCGGGTGTGTCTCGATCAGGGTCAACTGAGATTGAAACAAAACCAACGCGTTCTGCATCCGATTCAGAGAGTCCTTCTTGGACGAGCCGGAGCGATTGAGTGATCACGGGGCACACGTCAGGGCACGCTGTGAAAATAAACGCGACGACGGTCACGTCCTTGTCAAGGGTGGAGAATGTGAAGTTCTCTGCGTTCTGATCAACGAGGGTAAAATCAACGATATCGTTCCTTGACAATTGATGGCCTTTGTAGGCCGTTGCATTCGGGGTTGCAGCCACGAGAAGCGCGAAGCAAATGCACAAGGTTAGCAAGCGTTGGGCCTTCATGGTGTTCTCCCCTCAGCGCAGAGGTTTGAAGGTTATGCCAACCCGGTTCAGCGTTCGGTTGCGTAACTCCAATCTGGTGTGCACCAGCTTGGGAGTCCTGTGACCCCTTCGGGGTTGGACAGGCCAATGCCCCAAAGCATGAGGGCAACAAAGATCCAAGGGAACATGAACGTGATGTTGAACCACTTGTGTTCGTCTCGCAAGTGCATGAAGAACGCAGCGATACCGTATCCCTTGACAATGCCAACGCCGATGAGAATAGCCCATACCGCCGAGCGGCTGATGTCAATGTCGGTGCCTGGGACAGTCTCAAAGAAGACCGCTCCAAGTTCAAACAGCGTGAAAACCATCAAAACGATAAAGTTCCAAAAGTAGATGTCTTTGCCCATGTATAAATTTGCGTGCTCTCCCATGATCTCACCTCAATACAAGTAGAATGCTGGGAAGATAACCACCCAAGCCAGGTCGACAAAGTGCCAGTACAAACCGAAGTATTCGATGCCCTGTGCGTTGTCCTCGTCAAAGCCGATGGTGTCCGCCTTGAACACCAAGTACAGCATAATCACCAGACCGATGAACACGTGAAGACCGTGTGCGCCGGTGGCGATGTAGAAGATTGAACCTTGAACGGTACCGATGGTGAACCCTTCAGCCACCAAGTGGCTCCACTCGACGAGTTTGAGCACAATAAACAGGGAACCAAGCATCAGTGTAGCGATGAGGTAGTTTCGGACTGCTGCCTTTCGGGTTGGCATGAGTTTGCCCATGATGCCCTTTGGCGCTTCCCAGTTTGCGTTCT
>TARA_B110000467_G_scaffold49965_1_pt1 | contig 14544 bp, 12 predicted proteins | sample TARA_B110000467 | Tara Oceans TARA_B110000467 (sample SAMEA4398341) | marine metagenome | biome: Polar Biome; feature: [MES] marine water layer (ENVO:01000295) within the mesopelagic zone...; material: water (ENVO:00002006), including particulate matter (ENVO:01000060) such as...... | reverse complement strand
TGGAGAAATGGAGCGGGTGAAGGGAATCGAACCCTCTGCACACTCAAAACTCCAATGGATAATGGTCTAGACTGTGCAAATCCCACTGTGTCTCCCTTATCTAAATGAATCTCACAAAGTTTAAGTGTGTTGGCATGCTGCCTAGACTTAGCCAAAAAAATTAATCAGGTTGGTAACCTTGCCAAATCCAGATCAAGGTATCTGCAAGAGTCTGCTCATAAACCCGCCGGTCGCAATGGCTGGAAGAACGGCTAAATATAAAACGATAATTATACCCTTTTGCTTTAAGCGTTGCTGCCGTGCGCTTGTTGGCCATCACCCAATTATGATGGGACAATTCTGAACTTTTTGCGCCATTGTCGTTTTCAGATACATGAGTAAAAATGCGCAGTGGTTTTCTAACACTGTTTTCAATCAACTTTTTCCCGGAATGGTACTCCCATGCTCCGAGTGGATATTTTATTTCTTCTGGCGCATCATCATCTTGTTGATCAACGAATGTACCTGAATAAGTAATTATCCGCCTGAATAAGTCGGGGCGAAACCAGCCCATCGTTAGAGCTGCTGCCCCTCCAGAGCTACAGCCCATTGTCGCTCTTCCCCAAGGGTTAGCTGTAAAGGCAATATTAGGATAAGTTGCCTTAATCTCACGGTTGTTCAATACGGCAGGCAAAACTTCATCATTTATAAAACATGCAAATCGATCTGAAAGCGTATCATACTCCAAACCCCTTTGACTTCCCTTGCTGTCGTTACCTCCATTTTGAACAGAAATAACTATAAAAGCTGGGATTTTACGTTTTGGATTTTTTGAAATCGTCAAATTATCGAGTGCGTTTTTCACAAGTTTTAGCCGACTGGGGCCGTCATGCATTACGAGAATTGGAGCCTTTGTTCCATTTTTGTAAGCAGCTGGCACGTAGGCATAAATCTTTCTCTCCTTACGGACGGGCTTCTTGGGGTTCAGTGTGGCATCTGTACCTCTAAAGATATTGCTATTGGAGAGTCGCATTGTGAACTCAAAGCTTCTTCCCTTTGCATTCCCTTTATCTGTTAAATCCGGATCAACAACATAATCTGGTCCGACAGTGTAATCGCCGCCTCCCCCTAAATTAGGATTCTCTGAATTTGAATCGGCAGAGAAACCAGCTTCAGCATTGTGGAATATAATTAATAAAATATAAAAAAATGAGAGGTTGATGTTAGGCACAGGGGACTTATCCCCTCGCTCTATTGAAGCTTCAAGTTAATTTGTAGAATTGGTTTTTTTGAGTGCAATGAGTTGGGAAGATTGGATCTTAGATGAAGCCCCCCGAATCCGTTGTGAAAACATGAACCCTTACAACTCCATCGAAGCTGTAGGCCGATCAGGTTGAAGGGTTCAAGAAGTGGAGCGGGTGAAGGGAATCGAACCCTCGTGTCAAGCTTGGGAAGCTTGCGTTCTACCATTGAACTACACCCGCACTTAAGGGGAAGCGAAGTTTCCGGCCGGCCCCCGGCTTTGGCAATGTTTTTGTTTCGCTGCCCCGGTCACGGCTTGGCCGGCTCGAGGGTGCGGGTGATTTTGCCGGTGCGATTCCACGTGTAAACGCGGCCGTTGTCCGCGCCGCCGTAGAGCAGTTTGCCGTCGGCTGTGGCGGCGAGGCAATGAAGCAGGCCGTCGGCCTTGGCCCATGTCTTGCCGGGGCTTTTGCTGGTTTCGATGCAGAGGCGCAGTGCGCCGTCGTCGCTGGCGGTGATCAACTCGGCTTTCTTTTCCGGCCAGGCGATCGCGGCGACGTTGCCGGGGTGTCCGGTCACGAGATTTTTTTGCTCGCGCGTTTTCGTGTCCCAAATTTTGAGCTCCTTGTCCGCGCCACCGCTTGCCAGCAGTGCGCCGTCCGGCTTGTAGGCGAGCGAGAGCACCGGCGCGGTGTGGGCCTCGATCTGCATCACTTGTTCGCCCGTGGCCAGGCTCCAAAACCGTACCAGCTTGTCGGCGCCGGCGGAGGCCAGCGTTTCGCCGTCGGGCGCGATGGCCAAGTCGAAGACGGTGCCGTCGTGTGCCTGCCATGCCAAGCCCCTGGCCAAATCGGCGACATTCCAAAGGGCGATCTCTCCCGCTTGGCCGGGGGCGTTGGAGGCGGTGGCGAGTGCCGTGTTGTCGGCGGTGAAGATCATCGATGAGACGCGCCCGGGCAGGTCACTGATCTCGCCGGCGGGCGACCAGTCGGCAGTGTTCCAGAGCAGCACTTTGCGGAAGCCGCCGGTGGCGAGGTGTTTGCCGTCGGCGCTCCATGCGATGGACTGGATGGCGTCGAGGTGGCCGGTGAGTTTGGCAGTGGCCGGTTTGTCTTTTTCGGCGAGGTTGTGAACGGTGACGAGATTGCCGTGGCCAGCGGCGAGTTGTTTGTCGTCTGGCGAGAGGGCAAGAGCGAACACCGGCTGGTAGTCGTTGGGCAGTTGGCCAAGCGTATCGGGCTCGATCAGGTTGGCCTCGATGACGAGTTCACTCGGCAGCCACTCGGCCCCGGCATCGATCCATTGGCCAAGCGCGCCAATCTGTTCGTCACTCAACTGCTTTTTCGGCGGCATGTGGGGGTCACTGTCGGGCTGGAGTAACCGGGTGATGTGGCTTTCTGCAGCTTGGCCGGGGATGAGTGCCGGGCCTTCGCCGCCGCCCTTGAGGGCAAGCGCGCGCTTGGTGAGGTTGAGGTCACCCTTGGTTTTTTGAGTGTTGTGACAGCGGATACAGTGGTCGCGTAGGACATGCATCGCGCGCTTGGCCAGTCCAGCCTCCCCGGCCTCGGTCCGCCAGGCGCTGGGCCAAGCGGCAGCGATGGCCAATGCCAGCTTGGCCAAGTGGGGGGTTATAAATTTGAGGCTTGGGCATTTCATGCGTTTGCGGCCATTAAACATTGCCGGGCCAAGCGGTGCGAGTCTGCGCTGTTTGTTGTCAGGCTCCTTTTCAGGTTGGCTCATGGTCAACGAGGGGGCAGGGTTCGACCGCCGCTTTTGTAGCCGCTTAACCATTCTTTTGAGAAAACATAAATGGAATTTGACCTCATAGTCATAGGTGCCGGGCCGGGTGGGTACACCGCCGCGATCAAGGCGGCACAGCTTGGCATGAAGACGGCCATCGTCGAGAAGGACGAAACCCTCGGTGGTACCTGCCTCAAAGTCGGCTGCATTCCCAGCAAGGCGCTGCTCACATCGACCGAGCTGTATTATGGGGCGCGAAGGCACTTTGGCGCACATGGCATTTCAGCTGACGGGCTGTCGATGGATGTCGGTGCGATGATGAAGCGCAAGGACGGCGTCGTCCGCAAGATGGCGCGCGGCATCGACTACCTCATGAACAAAAACGGCATCGAGCGGGTGATTGGCCTTGGCCGCATCGTCCGGCCGAACGAGGTGGAGGTGACCAGCGACACGGGCCAACAGTGCCTGAAGGCCAAGCGCATCCTGATCGCCACCGGCAGCCGCGTCGCCGGGCTGCCGTTCCTTGAGTTCGACGGCGAAACGGTGTTAAGCAGCGACGACACGGTTGCGCTTAGCCAAGCGCCAGAGTCGATGGTCGTAATCGGTGCTGGAGCGATTGGCCTTGAACTGGGCTCGGTTTGGGCCCGGCTCGGCACGGCGGTGACGGTGGTTGAGGTCCTACCACGCATCGCCTCGACATTCGACGAGGACATCACCCAGGCGTTGCAAAAGCTGCTGCAGAGACAGGGGCTGAAATTTCATCTTGGCACCTATGTCGAGTCTGCTGAGAAGACAGAGGGCGGTGTCAAGTTGATCGCGGTCAAGGGCGACAAAAAACTTGAGTTCGAGGCCGAGAAATTACTCGTTGCCGTCGGCCGCAAACCTAATACCGGGGGCCTCGGCACCGCCGAAGCAGGCGTAGAACTCGACGAGCGCGGCTGCATCAAGATCGACGCCGAGTGGCAGACCAGCGTCTCTGGCATTTATGCCATCGGCGACGTGGTGGCAGGGCCGATGCTTGCGCACAAGGCCGAGCAGGAAGCCATCGCCGCCGTGGAGCGCATGGTCGGGCAGCCGGGCAGCGTGAATTATGACGCCATTCCATGGGTGATTTATACCTCGCCCGAAGTCGCCACTGTCGGGCTCACAGAGGCCGAAGCCGTGGAGAAGGGCCATGAGGTCGGGGTGGGTGTTTTTCCATTCCAAGCAAACGGCCGGGCCGTCGCCAGCGGGCATGCGGACGGCTTGGCCAAGGTCATCGCCGACAAGGCGACTGGCCTTGTGCTCGGAGCGCAAATCCTCTCTGCCAATGCGTCGGAGCTGATCGCCGAGGTGGTGCTGCTGATGGAGTTAGGCGGCAGCGCGAAGGACATGGCCCGCACCATTCACGCTCACCCGACGATGTCGGAGGGCCTGCGCGAGGCAGCGCATGCGGCGACGGGTGAGCCGCTGCATATTTAGCCCTTGGCCAGGCACATTATTCCAGACCAAGTTGTCTGGAAAAGTAGACGTACTCAAGGGCGTAGCGACGGGCGTGTTGCTTGAGGTTGGCACCGGCGGCGTGGCCGCCCTCGGTATTTTCAAAATACAAAACAGGGTGCCCCTGATCGCGCATTCGGGCGACCATCTTTCGTGCGTGACCGGGGTGCACCCGGTCGTCCTTGGTCGATGTTTCGATGAAAACTTTCGGGTATTTACGCTCGGGGAATATATTTTGGTACGGCGAATATTTGAGGATAGCCGTACGCATTGCTGAGTCCTCGGGGTCTCCGTACTCGGCCGCCCAACTCGCGCCGGCCAGCAACTTGGTGTAGCGTAGCATATCCAGCAGCGGCACTCGGCAAACGACAGCGTTCAGCAGATCCGGGCGCTGTGTAAAAATGGCGCCGACCAACAGACCACCGTTGCTGCCGCCGGAGATACCCAGGTGCTTGGGCGAGGTGATGCCGCGCTTGGCCAAGTCCTCCGCCACGGCGATGAAGTCGTCATAGGCACGCTGGCGATTCGTCTTGAGCGCGGCCTTGTGCCAGCGTGGCCCGAACTCGCCGCCGCCGCGGATATTCGCTACGGCATACGCGCCGCCGCGCTCAAGCCAGAGTTTGCCGATGGTCGCCGAGTAGCTTGGCTTGAGAGAAATCTCGAATCCGCCGTACCCGTACAGGATCGTCGGCGTTCTACCGTCGAGTTGCAGTTCCTTGCGATGAATGACGAAGTACGGAACCGACTCGCCGTCAGCGCTCCTGGCGATGTGCTGGCTGACCTGCAGCCCGTCGGCCCGAAAGCGCGCGGGCAGTGACTTTAGCAGGGTTAGCACATTCGCCCTGGCGTTGTACTCACTCAACTGGTCCGGCGTAATGTGGTCTTCGTAATTGATCAGCACCGTTCTGGAATGGGGGTTCGCTGCCGAGAGGGACACTGTGCCATTGGGCGGTAACGGCAGTGGTTCGGCACTCCACTTGCCGGCCTTGGGGTCCACTCCGAAGCGCAGAATCCTCCCCTTCACATTTTGCAGCAGCGACACGTAAAGGCCGCTGCGTGAAATGGTGATGCCTTCGATGCTTGTCCTGTCATCCGGCGTGTAAACCGTCTCGATGCGTGGCAACTTGCCAGCTACCCGAAACGCAGCTTCGTCGATTGCGAGCAATGCTCCCTGTGGGAATATCCGCCCTTGGATATCCCACGCGTCGCGCAGTGTGAACAGGATTCGGCCAGCGTAAAACCCGGCCAAGTCGGCCGACTCCGGCACCGGCAATCGCTGGAGTTTCCCGTCATCGCCGATGAAGTGGTACGCGCCGGTGTAAAACGTCAGAGACTGGTTGATCATCGGCAGGGTTGCCTCGCCAGAATCCATCACTCGCGGCCAGATGCCGATGTCCTCCTGTCGTCCCTCGAACACTGTCACGGCTTTGGCCAGGGGAGTACCGCGCTTCCAGCGTTTTGCAATGCGAGGATAACCGGACTTGGTCAGCGAGCCCTCGCCCCAGTTTGTGCCGACGAGCAGCGTGTCGCGATCGAGCCAGGCTACGCCGGACTTGGCCTCCGGCAAAACAAAGCCACCCTCGACGAAGCGCTTGGCCAGGGCATCAAACTCGCGATGCACCGACGCATCGGTACCGCCCCGAGAGAGCTTGACGAGGCACCGTTCGTAGCCGGGAGCGAGCCAGGCGATACTTTTGTAAACCCAGTTTTCATCCTCAGCTTTGGCCAGGGCATCGACGTCAAGTACCGTTTCCCACTCCGGTTCGGCGGTGCGATACGACATCAGCGTCGTCCGGCGCAAGATCCCCCGGATGTGCTCGGCGTCCCGCCAAAAATTGTAAATGTGCCGGCCTCGTATCGAGCCGTACGGGATGCGATCCCTAGCATTGAGTAACGCCTCGGCCTGCGCGAGGAAGGGCTCGTAGCGATTGTCGGCCTGAAGCTCGCCGAGCGTCTCGACATTGCGTTGCTTCACCCACTCCAACGCGCGTTTGCCCTCGACCTCCTCAAGCCAAAGGTACGGGTCGTCTAGGATAGGTGGTCGCCGGGTCTCGTCTTCAGCCAAGGTTATGCTCGCCATGATTAGTCCACAAAAAAACCAAGTCCATCTCTTCATCGTTGGCACGGGAGGCTACTGCGCGAAGCTGTACAGCACAACCAATCGCTTGGCTCAGACTCCATCAATGTCCGGCAATCGGCTTCGACTGTCCAGAGGCTGACCGCGCAATTCCCTGGGTCAGTAGGCAGGGCTCGCTCTCCACCCCCCCTCGCTGATAAAGTTGGCTGGTCGACTAAAAACGTTCACATTACTGATCTCTAATGAAAATTTTTTGTCTGGGTGCCGCTGGGAAAATCAGCCGCGAATCAGTTCTCGACCTTCTACAATCCGACAAACCAACTCGGGTTACTATCGGCGACCTGGACGAGGCTCGAGGACGGGAGGTGGTCGCTTGGCTGGACGACGACCGTGTTGACTTCGCCCAAGCTGATGTTTTCAAGACCGACCAAACCGCTAACTTGATGCGGGATTACGATCTCGTCATGGATGGCACTCCCATCTCCATCAACCACGAGTCAACACTGTGCATCGCGAGGGCGGGTGTGCATGGCGTGAACCTAAACGGAACCGGGCCGGAGTTCGCGTTTCATGATGCATTTGTGGCTGCAGGCAAAACCTACGTGCCTGGATTCGGGATGACACCGGGCACCACCAACGTGATGGCTCGTTACGCGCACGACCGGCTGGAGTCGATTGACACCATTCGCATCAGCCACGGGGCGTTCCGGCCGTTTGCCTTCTCGCCAGCGATCACTGAGACCACCCGTATCGAATACGAGCCCGGCTTGGAAAGCCGGATCGTTTTTGAGGACGGCGCGTTCAAACAGGTCGAGCCATTCGCGCGGCCGCTGGAGATAACACTGCCCGAGCCGTTTGGGACACACACGCAGTACATCATCCCCCATGCCGAAACCCAGACAATCCCGGAATCATTCAAGGAGAAGGGAGTCCGGTTGGTCGAAGTGCGTGGGACGTGGCCTCCCGCGAACATGCAACTGCTGCGCGTTCTGTATGACTGGGGTTTCCTCGAGAACAAAACGGTGAGTGTAGACGGAGTCGACGTGGGCGTGATGGATACCATCGCGAGTTATCTGCTGCAATCCGCTCAAGGAACCACGACCAAGCTGTATGGGTATGCCCTGCACGTCGAGGTCACCGGGACGGAGAACGGCAAACAGGTCTGCTACACCCTGACAAGTTCACATCCGGCCTCGGATGGATCGGTCGCCGACTGGGAAGGCCTTCGCGCCTACACCCGCTCTGTCGGAATCCCGATGTCCATTGCGGCTCAATTGATTCTCGATGGCCAGGTTTCGGCCTTGGGGGTTGTCGCTCCGGAGCTGGCGTTCGATCCGGAAGTCGTCTTTGCCGAACTAAAGAAACGGCAGATTGCGATTCATATCGACAAACAGGATATAGGTTAGGCACCGACCGCCCCGAGCCAAGTGTTCAAGCTGTCAGATTTGGCATTGTCCAAAAAACGCTTGAGGTGCTTCATTCCGTAGGCGTGGAAATCCACGTCGAGAGTCGAGATGCCCACCTGCACGTAGGACCACATCGCTTCGCGCAAATCGGAGAGCACCCGCAGCAGATGCAGTTGTGCCATTTCCGACGGGCTTGGCTCCCGGCCGAGGTACGACTTCATCAATGCCCGGCAACCGGCTTCGTCCATACAGAAGTTGACCGCGCAATTCCCCAGGTCGACATAGGGGTCGCCCATGCCGGCGTACTCCCAATCCAAGAGGTAGAGCTGGTCTTTGCCTTGCAGAAAATTCGCCGCAATCAGGTCGTTGTGGCATGGAGCCGAAACTCTCGGGCAACGCCCGATCGCATTGACAATTTCCTCAGAGAATTCCAGTGCCTCTCCGAGTTGGCTTGGGTGGGTGACGTTGAACCGCTTGGCGGTCGCGATGTAGTCGTCGATCACCGACGGCAGATCAAACGTGCCGGGAACCTCCGGCGCCGAGTGCAGACGGTGGAGCAGCCTGGCCACGCTGCGGATTGTCACAGGGTCGGTCGTTTCAATTGGGCTGCCTTCCACGAAACGTGTGACGAGTATTTCGTGTTCGGCGAGGAAGGCCACCGGCTCCGGGGCTATGCCGATCTCCCAGGCCACGCGTGAAATCGCGTGTTCGGTTTGCCGGTTGATCCCGAAGAGGTCGGTGTCTTTCCCGGGCAACCGGGCCACGAACTTTTCGCCGTTGTCGGTCTCGATGAGGAGATTTAGATTCGTGAGGCCGCCGGGAATAGGGTTGAGCGTAAACGTCCTCCAGTCGGGGAATTCAGCGCTCAACAACTCCTTGGCTTGCTCCGTTGAAATCATGCTGAATGACCCGCTTGGCCAAGCGGGGCGGCTAAATGTTCTCCTTCGGCGCGTCGGGGTCTTCCTCGGCCGGCTTTTTCGCGCCGGGCGGTGGCTTGACGACGAGCACCGGTATCGGGTAGCGCAGCTTCATCACATCATCCACGACCACCTCGATGTAGTACACGCCGGGTGCCTCAAACTTGGTGCCGGCAAACACTGCGATGTTGGTCGCGTGATGCGCCGGGTCGCGCAGGGCGAACTTCGTCTCGCACTTGCAAACGACTGTTTCCTGGTCGGGCGCGATGAGGCGGATGTTCTCGTGGAACGCGCCTACGCCAGCGACCCAGCGGGTGAACACGCACAGCTTGCCGGCGACGATTGGCATCTTGGGCACGCGGATCATGCCAATGATACCCAGCGCGATGAAGTTACCGGTGGCCTCCTGGCGCACGTCTTCGCACAGCACGGAGCATTGTAGGTCGGGGAGTATTCGGGATGCTTGCATTCTGTCTTTAAATTTATCGGGCACACTCGTCAGTTTGCTGTTCGGCGGCGCGGACGGTGTTGCGCATGAGCATGGCGATTGTCATAGGGCCGACGCCGCCAGGGTTCGGGGTGATTTTTCCGGCAACCGGTTGGACGGCGGCGAAGTCGACATCACCGACAAGCCGGTAGCCCTTCTCGGCGGCGGGATCATCGACACGATTGACGCCGACGTCGATCACTGTTGCGCCAGGCTTTACCATGTTAGCCTTGACGAACCCGGCTACGCCCATAGCAGCAATGATGATATCCGCCCGGCGGCAATACTTCGCCACGTCTCGGCTACGCGAGTGACAGAGCGTGATGGTGGCGTTGGCGTACTTGGCCTTTTGGCAAAGGATCGCCGCCATTGGTTTACCGACAATGTTGCCCCGGCCGAGGATCACCACGTCCGCGCCCTCGATAGTCACGCCGGAGCGGATGAGCAACTCGTGCACGCCGCCCGGTGTGCACGGAACAAAACCGCCACCCTCGCCGAGCATCAGTTTCCCGGCGTTTAACGGGTGAAAGCCGTCGACGTCCTTGGCCGGCGACACGGCGGAGAATACGTTCGTTTCGTCGATGTGCACAGGCAGCGGTGCTTGCACGAGCACGCCGTGTACGCTGGCGTCTGCGTTGAGTTTGCGGAGCAGCTCAAGCAATCCGGTCTCCGACGTGCTCTCCGGCAGCACAGTCGTATCGGAGCGGATGCCGAGCCTGGCCGCGGTGCGCTCCTTCATGCCGACGTACACCTTTGATGCTGGATCCTCCCCGACGCGGATGAACATAAGGCTCGGCTCGACGCCGGCTAACTTGAGAGAAGCAACACGGGACTCGGTCTCCGCGTGAACCTCCTGGGCGATCGCGCGGCCGTCTATCAGGTTATCAGTCAGCATCAGGGAAGCGTCTTGAGCGTACGCACGTCGAGCAGCGGCAGCGAGGGCCAGCGAGGGTCCACGGCTTCGATGCCGGTCAGGATGACCCTGCGGTTGCGCAGCATACTCATCAGATGCTTGAAGGTGATCGGCTCACCGTCTTCGCCTTTGGCTGACTTGAGCGGCCCGGAGTCGGATGAGTAGAGATAGTTGATGGTGAGGCCGTTGTCGTTGATCAACTCGAACCGGCTTGGGGCTTTTGGGCTGCGGAAGAAGCGTCGCTTGATGGTTCCCTCGCGTGAGACAATACGCGGTGGCGGGACTGGCAATTTCGTGTCGTCGACCGCGGTGGCTGGTTCCGGCTTGGTTTCCTCGGCATCCTCCGGGTTGCCCATAGGCGGCTTTTGCGCGTCGCCGGACTCGGGGGCATCGACCACCACGACTTCCGGTGCTGGCGGCTCCGGCAAGTCTCCCGGCTCGGTGGTTTCATTCGATTCTTCCGTCTCGCCCTTGGTTTCCTCCGGCTCCTTCGTTTCCTCGGCGGCTGGCTTGGCCTCGGGAGTTGCTTTTGGCTCTTCCGTTTCGGTCACCTCAGTCGGCTTGGCCTCGGGGCTTTTCTCCGGCTTGGCCTCCTCGGCGGCCTGGCCAAGCTCGATGAACTTGGCCGCGACGTAGGCATGGGCTCCGGCGGGATGCTCGATCTCAATCCAGTCGCCGGCAGTGCGTTTTTCCTTCACGGAATCGCCCTTGGCTAGGCGGCCGATGATGCTGAAGCGCTCGCTGCCTCCGGCGCGGACGTTGAGTCTTTTGGCGGTCACTTTACTCTCTTTGACGAAGCTCATGTGCACCCATGTCTGGCCGGCGGCCGGCATGGCGATTTTTAGCCAGTTGGTCGGTTCACCCTTGCGCGGCGGTGCGACGGTCACTTTTGCGAGAACGGTCACTGGGTCGCCCTTGCGAAGATGGGCCACGCGTTCGCCGATAAGGCTGGCCCGGGCGCGGACGTTGACTCGGTCGGCCGAGACGGTGCCTGCCTCGTGGGGGGTGACTTCGCTGACGACGTTCTTAGCGCTCAAGCCTGAAACGGCAACCAGCAACGTCAGCGCGGGGATGAGGAAACGACCAAGTGGTTTCACGGGGGAGGAGTGTGAAACGTCGCCCCACCGGTGTCAATTCCGCCGAGGGGGACGAGGCGATTTTACGCGCGGTTTGAGACACGACGCGACCTCGGCGCGACTGAGCATGCGCCACTTGCCGAGCGGTAATTCGCCCAGTCTCACCGGCCCGACCGCCACCCGTTGCAGTCGCAACACACGGAAGCCAAGCGCTTTAAACATACGGCGCACTTCGCGGTTTTTGCCGTCAGCCAGCACGAGTTCCGCCTCGCTGCGGGTGTTGTTGGCGGAGATCAGGTGGGCGCTTTTGGCTTTGAGAAAATCTCCCTTGTCGCTCAGGCCAACCGTGAGCTGCTTCAGTGTCTCCAGCTCGAGCCGCTTGGCCAGCGTCACGCGATAGGTCTTGAGCAGGCCGTGGCTCGGGTGAGCCACCTTTTGGCAAAATTCACCATCGTTGGTCAGCAGGATCAGCCCCTCGCTGTCGGCGTCGAGCCGGCCGATCGTGAAGAGGTGCCCCCAGTCCGCCGGCAACAGGTCGAACACCGTCCGGCGATCGTGCGTGTCGTGGCGGGTACAGAGAAACTTCGGGGGCTTGTTGAGGGCGACGAAGCGCTTGGCCTTGGCCCGGATCGGGCGGCCGTCGAGCGTCACTTCGTTTTTGGAGGGATGAACCTTCGTGCCGAGCAAGCGGACGACTTGGCCATCGACAGTGACGCGACCGGCGAGTATCAGCTTTTCGCCTTCACGGCGGGAAGTCACCCCGGCCTCGGAGAGAAACTTTTGCAGACGAACCATCACCAAAGGGGAGGCAAATGCGGTGCGGTCAGTGGCGTTGAGGGCAACGGAATCTGGGGAGATTATTCGTCCGGCTTGGTCTTTTTCAGGCCGGTGATGTGGTCGTCCTCCTTGAGTTCGCCGCGTTTGCGCAGCAGTTCCACGCGCTCATAACGGGTTAGCACAGTGCGCTTGGCTTCAGCGGCACCACCGACTTTCAGGCTGGGATGTTGTGACATTTTCTTAAAAAATAAACGATTTGGAGTCTCTCCGCCCGTAAGCGGGCGCGGGAAACTACCACACCCCCCCTCGATTGCAACCGGATATTTTGCTATAAATGCAGGCTTTTCTGCTTCTTCCTCAAAGGGCACGCTTGGCCAAGTGCGGCTTCTATCGTGACGTTTTTTTTGACAAAAACTAGGCTCAATATGCTTGGCTTCGTTGCTGCCCTGTCTTTGGCTCGCGCGGAGGTGCCTGATATCCGTTCGGTCGAGCAGGATCTCACCATCCCTAGACTGGAAGCCGGCCAGCCGGATGCCGGCAGGCGAGTGAAGCAAACTATCCCCGGCTACGAGCAGACTGGCGTTTATCATGTCACCTATCTGCCGGTTGATTGGGTACAAGGCAAAAGCTATCCGGTGCTCATCGAATATGCCGGGAACAAATACCAAGGAGCCAACGGTGACATTAGCACCGGCCGGCCTGAAGGCAGCAAGATGGGTTACGGAATCTCCGGCGGACGCGGCTTTATTTGGGTATGCTTGCCTTACCTAAACGTTAATGGAGATGACATTGCACTCACTTGGTGGGGCGACGCCAAAAATCGTACCGCGCAGCCGACGTTGGATTACTGCCACAAAGCCGTCCCGTGGATTTGCAAAAAATACGGAGGCGACCCTGACCGCGTGATCCTGTGTGGATTCTCACGCGGTGCCATCGCCTGCAACTACCTTGGACTGTACGATAACGAAACCGCCAAACTATGGCGGGCCTTCATTCCATACAGTCATTACGATGGTATCCGCACTTGGCCTTACCCTGCCTCCGACCGCGATTCCGCCCTCGCCCGACTTAAGCGCCTAGCCAAGCGCCCTCAATTCATCTGCCACGAAATTACCGGCGCTCAACTCAACCTTGCGGCGACAAAAAATTGGATCAAATCCACCGATTTTACTGAAAACATCACTTTTGCCGAAACCGGTTTCCGCAACCACAACGACGCATGGCTTCTCCGCCCCAGCCCAGCCCGCGAAAAACTCCGAGTTTGGCTGAAGGACGCACTATCCGTCCCTTAGCCTCTAATCACTCTCGAAGGCAAATTCCGTATTGCGTCGGGGCGGTGTATGATTAGACTACCGCACCGCTTGTTTTGTTTGTCGACATGAGCCACAAAGAACAGTTTTCCCGCGAGGATATTCCCGACGAGTTGCGCCAGCAATTCGCTGTGGTGCTGCGGCGGCTGTGGCGTGTGGAGACGACGATGGCAGTGTGCCTCGCTGCGGCCGGGTTGTTCGGGTCGTATCTCATCCTTTTTTTCTCCGACCGCCTATGGGACAGCCCGGGCTGGCTGCGGCTTAGCCTGCTCTCCGCCGGTGTGGGTGTCGCGGTCGCCTCGGTGGTTTGGTGGCTCTCGCGATGGGTGTTCCACAAACGAGATACGCGCGCCTTGGCCAAGCTGGTGCAGCGGCGGTACCGGCGCCTCGGCGACCGGTTGCTCGGCATCGTCGAGTTGGCCGACGAGGAAAAACGCCCGGCCATTTTTTCCCCCGCGCTTTACGAGGCGGCGATTAGCCAAGTCGCCGGTGAGGCGCTGAAGCTCGATTTCAAGCAAACGGTCAGCCCGCGGCCAGCGCGGCAGAGGGCCATCATCGCGGCGGTTCTTGTTACGGTGGCGGTCGTCGCCTGGGTGATTATCCCACAGGCTGGCTGGAACACGCTTCAGCGCTGGGGTCTGCCGGCAGCCGACATTTCGAGGCACACGCTCGTTCGGCTCACCGGGTTTCCCGTCGAGATGGTCGTGGCCAAGGGCGAGTCGTTCGACGTCAACGGCGCGGTTGAGTACCGCAATCCGGATATTTGGAAACCTGGCGCCGCCTCGGCACGGTTCAACGACAGCAAGCCGATACGAGCCGACATCGCCGGCACCAATGTGAATTTCACCGTCTCCGGTAAGGTCGAGGATGGCGCCCTCACGGTGAAGGTCGGCGACGCCCGGCACGCGGTCGAGATACGCCAGGTGCAACGCCCGGCGATGCGCGTACTGGACGCCCGCATCGAGCTGCCCGAGTACTTGCAGCACCCGGTGCAAAACGAGACGGTGCAGGCGGCTTTCCTGCCGGTGCTGCGCGGTAGCACGGTGTCGTTCCAGGGCCGTGTCTCTCGCGAGCTCAACCAGGCGCAGGTGACGATTGACGGGGTGGCCAAGCCGATGAGCTTTCGAAATAATAATTTTTC